>Ga0157364_1002811_pt1 | contig 16570 bp, 12 predicted proteins | sample AttsexASBM2_FD_111476 | JGI IMG/M metagenome (GOLD analysis project Ga0157364, IMG submission 111476) | Fungus gardens microbial communities from leaf cutter ant in Ribeirão Preto, State of São Paulo, Brazil - Atta sexdens ASBM2 | ecosystem: Host-associated > Fungi > Mycelium > Unclassified ... | reverse complement strand
GAACAGCTGAATGGATTCACACGATTGAACTTGTGTTGGGAAGTGCTTATCAATCTGTTTCCAACGATATATGATGCATCTCAAAGCGACAAGTATTGGTAGAGATACAAGCATATTAATGTAATAACATAATTAGTTACCTTCTAAAATTAGCCTGACAGCTCCTATCAGGTACGAGTTTTGATCATGTGATAGCAATAGCTTGTGCACAGACTATCACTCTTTTGTATATATACCTCTGTGTCTGAGGGCTAGACCTCAGACTTAACAACATCAATTATTCTTATTGATACTTTCCATCATCTATCATTATCACATTCTTATACTGAACCTCTGAAACACTACTAAGTTCAAGTATCACAACCAGTGAGTATCTTATTTGTGATACAAAAGAACTGGTGTTAGTAGTACTAGACTTGACAAAAAAATAAGGATGGAAGTTGATGTATTGGACTATACTACAGAAGGAGTACTATTTATAGAGTGTGAAAATAAGAAGTGGAGACCAGTAGTATTTTTGTCAAAATCTCTAAATAAGACTAAGAGAAACTATAAGATTTATGACAAGGAGATGTTAGCAGTGATAAGAGGATTAAAAAACTAGAGGTACTTGTTGGAAAGCACAAGATACAAGTTTAAGGTCTGGACAGATCACAAGAACTTGGAATATTCCATGAAAGTGTAAAAGTTAAGCCAAAGACAAGTTCACTGGGCATTATATCTATCAAGGTAGTTTGATTTTACTTTAAAATTCTAAGAAATTTTGTGTCAGAGTTCAAGATGTTGGACTCTAACTAGTTTATTCTCTTTCTCTCATTTTTCATTTTTATTTTTATTTCCTTTATTTTTATTATTATTTTTGTTCTGAGGAACTTAGGGATAAGGTTGGTGTGATATTATGGTCACACTGTCACAGACTGTCACACAATATGATTTGGTATCACATATCAGTCATAGTCACTGTCACAGGATCACATGTCGCGTTAAAAGAATATAGAAGACTTTGGGAGAATAACATCATATAGTAGGTATAACATATGTTAACCTTAAGGCAAATACATGGCTGTTTAGGGTAGGCTAAAAGTAGAGTAGCATAGACTATGGGATTGTAGTATATAAGGTAGACAATTCTGTACAGAGTTCTCTATCAAGTTTTTTTGTATTAACCTAGTACAATGTTCATTTACTTGTCCCACTTTAAGAACTTGAGTTTGTAACATTTTGTATGTCTTTAACTTCTTTTGGAGTTGGCCAATCCAAAACATTCTTTGCTTTCTCTTCTTCCACCTTTATTTCTTCTAGTCCTATTACTACTTCCAAAAACCTAATCTCTTTAACCTTCTACTTACACTTTTCTGGTTTCATATATAGATCATTCTCTGCTAATTTCTTTACTACTTCTTCTACCAACTTGTCATGCCCTTCTTTACTTTCTGTTTCAATAATTATATTATCAATAAAGCTCACCACCCTTCTAGTATTGATAAGATTCTGAAGAATTTCATTTATCATGGTTTGGAATGTTGCTGGTGAATTGGTAAGTTCAAAGAATATTACCATTGGCTCAAATGACCCTTCTGTAGTAGTAAACACTATCTTCCACTTATCTCTCTCCTTTATTTATATATTTTTATATCCCCATCATAAGTCCATCTTTGTAAATATTTTCTTGATGCTTATATTTTCTACAATATTTAAAATTAAAGGTAAAGGGTAATTATTTTTAATTGTCCACTTGTTTAAATATTTATAGTCATGTATCATTCTCTTCTTACCATTCTTTTTCCCTACAAAAAATACTAGTACTGTTTGGGGTGATTTTGAGGGTCTAATATACCATTTTCTCAGTTGTTTAGATATGAACTCATGTACCTTCTCTCTCTCTTCTCTTGATAATGAATACACCTTTCTCTTTCTTGGCATAGATCCTTCCTTCATATTTATTGTGTGGTCTCAGAGTTTCTTTGTAGATATTTGTTCACTGGCTTTCTTAACAAAAATGTAAATCCACTTATAGAATCTTTCTAGTACCAATTTTTTTGCTTCTTCTTCTGACTTTGCTACTTCTTTCTCCTTATCTCAAATTTTCTATTCTTCTGCTATTCTTTTTACTTTTATTGTTCTCTCTTTCTTAGATTTTTTTTTCTTCCTCTATTCTTGTTTCTTTTCTGCTTCTTCCTTCTTTTTCTCTTCTTTCTACTTCTACCATCTCAACTTTCCTTGCTTTAGTCTCTACTGCTTTTCACATTCTTCTGGACATCTTATCATCTTAACTTCACCTATTCTCTAGTTAATTTCAGAATTGTGGTAAGCAAGCCATGGCATTCCCAAGATTACATTCCACTTCTGTTCTCTTATTATATCTATCCCTGTCCTCTCCTTATATCCTTGATAATAGATATTTACCTCCACTGTATGTTTTATCAGTTCCTCCTTGTTAAATATTCCATCTACATTTCTTATATATATAGATCACTCTATTTTTTTCAACTTGAACCTCTGTTTTCTTGTGAACTCTGAACTCATGACTAATCTTATCACCCCACTATCCAACAATACTTCTACTGTTACTTCTTTTTACATATCAATTCTTTCCAGTCCAATTTTCACCATGACTTCTTTTAGCATATCCTTATTATCCAGATTGCAATAGGATGTATTATTTACTACTCTACTGAGTATTACAAATCTGTTACTATTAAAATCTAATCAAAGACTATTAGATCTTCCTTTCTGTTTAAATTATTTTGTTTATAATTCTTATTGCTCTTATATTTCATTCTTCTATCCTGGCCTATAATTCATCTTCTATAATTTTGTGTTAGATGGCCAAATTTTCCACAACTATAACAGTTCCTCTCCCTGTTCACCTATATGGTATATAAGCTGTATGAGGCCAACTCTGCCCTTTGATTAAAGCACACTATTACTACATTTGTCCTCTCTACCCCCTCTATCAGAGTAGGCTCTGTTGGTACCCATTGTTGAGAAACTTCCTGTCTTCTAAGCTAAACTTGAGACTATAACAATTGTTACCTAAATATCTCTGCATTGTTTGACCTTGGGACTAGTGCCCTATTATCTCTTTATCCTTTCATTCTCTCCTACTCTTTCTTCAGTTTCTGTCTAATATGATTGCCCTATTATACTACTGTTCAATTAAGGATGATTGCTATTCTAACTCTATGAGTTTTCAGCATACTGTACCATTCATCCCTTTTTTCAATTCTTCTATTAGTAGCCTTTCTTCATAACCACTATCTCTTACTGCTCTCTTGGACTCCTGTACAAACTCCTTCATTGTCTTACTTTCTTGTTCCAACCTTTTCAACTCTGTTACTTTAACTCCTTTCTTATCTTCTTCTCCAAACTCTTTCTTAATATCTGCTAGGAATTCTTCTACTGTCTTGTATTTAATATATAACTGATATGCTATCACAAACCCTGAGACCCCATCAAATACTTATGGCTTAGCCACTTCTATGTTTGCTTCTCCTTTAACTTCTCTCTTCTAAAAGACCTGGAGCTGTGCCTGTAGTACCACAAGCTGCTCCTATTATTGTTGGATAATTTGCTCATGGTTAATAAAGCTGCTTTGACTCATGTTGTAAAAAGGAGAAGATAAGACTAGTGATGATAATGATGATGGTGGCAGTATTGTAGGAGGGAATAATATATATAAGAGTAGTAAAGAAGAACTCATGCTAACCTCATTCTCTGATTTATATTTGGAACTTGAAGCAATCTCTGTAAGTGTTAGTGAGCCTTCTTCTTGTCTTATCTTACACTGACTACTAACTACCAACTACTGTCTTTAGGAAATTGTAAATGATTTTGACTTAAGAAGATTGTTTTACTCTAGACAAGATTGTAAAAATACTTGCTGTTCTCTTACATAGACAGATTACAAGTGAACCTGTAGCACAGAGCTGATAAAAAAAAAAGGTATATAACACATCTACAAAAGGTAATACATTTGGAATATATCAGTAGGCTTTGATACAAACAAATGATTAGGCTTTCTTTGCCTAACTAGTATACCCTTTATACCTAGGATCTGGCTACTTTTTCTTGACTAAAAAACAGTGTTGTTCTTTGGTCAAGAATGATAAGAGAGTAAGATAGAGAAAGAGTCTTATGTTGGACAGTCTCTGAAAGAGAATCAAGTTCTAATATTATGATCTCAAAATCTTAGAGTTGATTAAGAAAAAGAACCTTGTATTGGTTTAATACAAGAGAACTCAATAGAAAACTTTACATAGGATTGTCTATCTTATATACTAAGAAACCCTGGTTCATGTTAAAGATAAATACTTCTATCTTGATGTCTATGCCTTAACCATATATATACTATATATATATTATAAGGTAGATATACCATTAATATGTACCTTGAGCTTGTTTTTCTTGCCTCTTTTTCTCTGGTTCAGGCTTATACCATAACATTCTATAATATGTCATGTGACCATGGTCATGTGTTTCTTTCTTGTCAATATAAGAAAAAAAATAAAAAATGAAGAGATATTAAAAAATATTGGGTCCAAGCTTTGCAGCTTTGATAGGAGAGGCCAATATATTTGAGAAATGTGAATAGTACTTTCAATCATGAAGAACTAGTAAAATATATGGTAGAAGTGGAGTTATTTTATAGAGAGCATAAAGAAAAAACAAAGATAGATGTAATAGATAGTCAGAAGTGAAGTATAATATTGGAAAGATCATAGCTAATATACTATAACTCTGAGATTAATTGGAAGACTGGGAAGATGAAAATAACAAGATGTCTAGATGAGTGTGGAATATAGTAAAAGACAAAACAGACAAAGCTAGGATGATAAAAGTAAAAAGAGAAAGAAAGAAGAAGTTTAGAAAACCAATAGTGAAAGAAGAAATAGGAATAGTAAGATTAGTGGAAGAAAAAAAAGATAAGAAAGAAGATTTAATTGAGATTAGAATGATAGATGAAATAATTCCAAGAAGATTCCATAAATATTTAAAAGTGTTTGAGCAAAAAGAGTCAGAGAGAATACTAACAAGAAAGACATAAGATTATGTTACAGATCTCAGAGAAGAGTTTTTTCTGGAAAAGGGAAAGATATATCCATTATTAAGAATAAAAAGAAAGAAGGTTTAGAAATTTTTGAAGAATCAGTTGAGGAAGAGATATATTTAACTATTGAAGTCACTACAAACATTACTAGTATTCTTTGTGCTAAAGAAAGATGAGAAAAAAAGGATAGTACAAGATTATAAATATCTAAATAGTTGGATAATCAGGAACAATTATCTGTTGCTATTAATCTCAAATTAAATAAATAATATAGGAAAGAAGAAATTTACAAAGATGAACTTAAGATAGAGGTATAACAATGTGAGAATTAAGAAAGAGAACAAGTGAAAGATAGCATTCTCAATACTAGAAGATGTCAAGATTGCAGAAAGTGGACTTAGTTTCTTTTTATTTTTCTTTTATTTTGATTTTCTTTTCTATTTATTTTTCATCTTTTCTATTTTTAGAACTCTGGGGTTAGGGTTAGAAGTGATTAGTCACATCAGTCATATCAGATGATGTGGTCACAACATTGATCATGAGATTAAGGAGAAAGAAGTAGAAGGTTTTAGAACAAAATGTTATTATACAACATGAACATCACATGTTGGCCTCATACTTTACACATGGTTATTTAGGGCACAGTAGCTAGCATGGACCATCTGTAGGAGTATATAAGATAGACTATTTTGTAAAGAACTTTTTATCAAGTTTTTTTATGTTTCTCTAATATAAGAGTTGTTTTTTTATCCAACCCTAAGGATTTAAGATTATAATAGAGAATGTCTTTGAGCTAATAGTAATGTTCTTTAAACTAACAAATTCACTAGTAAATTTCCAAGCTATGATAAATAACTTGCTAAGAAATATAATAGAAACAAAGAATATAGTAATATTAGTAATAATATAGTAGTGAAAATAGAAACAGAAGAAAGATATACTAATATTGTAAAGAAAGTATAATAGTAGAAAATAATTTGTTTGTAAAACTGAAAAAATATATATAGAAAGTTAGAGAAGTTAGGTTTTTAAAAGTAGTAATAGAACTAAACAAGATAAAAATGGAAAAAAAAAAGTTTAGAAAGTAGTAGATTAGCTAATATTAAAAAGTGTGAAAAACATACAAAAGTTTTTGTAGTTGGAAAATTATTATAAATTATTTGTCAAAAACTTTGCTAAAGTAGTAAAATTTCTTTATAAGATAATAAGAAAAGATATAAAGTAAAATTGGAGAAAAAAGCAGTAGAAAACATTTGAGAAGTTAAAAAAAAGATTTATAACAGAACTACTTGGATAAAAAAATAAGAGTAAAAGCAAATATATTAGATTTTATTAGGAATAAAATGTTATTGGTGAAGTGTAAGAATAAGAAGTGAAAACTAGTAACTTATATTTTGAAGTTGTTAAATAAAGCCAAAAAGAGTTATAAAAATTTATAATAAAAATATTAGTAATTATTAAATATTTAAAGACATAAAAACATTTCTTATAAAAAGTTAAAAATAAGTTAAAAATTTAAACTAATTACAAAAACTTGGAATATTTTATAATAATTCAGAAGTTAAATTAAAGATAAGCTAAATAAGTCTTATATTTGTTAGAAATAGTTAAAAATCAAAGTAATAAAGAAGAAACAATTGTTGATAGAAAAAGCTGAGGAAAATTTGTGTTCTTTCTATTCTTTTCTAATACACTTTATTCTAATTAACTATTAACCTAAGAATCAAACTCTATATTTCTTATTAATCTTATAAAGTTTTAAATAATAATCTTTATGATGCTTAATAATCTAGAATATACATAATAGCAGTATTATTAAAGAATACTTTTCGTATTTAAAACTAATAGCTACTATATATAGTTCTCTAATTTGATAATCAACTTAAGTTCTTTTTTCTGAAATATAACTATATAGTAAATTAGACTAAGTATAATAATCTTTTGTTAAAGCTAAGATTACTTTAGTACTACTTTTATTTAGAAGTGAAAAATAATGAGATAATAAAAGTAGTAAAAGAAATAAAAAAAACAAAAGTTAAAATATTAAGAAATAATAAGTAATAAATTAAAGACAAGTTAGTATTAAAGAAAGAAAAGATATATATTTCAAAAAATAAAAGTTTGAAGCTAGAAATTATTTAGCTATATTATAAAAAAGATAAGTATAAATAGTAAAATTAATTACTAGAAATTATTAGTAGCTAAAGATTACAAAAAAAATAAAGTAATATATAAAAAAATATGGTTAGAAAATAAAAAATAAAATAAAAATACCTAAGAATTATAATTTAATTTTGATAATATGTAATAAGTTTTTAAAAATATTTTATTTTATAGTAATAATAGAAAAAATAATAATAAAAGATTTAATAAGATTGTTTAGAAATAATATATAAAAGTTATATAAATTATTAAAGAATATAATTTTAAATAGAAATTTATAGTTTATAGTAAAATTAATAAGATGTTGAGAATAAAAACAAAGTTATTAATAGCTTATTATTAACAAATAGAAAAAACAAATCAAAAGTTAGAACTAAACTTTAAAAAATAATATTAAAAAAATTACAAAAAGAAATAAAAAAATAAAGAAGTTAATAAAAAAATTTGTAAAATTTTATAAAATAAAAAAAATTATATTAGAAAATATAATAAAGTTAAAATTACTAATATTAATAAAAATTTTCTAGTAGTTAATATAAGTAAAATAACAAAGTATTAAAAGTAAATAAAAAAATAATACTTTTTTTAATAGAAATAAATAAAAAAAAAATATAAAACTAAGAAAATATTTAAAAAAGTATAAATTAAAAAGAAAAAAATACTAAATTTAAAAATAGAAATATTTAAAAAAAGTAAATTAATAAAGAAATATATTACAAAAATATTATTTTATTCAAATAATAAAAAGTTTAAAAATAAATATTTGAAAAAGTTAAAAAAAAGTTAAGTAAAATAAAAAAAAACAAGTTTTTTTAAAAATAAAACTTTAAAAAAAGATATTATCATAATATACTTAAATTTTTATATTTTATTTATTGAATTTAATTTAATTTCTTTTTTTACTTTTATTATATAATATTATATTATATATTTAGAATATAACTAATAAATAAATATTATAACAAAATTATTTATTATTAATATAAATACTATTTAATATATTAGTAATTGTTTTAGTTATTAATCATTATAATATTTTATTTATCAAAACTTATAATATTTATATTACTAACTTTTAATTTAACTTTATTACTAAAATTTATAGTATTTATTTTTATAATAAAGTAATTTTTCTTTTTTTTCTCAACTGATACTTTAGATATTTTTATTATTATTTCTTATATAATTTAATTTAAAAAATTAAAATATACTTTATAATTATATAAAATATTTGTTATTTTTAAAAATCTTATTAGATTTTTTTTAAAATTATAAAAATTTATGAAATTTTACTAGTTGTTTTAATAATATTTTTATTACAAATTAATTTATTTTATACATTATAAACTATAATTTATATATATTATAATTAACCTAAAGTTTATATACTTTTAATAAGATTAATATATTAGGACTATACTAAATAATATTATTTGTTTTAAAATTTTTTATAATATTTTTATATTATATAATTATATAACTTGTAACTATAATATATATAATTATTATACATAATATTATAATATATTTTTCTTAAATTAACAATTTATTATATAAAATATAATAGTATAATAATAATATAACTACTTAAATAAAAAAAAAGAAAAAAATAATAATATTACTACTTTTTTTCTCTTACTACTATCTTGGTATCTGTTAGAAATATAGCAAATAAATTCTTTCTTTCTTTAATTTTTAGCTTTTCAACTATAAGTTTCACAAACATTAATTCTTTTTTACCAACTGTATTCTTTGTAAACAACATAGACTTTAAGATAAGAGAGAGAAACCTTACTTTTACTACAAATCTTTTTAGAGAATCCTCGATAGTATTTTCTGGTCAGTTGACTCCATATTACAATAAAATAAATATCAACATAAATTGTAATCCAATAATGGGAAAACCAACTTCTGAGCTGTCTTATGAAACAACCATGAGGTCTATAGATAGTTATAATGTAGTTCTCTCATCATACACACTTTATAAGAAAAGTATTATTAACATCCAACTTTCTTACAACACATAGGCTCCAACTAAACCTGAACTATGAAGTGGATTATTCTACCCCATCTTATTTCATGAGTCAATTAAACACTTTGCATTGGATGTTAAGAATATTAAGGTTATTCTCAATTTCTTAGCTAAATACATTAAAAATAAACAGATAAATAAAAGTATGGTTAATGAGCTCAACAATTTCAATGGTATGAGTGATGCCATCTAGAACTTTATTTCTTTAGTTTACGAGACCAAATAGAACTTCTTGTATACTGATCAAAAATCTAATACTCTTAGAGCTAAGATTTCCTTGAAATTCACTCCAAGAACTGCTCTCTCTAGCAATGGTAACAAGAAGAATATAGCCAAATCAGTTCCAGTCACTATCAACAAAGTTCCGCTGTCACCCCCTCTCCCAGTCAAAACTAGAAAGGAAGTTAATGTTATTTTTAAGTACTTCTACTTTAAGAAATCAATGGTTGAAAACAAGGACCAAGGCAAGAACAATAGCTCTGGCAAGTCATATGCTTAAGCCTCCAAACTGTCTATCAACACATCGGAAGTACTCAAAATCAAGGAAACTTTCCTATCTCTCAGTGCCAAAAAGATTAACCAGGTAAATAACATTGTCAACGGCCAGAACAAACCAAAGCCATGTATTAAGATGATGACCAAAGGCCCATTTAGAAAGCAGGTAATTATTCCTATGAGTGGAGAAAATGTTATTATTTTTATGAAGAATTCATCTCTTCATGTGGCTAACATAAACAGGCTTTTGCGCAATGCTAAATTGAATATTCTAGTCAACTACATCCAATCTGACCCTATAGGTGTCACCATCACTACCAATAAAATTTCGCAGCAATCTGACATGTTGATTATCAATCAATACGTCAAAAATTCCAACAACATTAACTCCCTTCAGGTGGAAGAACCTTGTCTCCCCAAGTCCAAATCCTATCTAAAGATCATTGGTATCCCATTCTTCCCCTATGTGAATTCTCAGAATAAGCTTACATTGAACGACATTGAAATGATTCTCAAGCAGAATCACATCTTCGACAACATTTCTCTCGCATCAAAACCAAGAGTAATAAAGGTCTCACTGAAATCCAACATGTCGGTAGTTTGGATAGATATTTGGGATGCCTAGAGCAGAAGTAATGCTAAGATGTTAATTAACAAATGTTTCAATGTCAGAAGCTATATTGCAACCATTCAGAGAGCCAATATGAACTCCGGTGTACCGCAGTGCAAAAATTGTTGGAAGTGGGGTCATGCAACATTCTTGTGCAGAGTCCAAGGTTCAAAATGCATCAAATGCAATGGGCTACACAAATCTAAACACCATTGGGAATTTGGCTGGTGCTGCAAGGTAAATACCAAGATCAACCTGCCAAGATTGAAAATAAAAAAAGGGGAACCATGCCCTCACACATTCAAGTGCTCGAATTGCCGAGGAGACCACCAAGCGGACTCCAACCAATGTCCATTTTGGAAACACAGGTTCAATAGGAAATAGTATCAGAGGAAGTATGCTGAGATTTGTGAAAACAGATCCAAATTGATTTATTCTGAAGGAAATGGCTTAGCTCAACAATGATTGTGAAAAACCTCAAAATTTTTTTGCAAAATGTTCGCAAGAACTCTCTTATTGTCAATACACTTCTCGAGACTTTAAATCAATTCAATATCATTTTAATTCAAGAACCTTTATGGCCTAAAATCCGCAAAATACCTAGCACTTTGAATAGCGATGGTAAACCTCTCATGAGCACTAGCCACTACCCCAACTGGATTTCTTTCACTAGAATCCCATTGGATGAGAAAGACTTCCCTAAAGTCATCACCTATGTCAATATACACCTGTCTTCTTTACACTTTCTTTTTTGCAAAAACATTATTAATCATAGAGACATCAGTCTCATTTTCTTTTTTAATAACAATGTATGCTTTTATATCATGAACGTTTATTCTGATTCATCACATACAGCTTTAAAGTATCTAAAGGATACTGAAGTTAACATCGACAACATCATTCTTATGACAAGTGACTTTAATATTAGAAACAGTTTATGGAATTCGTCTTTTCCATTCCATTCTTCTCTTAGTAACGATTTAATTATTATAGCAGATTCTTTTAATCTTGCACTATCTACTCCGACTAACCTCTGTTATACAGCAGGAAAGTCTAACTCCGTGATTGATCTCATGTTTCTATGATATGGATCATCGGAACTCGACCAACACTCAATCCTCCCCGATTTTTAGCTATCCTCAGATCACACTTCTCTCTCCATCAATATCCCTATCTTCGAAGAGATCATCCAAACATCAAAACTATCTCTGGCCCAAAAAAACAACCAAGAATCCACATTCATTGAAGACATCATTTTGAACTTCAAAAACATGGACACATCTAACATTGAGGACACCAAAAAATTGGAATGAGTAGTTAACCATCTCGGAATGATTATCGACCAACTTTCAATACCACTCTAAATCGTCAGGTCAATCTCAACATCTTCAATGAAGTAGAGCACAAACCCTCTCAATGGTGAAGCCTGTTCTCCAAAGAAGAATTCAAATCAATAGTCAGCAAATGTAGTGTTGCATCAGTGCCGGGCCCAGACAAGCTAATGTAGCGCCACTTGAAATTCATCATCAATCAAGACGTCTGCCTTACCAACATAATCAACATTGCCGATTCATGCATCAATTTAGGGTATTGGCCAAAATACTTTAAGGTTTCGTTTATGATAATCATACCCAAACCCAACAAGACTTCATATGATCAGCCAAAAGCATTCCGACCTATCATTCTCCTCAATACATTAGGTAAACTCATTGAGAAAGTAATTGCAGAAAGACTCCAATTCATGGTTGTGAGTAACGATTTTATCCACCCAAGTCAACTAAGTGGATTAAAATTCAAGTCCACCACAGACACCGGCATAGTTCTCACTCATATCGTTCGATCAGGATGGGCAAAAGGAAAATCGACAAGCTCTCTTGCATTCGACATATCGCAATTCTTCCTGTCACTCAACCACAAACTTCTAACTCTCATTCTTGAGAAGGCAGGCCTCGATCCTAAAGTCACCTCTTTCTTTGCAAACTACCTAGTCAAGAGAAGAACAAGTTATGTGTGGAACGACCTTTCTTCCCCTATGTTTGAAGTCAATGTTGGAGTAGGCCAAGGATCTGCTTTTTCTCCCATTCTTTCAGCCTTATACTTCATTCTGTTTTTATACATCCTAGAAAATTGTTTAAAAAATCTAAAAATTCCCATTTCTATTCTTTCATTCATAGATGATGGTCTTGTTATTGCTCAGAACAAATCCTTTGACATTTCTAACTCTCATCTTTTTTGTAGTTATAATATTCTTTCTAAATTACTTGACAGCTTTGGTCTTGTCATTAAACATTCGAAAACTGAAGTTTTCCACTTTAGCAGATCCCAGAATTTCTTTAACCCTCCTCTTCTAGACCTTTCCCTGATCAGAGGACTGATTTTACGACCCAAAGATACTTGGAAATACCTGGGTTTTATCTTTGACCGCAAACTTATATTCCACAAGCACATTGATCACTACTCAAACAAAGCAATTTCAACAGTCAAATGCATGAAACTTTTGGAAAACTTATCTCGAGGCATCAACTCTCTTTAAAAATGTTTGCTATACAGATGCTGCATTCTTCCTATAGCACTATACGGCTTCCAACTGTGGTTTTACAACAAAGCCCCTTTATTGTACCACATGAAAATCCTGGATAAGATGCAGAGAAGAGCTGCCATTTGGATTTTAGGAGCTTTCAAAACATCGCCGTTGGAGAGTATTGAAGCCATTGCTGGAATTATACCTATAAGATTCCATCTTCAAAAAATCACTAGAAGATTACAAATTCGCCTCTTCAAGCTCTCTACCAACCACATCTTAAGAAAACTAATAGATAATTCACCTTCATTGTCCAACAATCCCAATCTACATACTGTTGGTTCTCTAACAAACCGTCAAAAGAACATAGCCAAAGGCCATCTCATTGATTCTTGCAGCAAGGTCTATGGAATCTTCCCATCCTTTTCTCCTCTTAATCCAGAATTTTTCTCTGGTTCTTGTATTATGGACAATTTTTCTGATCATTTTTCTTTTAATTTAGTTAATAAAAAAGAAAAAGATAAAATTCGCACTCAAGAACTTGATGATATAGTTCTTCAAAACTCTTCTTTGCATCACACAGCCCTCGTAATAACAGATGCTAGTATCAAGAACGACATTGCTACATCTATATCGCATGTTTACATAGCCAACCATCCACTCACCAAAACAGTGCATCATGCAGCATTCGTAACAAGCACGGAGGTAGAACTATTTGCTATCAGATGCAGTATTAACCAGGTCTGTACCAAAGAAAACGTCTCCAAGGTCATCATCATAACAGACTCCATTCACGTTGCAAAGAAAATATTTGACAGCAAATCTTATCCCTTCCAATCTCATACTGCAGCAATTCTCAGCGAGTTGCAGGGCTTCTTCAACTCAAACCGTGATAACTCCATTGAATTTTGGGAATGTCCAAGCCATCTTAAATAAAGGTTTTATTATGATATCAACAAAGACTCCAAATCATTCCACCTGACGTCCACTTATCCTTGCAAAATTTCCTGGAATTATTACAAGAAAACTGACAGTGACGATATCATTAACTAGTAAAAGATGATGTTCCAATCCCTTTGTTAATATACTTCCTCTGTATGTAGTTACAAAGTAGCTACTATAGTCTACCTACATGTGCCGTGTAATAAATTGTTGATTTTAAAAAAAAATAATAAAAAGTAATATTAAAAAGAAAAGATTTTATTTTATATAATATTATTTTGAAAGTAAAAGTATTAGAATTATAAATAATAAACTTTATTTTATTTTTATTTAACTTAAAATTAGAATTTAATATTATATTATATATAACTATTATAAATAAGTTACAAATTTTATATTACAAAAAAATATAAAAGATTTTAAAACAATATTAAAATTTATATAGTACAAACTATTAGTTTAGTCTATATAAATAGAATATATTATACTTAAAAACTTTATTAAGTTTTCTTATAATTATTTAATCTAATATTCTTCCAATCTTACTCAAAATTCTAAGTTTTTAATAACAAAACTTTAAAATTAAACTTAAAAAAGTAAAAATATTCTTAATTTAAGACTTTTTATATTATAAATACTTAAAAATATTCTTAATTTAAGACTTTTTATATTATAAATACTTAAAAAGAATCTTAATAGAATAATTATTATATAAAAAACTAATAAATTCTTTTTAAAAAAACTTAAACTTATATTTATTAATTAGTGTATAATTTATTATTAGTTTAATAATATATTAAAGTTATTAAAATTCTTTAAAATCTTTTAATATAATAATAAAGTATAATTAATATAAATAAATCAAAGTATTAAAGATTTGTTTAATAATTAAAATTATATCTATAATAATAATTATCCAATTAATATCTTGTAAATAAATAAAATTTTATATTTAATAATAAAAAGTTTAATTTTGATAAAGATTTATATTAATTATATAATAAATAAATTTAACAATATATTATCTAATTTATATTAATAAGTATTTAAAAATTTAAAGTTTTTTGTATTAACTGAAAAAAAAAGTAATTAAAAAAATTGTTTACTAATGATAGAAAGTTTCTTGTTTAAGCTATTAAAAAAAAAGAAAAATCTCATTTAATTAATTATTGATATTTATAATAGAACTTTTAATTTTTAAACATTATTTATGTTATAAACTTAATATTTTAAAGTTAATTAAGAAAAAAAAATTTATCTGGTTTATATTAGCTATTAACAGTATGAAAATAGACTTTCTTTCAAGACCAACATCTGATAACTACAATGAGATGAGAGATAGAAACATCTCTACTAACAGAAGTGTATCTAGACACTCGTTAATGTCCTCAACAAAGTCTTCAGTTATGTACTATAAAAGGATGGTAAACAATGGCATGGACATCGATGAAGAACTGATAGAATCAACTCCTACTTTGTTTTATAAAATAGAGTAGAAAAGAGCAATTTATACCAACAAGATGGCTAAATAACAAGGAAATATGAGGTAAAAAGGCGGAAACCTTGAGACACTAAACTCAAATCTTAAACATGTTCCCAATGTGGATCAATGCAATTTTCCTACTTATAGTGCAGTCTTTCAAATAGAAAACGATAGTGTCATTAACATCTAACTTCCATATGACTCACAAGCTCCAACTAAACTGGATCTCTAGAGTGGTAACTTCCATTTCATATCACTGCACAGCTCTATTAAACAAATTACATCTGACGTAAAAAATATCAAAGACTCCTTAAACTTTATAACAAGATATATCTTCAATAAAAAGCTGAATCCTTCCAAAATAAATAAACTTGAGGATTTTAACGCCATGGGCGATTCCATCTGGAATTTTATCTCATTGGTGTACCAAGCTAACTGAGACTCTCTTTATACTGATAACTAGACTACGACTCTTAGAGTGAAAATCTCATCCAAATTCACTCTAAGAATTACTTTGAACCCTGGCAAAAACAATAAGGAAATTGCTAAACATGTTCTGGTGACCATTGAAAAAATTCCTCTGTTCCCTCTCCTCCCAGCTAAATTAAAGAAAGAAGTCAATGTTATTTCAAAATACTTTCAAAGCAATAAGCTATCAGCTAAACCCAAGAAACCGACCATGTTATACACCTAAGCATCAAAACAAACTGTGAACACTTCTGAGGTGCTTAAAATCAAAGAAGCATTCTCTGCCCTCAATATAAAGAAAATTAATCAAATTAGCAATATCGTCAAAAACAACCCGAAGCTGAAACCTCGCATCCAAATAACCATCAAAGACCTTTCCAGAAAACAAGTCATCATCCCAATGAGTAGTGAAAACAATAACATTTTCATAAAAAACTTGGCTACTCATATGGTAAACATCAACAGACTTCTAAGATATTGTTACAATCTGATCTTCAGATTATCAACCAATATGTTAAGAATTCCAAAGACATCAACGCTCTACAAGTAGACAAACTGAAAAGTATCAACAGGAATAATTGATGTTGTTAAGTTTGAGATCTAGCCCTCAGACACAGAGGTATATATACAAAAGAGTGATGGTCTGTGCACAAGCTGTTGCCATCACATGATCAAAACTTGTACCTGATAGAAGCTGTCATCTGTCATAGCAGCTGTTAGGCTAATTTTAAAAGGTAACTAATTATGTTACTATATTGATATGCTTGTATCTCTACCAATACTTATTGCTTTGAGACACATTATAT
>Ga0157364_1002810_pt1 | contig 16571 bp, 7 predicted proteins | sample AttsexASBM2_FD_111476 | JGI IMG/M metagenome (GOLD analysis project Ga0157364, IMG submission 111476) | Fungus gardens microbial communities from leaf cutter ant in Ribeirão Preto, State of São Paulo, Brazil - Atta sexdens ASBM2 | ecosystem: Host-associated > Fungi > Mycelium > Unclassified ... | reverse complement strand
CCTATCCCGGTGGAACGCCGCGACTGTGAAATTGACCGTTCGACGATAGCCGTGGTCGGCTAGAGCGCGAAATAATCCGCGTCATGACCGTTGACCGTTCCTCAACCCCTCTTTCTTTCTCTCTCTCTCTCTCTCTCTCTCTCTCTCTCTCTCTCTCTCTCCTCTTCTCTTTCTCCTGTACAGACTTTGTTTTTATTTCGCGTCATGCTGGCGTCTGTGATCTCGAATATCTCGATATGTCGGAATCTCGCCGACTCTTGCGTACGTTCGTCGTTCAGCCTCGATCGTTTCTGTCTTTCTGTTGCTCGCAGAGCGAGGCTCCCTCGCGCGTTCGCCGACGCGTGATCGCCAAGGACTGGAGCCGTGAACGAGCAACGGACGCGCTTGCACGCGTAGAGTACGTGCGTGTACGTATATAAGTATGTACGCCGCCGTTGCTCGCAACTCGATAGATACGCGGAAAAACGAAGAAACTCTCTTCCAGTTCTCTCTGCGAGAAAGACTCATCCCGCTCATTGCAGTAGCTACACGTGTGTCACCAGTCTTTTGGCTCGCATGTCTAACTTACATCAAGGGATCCAGACCGGTTTACTCGTCCCAATCTCCGTCGCGGACTCGCCATCGTTGCGAATAAAGATTTCCGTCTCTAGCCGATCGATGTTAAATAGGCTACGTATTCCCTTTACATCGCATCACTTCCCAAGCTTTACGTTCATGCTAGAAATCGCTCCGAAATTTTGGAGAAAGAATGAATTGATCAGTCACAAACTGATATAATCGAATTCAAATACTTTTTCGTTGTTTATAGATTTTAAGATGCTCGAATTTGAGGGAACTATTACTATATATTTCAGTTTGATTGCGCTAAAGTAATCAGCACAATTATATTTGAGATAAATTTATTGAATAATGAAAAAGAGAAAAAAGACTAATAGGCATTAGTTGTTTTTTATTATAAAGATTTTTTTGGTCAATTCAATTTATTTAAATATATGTATTATTCCACTTTGGAACGTAAGTGGCATTTCTCTTACTTATTGTTAGTTGATTTTACATAACGTTCTTATTTCTAAATTATTATTGTGTTCAAATATACGATTATTAATAATTCTTTCTCTATCCGAGGTCTCGGGGCAATTTCTTGCTTCGCGAAACACAAACAGACACAAGGCTTAAAAAGCAGACGTTAAACGTTTGGCGCACCGCGACGCGCCGTGCGTATGTTACACATTTCTTTACGCATGAAATACATCGAGGGCGCCGAAGCCGCGACGCTCCTCTAACCCCTTCTCTCTTCGCCGAAGGCGCTTGTGCATTCTGCGGGCGTCACGTGGTTACGTCGCGCGGCAGATGGAACACGACGACACGACGAAAAGGCGTCCGCTGTCGTTCCTGTTCCTTCCCGCCTTCCTAACCGACAGGAAAAGCTACCGGAACGAAAAAAAGTTGTCTCGCGCGCGGCGCGACTTCGCGACCGCTGGAAGTGGACGGGAAAATGAAAGGCCAGTAACTAGACTGGTTTTTCTGTCTGCCCTGGAGCTTTATTTCCGAATAAAAAACTCCCGCATACGGGAAATACTACTAAAGAAACCTACAATACACGTTAAATTCGCTATTAAATTGATGTCAAATTGTACTCAATTTGATTAATTTTTTTTCTTATTCAATGTATCATTAATTGGATTTAAAATGGAGTTGAATTTAAGAAAATAGTTTTCTTCAAATTCAAGAAAATGTAGCGAATTTGACTGAAATTTAGTTTATTAGTACGTGCGTTAATATGAATATTGTTTACTTTTAAATTGACTATAGAAATGAATTGATTTATATTTTGGCACACAACGAAGTTAAAAATGACAATTAATATTATTTAACTCAAAAGATCGGATTACCATTGCTCCTTTGATGTCTAATGAATTTCTACAATAAAAACCGTTACTTAAACTTTAAATAAAATTCTTCTCACATTCGACCGTGGTTGGCCAGTTTCTTATGGTTTAAGCTTAGATGCTTAGGCTTTTTATAGAAAATCCAGAATATATTATATAATATTTTTTCATATAATATTTTTGCGATATTTTTCGAGAATACAGCTCCTGATGGGATTTCGCGAGATCACGATATTCAGAATCGATTGATCTTGCTGCCGAGGTACAAATTCCATCTGTCTCGCCGTTGGCACATTCCTATCTTATCGGAATAATTTGCGCGGCGTCTTAAAATGTTGAGATCAGATTTCTTTATCGCGTGATTAGCGGTCGTTAGTGAAGAAATGTGGAGGAGTTTCTCCAAGGGATTTATACGTTTCCTTTTTAGGAATGAAAGGACTGTAAATTCTCGTCACACGCGTTTACGTGTCTTTTATGTTAAATGATATAATTTTTGAAAGAGTAAAATATTTTGACAGTAACTTCAAAGTAATTTGTGACTCTTTGAGACGCACTTTTAAGTCTGTTGTTTTTTTGTTTCAAATAAAAAATTGGGATGACTCAGCGGTAAAGTATTAATACGCGCGACGTATTCTTAGATAGAAAGAAAAATATGATTTAAACAAGATCGTTGATCTTACATGATATCATAATTTTGCGATATCGCTGTGATTTCGAATACGATGTATTACGATATCGTATTCGATTACGTTTTCGTTTCTGATTAGATTAAGCCAGAGCTATTACGATCGTTGTTATTCTCGATTGATTCGATTCGATCGAGGGTGAACTCGACGCGAGTTCTTGGAACTTTCTTTTCACCGTGTTTCTAAGGAGGAATGACTCCTTAAGTGGAAACAGGCTACCTTCGAATGACCATTAAAGAGCTTGCAATTGAACTTTCGCCGACAATCGATCAGATTTCTTTCGAGAGAAATATTGCACGCCATACAACGATCTTAATATATATCATTGAATTAGATGACTCGTGAAAGGAACGAAGCGTCTCGCAGTCGAAATCATAAACTTTTGAAATTTTCTCCTGGGAAGATGATGTCGCGCCATAAAAATAATTTACGTAGGATATAAATTATTAATTATCATAATTAAATTATTACACATTATTAACTCTCTAAATTCTGTAGAATGGAATCTAATTCTTAAAAGTGAGCCAGTCTTGAAAAAGAATTACTGACTTAATTTGCAATTAAGACTTAGAATATTTAAGACTTTAAGACTTAGAATATTTTGATTAGACTCATAAAATTTTTTAATTAGAAAGCGAGAAAGTTTTTGTAATTCACACAACAGTACAAAATATTCTCAATGTATTGCGGAGTTATTTCGTTTGCTCTTTAGTCTTTGCTTGTTCCTATGTCGAAGGTGAGACGGTCGTCCATATCGGTGTAACCTGTCCTTAAGTGTGCCAACGAGAATTCTACGCGGCAGTCTTTCAGATAACTGACTTATCTCGATTGCAGTGTTAGATAAATATTCAGGTAGCTGGCGAAGTGTTACACTGTTAAGAATGTGCTCTTCAGCCTATATTTCACGAATAAATACGTGATAAGATACAAAGACTAATCATGAATTATCGAGCTGGGGAAAGAAATCGATGATAAAATTGATTTGTCATAGAAAAACCGGCATCTCACCGAATCTCTTCGAATCTCGTCGAGAAAGAGGTCTTGTTGTATAACTAATTATAAATAAAACGTTTGTAACTAGTTCATTGAGGCGTTCTACTATCGAGTTGTAGAACGACTTCCTCGAAGTTTGCAATATTTTATGCCTGTATCACACTAGCAATTGGAGATCACTTCGCGTTTACGTCTCTTGACTAATCAGAAAGAATCTACTGGCCAGCAGTAACATTTTCCCAGCTTAATATTCATCTAATACTGCAATCGAGATGATAAGTCAGTTATCTAACCAGTTATCTGTTAGAATTCTCGTTGGCACACTTAAGGACAGGTTGCATCGATACGGGTGACCGTCTCATTTTCAACACTAGAAACAAATGAAGCAAACTAAAGAACATTTTTTATCAAATAACTCCGAAATACCGTCACAATGCAATCTACAATCACTGGTATGATATAGGCATTATCGTGGCTCGATTCGAAAGGCAATTTCAAATCGAATCGCGCGAATATGAATGCTAGAGTGAACACATTCTCAAGTGAAGTTTTGAATTTTGCTTATTGTACTCTCTCTCTCTTGTCTCCTCGCAATGAAATATCGTAGACGCACGCATGTTAAACGACGGCTCTTTAATTTATTCGGTTAACGAGGTCAAAGCTATGTCGGCACGTCGCCGGATCGGCAATACCGTTGTTGCAAATCGAAGACGGTACATTGGGCGTAACTTTGGATCCAATCGTCGAAATCGCGCGGGAAGATTTAAACCGGCCGATCTTGCACTCTCGGAAGGCGATCATGCGAAGTTCTCTCGAATAAGTATGTCAAATGGGACGAAACGGCTACTACGAGGTCCTCCGCGAGATTCTACCGTTAAACGATGGACTCCTTTGCCTTCCGCTTTCCTTGCTTCTCTGGCTTTCCCCGCCGACTTCGGTGACTTCGTTTCCCGTTTCTTCTCTATTTTATTCCTCGATGATTCTAGGAATATACTCGTCGATTTATTAATCTTCAGAAGGCGGGAGTCTGTTATTAAAACCATACAGCAATGAGTAATTTTGATTTGTTAGAATTTTTTTTCATTGTATTTCTTGCCAAAAGATGACACTTTCAGTGCGACTGTAGTGATTTTTCCGTTCTTGTAAAAACTAGAGGAGTGTGAATTCCTAGTCAAAACAATAGTAAAATGACAATAAATAATGTCTTGTTTCCTGGATTGTAGAATAAAAGAATAATTTTTATGAACTTTTGGTTTCGAAAAAAGAAAAATATTTTTTTAAACAAAACAAAGGAAAAATCAGTTGAATACGAGGTTGATAAATTAGAGGACAGAATATAAGATTTTTAAGCTAAACAGAGACATAATAGAAAAGATGTTCTCTCTATTAACGTCTTTCTTGCGGTATTTTCTTTTGGACTTGTTTGTCATACAATATGCTCATATAATATGCTATGTCACAAGTCTCTTCAACGTCCCGTTAGAGTTATTTTTCCCATCGTGATGTATATGTACATATATATATTAAGCAAAAGAAAAATCGCGTAACCACCTGCGAGCATGGCGATCGATCGCACTTTAATCTCTTCTAAGGTCATTACAAAGTCTGGGTGGAAGTCAGAGACACTCGGGGAGTTCGCACGATCGTTCCACGAACACGTAACACCATTCGTTTAAACAAGGCATTAAAAAGAGTTGCAAAAAAGATACTCGAGCGCGAGAGGAGGAAATCGTCCTTCGCGCGATGCGAAATCGAAGGATATCAATGTCCACAAGACTGCAAAACGTCGTCCCGCTAATAATAGCCGCTTACGTGTGTATCTTCGCGAAAGATACACAGCATTGTTTCTTTTTTCCTTCCTTTTTTTCCCTATCCACGTCATCGGTTTCATTCAAGAAAAATGGCGAGCAGAAGGCTGATGATCACGTCGTAGAGTTTACGGCTACATATATTCGCTATATATATTCGCAAAAGTCGGTACTTGCACGCGTGCGTACATACACGCGTGTATATTTGCCTACTCGTAACGGTATGTACAGCGGGATGTCGGGTACAAGTATGGTATGCGATGGAGATGTCTGTAAAAGGAGGCTCCGTATTGTATTATATGAGCCATCTATTTATTAGACGAATTGAGCTAAAAATTCAAGTAATTATATGTAATTGTAAAAAGATATAATAATTGTAACACAAGAATATTTAATTCAATTATTGTATAATTTACATTATAATATATTTATTAAATCGTACACTTATTATTGGATGCTGTGTATTTAGTGACACAAGTCGACATAAACGTTATTCTTGGCATTCAGAGTAACAAAGATGAAACAATATGACTTGTGTCATCTAATGGAAAGCGCAATTAGTGTTCTTTCCATCAAAAGATACATAACGTTTTCTACTGAGAAAACTAATGGAACACTAGTGCAGGAACTAAGTACAATTGAATGCTAGTCAGTTCACATATTTTCAGTTAATAAAGAATTGAATCATTTTAATTATATATTGCTTCTGTCACGATAATCATATAATCTTAAAAGGATTTAATTATTTATTAACAATGGAAATGTGTAAACTGCAGTGCAATGTAATTTGCACTCAATTGCAGTAGTTTTCCCAGTGAAAAATAACTAATAGTATATACAATGATTATTTCAGTTTTGTTTAACATTGGCAGACAACAAGAATGTAATAATTCATTGTGTTACACTGTATCATCATGAAAGCATCTTATATTGAAAGAAAAATGTATTAAATTTTAATACATTTTTCTTTCAATATAAGATGCTTTACTCATTGTAAACACATATTTATTTGATACAAGAAGTATTCATTTGATTTAACTAATTTTATTTAGCAAATATTTATTTTCTGTAGATAAATGTTACATTAGTAATAACTATTTATTAAAATTCAGTACATTTTTCAGTGCATGTTACGATCAGAATCGCAGTTCGAGAGATCGGAATTGTGTCACTTTCGAAGTCATTGACTCGTCCATATTTCATGAAGTCGTTCACGGTGATAGCTTCCTCGTAAGACTTTTGTCGTGCAAAGAATTCCTCGGGCGAATGACACAAGTGCGCAGGCACGCATTAATTTCTTTCAGGCATGAAGCAAGGTTGCCCGCGATGTTACCATTAGCGATACCAGCGATGCATACACCGTTCTTACTAGTCGTCGTTCTTCCTTTTTCCGTTCGATTTCTTTTCCCCGTTTTTACCGTCCAGTTCCGCGGCTTCGACGGAGCCACGTTACGTTGTCGCGAGGCCGCAATAACGCAAATCGTTCGCGTAACAGACATCGACGCGAAAGAGAAAAAAAAATGAAACACTTCGCCTCTCGCTCTTCTCGTTCCGGCTCGCCTAAACCGAGATTCCAGTATTCCACATCGAAACGATCGAAGGTTCTCCGTTGTCCCCGCGTCGCCCGTAAATATGCTGAACTCAATCAAAAACGCCAGTGGTTTCACCGATTCTCGTTCGGCAAATGCTTGCGCGGCTTTTCAAAGGAATGGAATTCGCCTGCCTGTGTATACGCGCGTCGTATCTCCTTCACGGCGAGTTAATCGTGTCATTAAAATGTTAAACGATACAATAAATCGTACCTATACGCACGAGACAGAGAGCGATTTGTCGTGTGATTTTGAAAAGATGCACCCTCCCATTTTGTTGGCCCTTCCGTTTCGACGCTGGGACGTTTTCGTTGCGCTATAAAAAATATTATTGATATGGATTTAATTTTTCTTTTAAAGACTCAAGCAAATATTCAATTTTGAATTACTCTGCCTCAAAATCGGACCCGACAAAAAAAGTGAAAAATATTTTGGGTCATATTGTAAAATTGTATTCTTAAATGTTGGAAGAGTGTATCCGAATTTTTTTCAGATTTTTTTCAGAGCCCAAATATCTTTGAAAAACGCAATTGGACACCAATGACTTGGTTGGACTATTATAGGAAAGCAGTGGAAAAGTGTTGAGAAATTAGGGTCTCTGATGTTTGTATCAATCATGGTATGGATTTGAAACTCATGGTGGTAAATCCGCACCGTTGGTTTAATATTGAGTGCTTTCCATTTGACATGACAGAAGTCGACGACACAAATTTCTATTTCACTAAATATCAAGAAAGATGTAATAGTTTGTGTTGATTTAAAATGGAAAGCATCTATTAACATCAATACAGAGAATTATATTCTGAGCAAAATGTTCTAGCAAAAAAGGTTCAACTAGAATCAACATTTTAATGAAGTCATTTTTCTGATTATCATCAATTAGAAATTTTGTTATATCTGATTATATCAATCGGAAATTATGTCTGGCTCCACCAAAATGCTGTTCTGGTTGGATCTTTTTGTTGATTTAACCAGAACATTTTTCTGTAAAGACACTGCGTGGTGTTAAATCCACATCGATATTATTTTTTAGAATGTAGTTTCCACGAAATATCGAAGAATGCACACCTGACATCGCGTACGAATTTTCAGACTTTCGTAATAGAGAAAGGAGGTGAGGAGCGCTGACCGCGGGTGAGAGATAGAGTCGCGTTCAAAGATGGAAGATGTTCAGTGTCTTCATGACATTTGATCCATCCGCGTTCTTCGTGCGACTTGTATATTCGACATGAATACCAATGCTAGATTTCCGCTGGGGAGTCTCGAAGAGACTTCTTCAAGCTATTATCATACTCTCGTACTCTTTTATTTTATGTTACGTTTAGATAATATAAATGATTAAATGTTAATTATTTCTATTCTTTGTTCCTTTTTTAGAAATCTAGAAAAAAAATTGACATTTGTAAAAGACCGAATAACGTTAGGACAGACAGAATCGCGACTCAAGTTGAAGTCTGTAAAGATGGCTTCACTTCATGAATTATTTGTCCCTCGTTATCTGCTTATTGCGCGCTTTATTCGGAATAAATGACTTATACCTCAAAGTCGACTTATGCAAATATCGTGGACGAGGAGACAGACATAACTCTTGAATATTCTCCGTGGAATTTCCGATTAATATTAGGTAATATAATCGCCGTACGGAAAATCATTGATAATTAAATAAGCGAGGTTGGCTTGACTATCCTCGCCGAATTGTGTTATATTTTATTTCATCTTCCCAGACGTTCCGGAAATAATGACGCTCCGTGTTTTTCAGTCAACCGATAGACAGATAGTTCTGATACCGTGCGAACGCATTCAACTCCGAAAGATGTTTAACAGATGTGCGATGGATGCCTGAGAGATTATCATGACACGCGTTCATATTTCACATTTAACATTAATAGTGTGGCTGCTTGAATCACATTCGTGTAAGACAAATAAAACTCGATATCAGACAGCAACATACATTGCTGAATGGAGTGTGGAAACAGACTCCGCGTCTTTGAGGCTCGTACAAAAATACGTAGCAGTAGAATGTAAAAAGGAAATGAGACTTCTGAGCTCATCAATAAAGAACCTCAATATAGATTTGTTTTTATTAAATAATTTTAGAGACATAATTTTCTGCTCCGAAATTTCGCTAGCACTCAAAAACACTTGTTGGATTTCTGGAACGGCATTTTTTGGGGCGTGTACACATATATTTGCATTAAAAACTGCGAAGAGAATTAATCCATAAAGATTCGTTATCGCGTCCTCGATCCGCGAGAGTAACCTTTGACAGGAGATTCTCTGACAGAATTGCGCGAGCGCCAAATGGAGCCTTTAACTCCCTCACGTTGTGCAACGTCCGAAAACGGACTATGCGTCATCGCCGAGAAAGAATACAAAACGCACGAGGTGTCGGCTGCTGCGTGACGCATGGGACTGTGGTAGAAAGTAAGACATCGGTAGTAGTAAACCATACTAATAGCGGCGATATAGCAGTACGTTGTAATATCGCGCAACCACCTCCTGTTCTGTAAACACCCGGCTCGTTAGATCCTGGAAGAGCGGCCGATTGTTAGCGCCTGATGAAAATAGAACCGTCGTTGTCCGAGAGAAAGAGCGAGCGAGAGAGAGAGAGAGAGAGAGAGAGAGAGAGAGAGAGAGAGAGAGAGAGAGAGAGAGAGTTGGCAAACTGCCGAGATTCAATTTGCTCGAATTACGGACGATCGTGGTCGGGCCTGTCCGAGGAGAGAACGATTACGTTACACAATGCGTGGGTTGTTTAGCTTCCATCGGTTGGGTAAAGGATCAAAGTATCAGAGATAACGATCAGAGGGAATGTCATATAACGAAAGATATTCGCGCGATTGTCCATTAGATACGGTGTATTAGATGCAATATCATACAATAATTCTTGAAACGATCAAAGGTTAAAAAGTATGAAGGCACGAGAGGTATACAATTACAGAATACAAATGCCAGAGGAAAATAAAGTTGAATGGTTGAAGCCGCCAGCCAGCCGGGTTAGAAGACAAAAAAATCGAATTTCCCTGGTAGTGATGATACTCTTTAAATTCTTTGAAGTGAAATCTCACTAAAGAGTTTAAATTAAGCCAGTTTTGAAAAAGAGTGATTCAATTTTTTTTATCTTTAAGATTTCACTCAAAGTGAGATTTACTCTAAAAGTTTTCGACAGTAAATATTTATTTTTCGACGTTTGACGGTACAAGTCAAACTTCGAAGCTTCAAAGATTAAAGTTTCGTAATGTATTCGAAGCTTCGAAAGCATTTCAAACTTCAAAAATTCGGAGTAAACTTCGAAAATATTCGGATTCTTTTGAAGCTTTGAATTTTCAAAGTTGTTAAAAGTAATAGCTCTGATAGATGCACACGTTGTCTAGCTTGGAAAATATCTATCTATGTCGAAAATAACATATTGGCGAAAAAAGAAGATAATTTTGATTGATAGATTGCTTAAGGTTTTTTCAGGGTAACCATGAACGCAGTTAGGACGTCAGAGCGAATAAATAAACCGTGACATCGGGGAAACGAGTACGCCGTGCTCTACCGAATTCGGTACTCTCTCGCTTCGGCTGATCGAGCAGGAAAAAAAATGTGCGGTGGTGGGACGTTGATCGAGGGTTTGACTAATGGGTTGGATTTGCTCATCACTCGCAAACACAAAGATTCGCGCGTTTCGCCACGCCGTTGTTGGATTCGTGAACTAGTTGTTGGCTGACGTCAGCCTCTTATCGCTCAGAGATACAGGCAGGATAATCGAACCCACAAGTTATCGCAGAATTTACATGCCAGTTTTAACGTTAATAATAGTCGCAGCTTTTACTGCGAAAAATAACGAGATGTAATACAATTATATGAAAAAAAAATAGACATATTATAAATCGTAATAATATCTATATTCTTGAATCTAAAATAGATTTGAGTATCGCATATATTTTTTTAAATCCCAAATATATATTTCTTAGTCAACTAGAAATTTTGTTTATATTTCTCTCTCGATGTTAATTAATGAAAAAAAAATATCCCTTTTAGGCATCGACGATCGATGGCCGTCGAAAGGGCGCCTGTCTTTTCTGCCAGGAATATTTCATGGATCTATATCTCTTGGCGGAGCTGAAGACGATTTCCTTGAAGGTGACCACTGTGGACATGCAAAAACCACCGCCCGACTTTCGCACCAACTTCCAGGCCACGCCGCCGCCTATCCTGATCGATAATGGCGACGCAATACTGGAAAACGAAAAGATCGAACGGCACATTATGAAGAACATCCCTGGCGGACACAATCTGTTTGTACAGGATAAGGAAGTGGCCACTCTTGTGGAGAACTTGTTCAGCGTGAGTGTTGATCAATCCAGCCGAGAGTGAAACTAATCAGGAAACAGTTGTTGAATTATACCCTTTTCTCTGGCGAGACGAGAAATTACATGTCTATTCGTTTCACAGAAACTCAAGCTGCTGTTACTGAATGCAAAGGACAAGGATAAGGATCCCAAGTCCTCCTCCCTGATGGCCCATCTGCGTAAGATCGATGAACATTTGGGACGCAAAGGTACGCGCTTCCTCACCGGCGACACCATGTGCTGCTTCGACTGCGAGTTGATGCCGCGGCTGCAGCACATCAGGGTCGCCGGCAAGTACTTTGCCGACTTCGAGATACCGGAGACTCTGGTACATCTGTGGCGGTACATGCATCACATGTACAGGCTCGACGCTTTCCTACAGAGCTGTCCAGCCGATCAGGATATCATTAATCACTATAAACTGCAACAGGTAAGTAGGTAACACATGGGGATAGATCTCTAATTGCATTCGCGTTCAGCTAAATAATTAGCGCTTTTCGACAAGCCTTTAATTCACGTCTTTAATTCACACCTTTAATTCATGTATCGCGCAATAATGCAATCCCATCGCAATTCACCGCGCAGTAAACCATCACTTTTTCCATGTCCTCGACCGATATAACTGCGAATCTCGTTACTTGCAGAGTATGAAGATGAAGAAGCACGAGGAGTTGGAGACGCCGACCTTCACTACGAGTATTCCGATCGAGGTCAACGATGACTAGGTCGGACCTTCCTTGGCGAGTCTGCGATCGCGTGACTTCGATTAGACAGAGATCGGCCTAGCGAGACAGTGAATCGCCTCGACTGAGTTTCAACGGCATACATTTTGTAATTTAATATGTCCAACAATAGCATCGAAAACGAATGGGGATTCTACCGTTGAAACTCTCGTCTTTCGAGTCGTAAGCTTGTGTCGTCGCCGTCATTGATTAGTTCATATCTTTTGCTAAGCAATTATTGCTGAATCGCATCCCTTTCTTATGGGATCAAGTCAGGTGTAAACGGATTAGCTTTTTTACCGCAAACGACACGAAAACATACATAAGTGCATTAAGGCATTCAAAATCTTAAAAATGATAGAGAATATTAATTTTCTCCATTTTTCTTCTCCTTTATTTTCTTTTTCTCCCACTATGTACAGCACGCGTACATAGTTTTGACCTGAGTAGTATTACAAAATTTTAATTTGCTATTGTTAATCCAAGGATTAAGTTTACTATAAAAAGCGATAATGATTTTGTCATTCTGTGGCAATAATCATGGAAATTAACACTAAGAATGCAAAAGAAACGTATGCGTTTGAGAGAACCAAATTGGTGCCATTAATATTTTTGCAATCTTAAGAAATTATCCTTTGGATAATAATCATTATTCCTAAGTATTATTCTTATATACGATTAAGTAAATCAAGTACATAAAATAATCCTAGAAACGCTTGATAAAATGTTTCAACATTATTAATAAACTTGCGTAAATCTTTTTAAACGTTTAGATTTCTCTTTTTTTCCATCGCTTTCATTCAGCCATTCATTATCACGAGTTACAGTAATAAAATATTTAAACATGATTGAGACATTTGCATTAATGAGAAAGGTACGTTTGGAATTATGAATTTGTTTAACATATCCTCATGTTCTTAAAATATGATTGCACAACAGAAAACAAGAAACATGTTATCGTTATATCTGGAGAAGAAAGAATTTGTTTTTTTTTTTTGTTATATCTCTCGTGAGACACGTGATCCAGAATGCGTACGTTTCTTCTGGATTCCGCAGCGTGGTTCGAGACATCTTGTGTTATTCGTTAGTACTTTTACTGATTTACAAGCAGAGAACGAGCGCAAACAATTCCCATGATTGTTTTCTCCCGAGCCACGAAAACATTTAAAATAATAGCATCCGGATGCTCGACTCCGCTTATTTCCACTAATCCATTGTTCCAGAAAACAAAATCGAGCAACAGTGCAACTCGTATGCAACTGTCTATTCCGTATCAGTAATTCTATTATTATTATTATTATTATTATTATTATTATTATTATTATTATTATTACTATTGTATTATTATATTAATTTTGATTTATATATCCGTAGAAATCAATATACCAGTGTTTACAGTAATGCCTGAAGCACTCGTCATTTATCACAGCGCGACGTAAGCTAAGTCCTCCTATCTAATGTAATATAAAATGTTATAATTTTATATATGATATCTGGACACTATTTTTTTGTTAAATATATATGATATTGATATTTTTATATCTCGATATGAGTGACAAGGATGGACAGAAAGCATACATTTTATGCGTATTTCCATCGATGTAGAGTAATTTTAATTTCGATTTAGCTTATTTTTCACCTTTTTCCAATTCTTAGAAATAGAAAAAGATAAAAAGTAAGTTGAACCGAGATTAAAGTTAATATACATTAATTGGCAATGGATGTTTTTTATTTAACAACACGAGTCGACACAAATATTCTTCTATTTTTCTTGGCATAATGAGTAACAAAGAAGAATGATACTTTTGTGTCGACTCGTGTCACCAAATGGAAAGAAGTAGTCACTACAGTAGTCACAACAGTTGGTGATTTCCATTGAATGACAAATATTGTTCTATTTTTGGGTACTTTCCATTTGGTGACACAAGTTGACACAAGTGTCATCCTGCCCTTATTAATCATTGAATGTCAAGAAGAATAGAATGATATTTGTGTTGGCTTATCATTAAATGGAAAACATCTCTTGTTACTCATGGAATACCAAAAAAGATAATGAATGTTATGTCACTAATTAAAAAGTATCCAGTGTCATTTTAATAGCGTCATCCTAAAAGATACCGAGAACATATGAATGAAATATGATATGAGGTCCCAAAAAGAAAATATGAAGATAAAACCGGAGCAGAATAATAGTCAGGTAAGTTTAATTATGCAGTCGTTATAAGAGAATGTAAAGATCTCTTCAACACAAAATATTTTTGCAATTCTTGCTGTAATTCTCTTTCTGTTCGATTTAATCATCGATTTAATTTTGCCAGATTAGGCCCAGTTCCATCAATGTAAGATTAACTTAGTCAAAGAATAAATTGAACCATTTAAAATGAATTTTACGTTAGAATCGAGCTTTATATTCATTTCTATCAATATAGTTAACTTCAATCTCGTTCAATCTCTTTCATCTCTTCGCCTTTTCCAATTCTTAAGCCCAAGTTTTGCAAATGTAAAATTAACTTTAATTCTAAGAAAAAGATAAATAGTAATATAGTTAAATCGAGATTAAAGTTAAATCTTATATTCGTAGAACCGGGCTGTAAAACTAAAAACAAATGAAGTTAAGTAGTTAACGAAAAAAGTTAAAATTAAATTCTATATTGAATTCTACATTGACAGAAACGAATATTAGTCTCTCAATTGTCCTCAAGTAGTTTCTACTCGAGAATTGTAGCAAGAAGAAACGCCAGACGAAATCAGAATACACAGCAAGAAAAGGAGGACCGTATCCGTCGCGATGCCGTGCGTCGGTGTCCATGTCTCGTACGCGATCCAAAATAGCGCGCGGATGTCGCATCCCTCCTGACTTCTCTCTCTCTCTCTCTCTCTCTCTCTCTCAGTGACCGTCATCCCACCTCTCGATGCCTCTCGTTCCTCATAACCGCGGCGAGCTGTCGTGACGCGACTTCCATTCATAAATAGGGACGGCCACTTTATTCTTATCGACGGCCATCTTGACTACGTGATCGCACGAGCTCCCATCGCTTCGTGCGGTCGTCGACGTTCGTGATCGTTTCGCTCCGGAGAAATCGACAAAATATTAAATCACCTGCGAGACGTCTCGTCCGCCGTACGACGCAAGGCGTCGCGACGCGCCGGGACGAAAGTCGTGGCCGAGCAGCGCGGTGGTCGATACGCAGTGCACAGCTGATCGGTGGCCCCGACGGACGGTAGCTGCTCCGCTCGTCAGCTCTTGAAAGAGAAAACGCGAAATCAGTGTGGCTAGAAACACAGGAAGAAAGGAAAAGATAGAAAGAAAAACGTGAGTGGGAGGACAGGACGCGAAAGAGAGAGAGAGAGAGAGAGAGAGAGAGAGACTAAAAGACCATCACGATTCGTGTACCACAATCGTGCACGGTGACAGGTGAAATCTCCACAAGAGACGAAAAGCGAGTTTCCACGAGATAGATCCGGATACGGGATCTTCTTCGGGGGCGAACGATCACAGTGTTGGTCCCTTCCTTCTTCCAGTACAGACGAGGTGTAGGTGTGTAGTGAAGAGGAAGAGGAGGAAGTGCACGACAACATCGCCCGTCTCCGATGGTTACCGTCCGGTGAGTCCGACTAAAGTTCGGATCTAAAAGCGGCGTTCCAGGTTGATCGCCGCCGTCGTCGTCGACATGGACGACGACGATGGCGACGGTAGTGGCGTCTTCTCATCCGTCGCTTCCTCCGCGTCGTGAAGGAGCAAGGGGGAAAGAAACGGAGCACGCTCTTTGACTTTTACTCGCGGCTACGGCGGCGGACACTCCACGCGGCACGAAAATACACCTGCGACGGAATGCACCGGATGGATACGCGCCGCGACAACAATGCGCTTCCGCGAGAAGGCTTCGAGATCTCAGGAACATCGTTTTAAACATCGGTTCCATCAATATAAAATTTAACTCATCTCGTTCAATTCACTCTCTATCTTTTTTTAAAAATTATGTCTGTTCTTATACCAATGCAAGTTAACTTCAATCTGGTTTAATACTTTTATCTTTTACTAGTTCTAAAAAAAGGATGCATGTAAATAAATTAAGCCGAGATTAAAGTTAATTTGCATTGATAAGAATTGATATTAGAAAAGGATAAACAGTAAGTTAAATCGAGATTAATATTTACATTACAAATCGAGCCTTATGCTTCCCAGCAAATGAAAATGGATTGAAATTTTTTTCTATTCGAATGCGTATTTTAAATAACGAATACTTTTTTTGGATTTAATTGGATTCAATTGGATTCAATTGGATTAAAAAACTGTATTTCCTAATCAAAATTTTGAATTGAACAATATTCACAATATTAACTTTTTCTGTGCAATTGTGAACAGTATTCACGATTGCATAGAAAAAGCTAATATTATTTTGAGATTGAAAGGCATAGAGATGTGCTCCATGCAATTTCTATAAATGAATAAAAATGCATTCAGGATTGAAAAGCATTCATTTTAACATTCGTGAATCAATATTTCTGAAAATCTGAATCCATTTCAATTCATTTCAATCCATTCT
>Ga0157364_1002809_pt1 | contig 16571 bp, 10 predicted proteins | sample AttsexASBM2_FD_111476 | JGI IMG/M metagenome (GOLD analysis project Ga0157364, IMG submission 111476) | Fungus gardens microbial communities from leaf cutter ant in Ribeirão Preto, State of São Paulo, Brazil - Atta sexdens ASBM2 | ecosystem: Host-associated > Fungi > Mycelium > Unclassified ... | reverse complement strand
TATATATATATATATATATATATATATATATATATATATATATATATATATTTTTATATATATATATATATATATATATATATATATACGTTTTTTTTAAACGTTTCTGTATTAATCTATGTGTTAAAAAAATCAGCTTTCTTAATTTCATAGCACTCATTTTAAATTTTTTCATGTCTTTAATTTTTTTAATACTTTTGATTTTCGGACTTTCTGTTCGAGTATAAACTTTTCATTAGTTAAAGTCGAAATTATATTACATAAAAGAAAAGAAGTGATTAAAGATTTATACAATATCGCAAAATATGTATATTTAAAATATAAAGTAATATAAGGATTGGTAATAATATTAAAGTGGTAAAATACCTACAAATTGCAAAAATCTTGTAATAAAACAAATTTTTATAAAAATATCGTATAGTATTTTACAGTAGAAAGTTCAAAACCTTGAATTAGGAAGTTTAAGTATTGTAACTTGCATTTAGATTTATATCATGCAAGGATAAAAGCATTATACAGTTGTAAACCCGTTCATCGTAAATATATCTTCTTGTTATGGTTCTTACTTATTTAATTCTCGATCGATTTGAAACGAGGAACATAAATTTCATATCAACCTCGTGCGTTAAAAGCTTGACACGTCCTCATTCCTGTATTCTTATATTAAAGAGTATTACTGTACACAGCTGTCGTTATCCTAAAAGATCCCACGAAAATATAAATGCATATTGACAATTTTACTAGGAAAAGATGATTATATTTTTCAAACTCTTACGTGACTTGCAAAGGCGCAATTGATTCATATTCAATTAAGCAAATTTTTTACAGTTGCTTATAGCACTTTAATATAATTATATTAAATATTTAATATTAATTTGATGTAAATTATTTGAGATAGAAAATATTAGAACGAGGAAAACGGATAAAAGTTTATACAATATAGAAAAGTCGATAAATAACTTTTTTTTTCATCACTTTATTTTCATTCCGTTTGATTCATATTAATAAGTTGCATATGCCCTTGTATTTATGTATGTATGTATTATATTTCGTTGAAATGCAAAGGCAAATGATGTCGTTACTTGAATATGTTATTCGCGTATCACATTGTCATATTCTCATTTGACTATATACTTATCGACGAACTCCTAGTCGAGAACAGTCGTGTCCAATAAGAACTTGACATTGAACCTCCACGTTACACCCTCACATGTTACACGCATATGACACACCATACATATACACCCGCGCGCAACTGTCCCTTATCACTACTGTATGTAAAGTACATGCACAAACGTATAAAGAACGGGCGCTTGCGCGGTATCCATGGTGACATATGGTTCTTACTACGACCTCTATTCGTTCCTGACAAATCATTATACCATTGTCGTGCGCGTTGCAAGAAAGCTCGGTCATGGAAATGTCGTGACTCATAGTCATTTATGTTTTTGTATACAACACTTTGCACTGACACTTCTGGACGAATGCAAAGTCGGAGTGCTTCGTTCGTTTTCAAATTTGCTCAAAGTGTTGCGCGCAAGTGGAGGCAAATTACTCCACTTGATAGGAAACGTACGGGAGTGTGCGGATTTACTCATTGATCACTCATCTATTGTGAGTCGCACTTATGAAAGATCGATCGGTTCTTTAAAGTTTTGAAATGCGATGTTTTGATTTTCCATTTTTTTTCTTCATTTAAAATTGTTTAATTTTCATATTCAATACTGTTGACTTGAATCATAATTATGCATTCATCTTAAATTAGTATTAATTATGAACTGTTAAAACACAATTTTGAAGTCGCTGATGACTTTTTTAAATTCATTGATGATTATATTAACTATTTCTGTAAATGATTAATTTTGATATGTATTCTAAATTTTTCTGTAGTAGTTTGTACTTCTTTTATTTTCATTTTCTCATTTTTGTTAAAGTACATGGAAAGAATTTTTTCTTAGAATTTATTTTGAAAATATGACAATCGTGAGACAACATTGTATCTTGAAGAATTTTAAATTTCTTGTATTATAAATCTCTCTTATTAATAAAACTACAATAAAGTATAAATTTGATCAATTTTACTGAAGTAAATTTTTTTTACTGAAGCGTGATAAAAACTTTAAAATATTGTATTGTATCACAACTACCATATATTTTCAGAGTAAATTAAAAAAAAAATTCTTTCTGTATATCTAATTTATCTAACACGAATCATGTCTTATTGGAACAAAGAATTTAATTTATATGTTAAACATTAATACTAATTTTGTTTCTTTGCATTTAATCATTCTTCAACTTGCTTTAGTTTCTTTTTATAATAAATTTCTCTTTGCTATGTGAATTTTTGTTATATTTCATGTTACTCACATATAATATTTTCTTTTTTTTTTAATTAACCAAGTATTTTATTATTTTGACACTTATGTACATTATTGTTTACTTTTTCTACGCAAGATTAATTATAACAAATAAATAAATAAATAAATAAATAGATTTATTCGTAATATTGTATTTTTGATAAAATGCAATATTATTTCATTGAGTAACACTTTTCATTGGGCTGCCTCCAATTTGGCTCATGTAGTGTTTTTATTTAGTATTTAGAATATAAAATCATGTAGAAAAGAAATTATGTGCTGAATGAATTATTCAAAGTTATGATAAATTATAATTTTTTAGAGAAAATCTGTAATATAAATCGAGCGAACATCAGTTTTCTTTTTTTATCCTTCTTATCGCCTAATAAATTACATGTAAGGTGCATGTTGTAATTTTTCACTCAACAATATAACTGTAATATAACACGTGTATTATATTATAGTTATATTGTTGAGTGGAAAAGTAAAATTAATATGTATTTACGTGTAACTTGCTAAGCGTATTTCAAATACTATAAAAACACTATATAAGCAGCACTACAAAATTGGAAGCGGTCCAATAAAAAGTTGAGCAAATCTATACTTTACAAATTTCTTAAGTTATTAAAACATTTTCTATCAAGCTCATTGATAGATCAAATATGTTTTTTCTATTTTATTGATATTCAAGAAAGAAAAAATATTAGTTCCATATAATTTGTTTCTTCTTATTTTTTTCATTTAACTGCAAAAGGAGACCTTTGAAATTTATTTACTATATTCTTATTTTTTTGAATTTAGTGATAGTGATAATATATCTTATAATTTGATATTGTTATTTGATGAATGTTAATTTGTTCACAACATGATATTTTTCTCTTTCTTAACAAAACACTATTCTAAAGTACATTTATGCTAATTTTGCATTGAAATAGTTATAAAAATGATTCATTTAATAATCGCTATCAATGAACTTGATAGAAATTTGATTTTTCTAAAGCAAAGATCATAAAATATTATATTTAACAAAAATATTAAAATAATATCAAATATAGGAGGTAGAATCTTGCTATGATCAGAAAATTAATATTCAAACATCTTTTCGAGATCATATATATATATTTTTTAAATGTAATAATGTCTTGTATTAAGAGTGTTCATTAATCCAAACAATTCATATTCAATTTAAAAACATATAATATAACATCCGAATTACATTAATCGTGCAATTATTTGCTTGTGGACTTGTCGGGACTTGTAAATTTTTCAACAGCTCAGATAACGTCGATGTGGACACTGATTTTACTTGCTTTCATTCTCAAGCATCTATTAAAAAAATTACGTCGAATAGATGTGACACAAATCAACACGTGGCACGTACGTACGCCTCCGTCATTAAGACGTCGCTTCATAGGAGAGAAAATAAAGTCCCATGGATAAATAGGACTGAATTTAAAAAATCAAACAAGTGTATGTATATTCATCTTAAAATAACTTCTGATTATCTGCTACCAAAAATCGATTACAAAAATTGAGAATACATGAAACATCCTTGCATGATGTGAAAATTTTGTGAAGTTACATATTGTAATTCTTCAGAACATTGTATGTGCTGAAGCAAGGATGAGTTTATCTGTCAGAGGCATGTGAATGCCGTAAATGGCCGTAGAAGGATCGTGTCAGCCTTTGAACAATTTACTATGGGCATCTGCTTGGATACTGGTTAGTATATCCACGAATAATAATTATTATAATAGTTCAAATTAGAGAATTTCATTTCATTTAATGAGTATTTTTAGTTGAAAAATTCGAGGTGTCTTAATTTTTTTTCTTTTGTAATATTCTAGTTTGTGTAGTTACATATACGATTTTTATAATATTATCAATATACGACATTTAAGAACTTAAGAAACTAATGATGGTTTTATTCATAATAAATATTGTGTTAGATTTAAATTGAACATGTATTCTACATTGATAATTTCTTAATTTAAGTTAAGATAATATCGTAAAAAAAGTGAACATGAAGAAATTATACATATATAATGTATATATATAAAAAGTAAAGTAGATTTATATTATACACAGCACGCACGTAATGTGCTAGTAGGAAATAAACAATACAATCGTGACTTCTGATCAGAATTTCAAGATAACCTTTTTTATAATTTAAAAAGCCATTTTTTGCACATTACACCTTAAGATATTTCAGAAACTTAACATCCTAGTGATTTAACTGATATTGTTTTTGCTGTTTTTGGCATCCAAAAATCTAAAAGAAACATCTTGTTCATAATTAAAAAAATTTTAACTAGTGTAATTAATGTAACTTTTTTTAAAGATTGAACAATATATTAACAATATATTTAATTTTTATTACAATGAAGCTTCACATCACATAATTATAATATGCCAAAATATACTAAAAGACCTTATTTTTACAACTTAATCGTTAAATTAAATTTTTTAATCGCCATATTTTTTCAAAATTGCGACCTGATAGAACAATTTAATAAAATGTATCGTTAGCGCCTAAAAAACTAATTATGGAAAATGATTACATTCGCTTTTGTATTAAAAAAAAAAAAACCACTTTCTGTTGAATAATACAATTAGATTTCTTAGCAAATTCTTTAATCGAGCGAGAGAGAGAAACGTGAATTCTTTTTTTTTATCACAGTCAAAGTGTTAACTCAGTAAATGTATATACTTACTGTAGGCTACTGTAGTCAATGTATATATTTACTACACGTAATATATACATTGACTAGTAAGTGTATACATTTAATAAAATTAATACTTTGACTAAGACATTTACATGTTGCAGCATTTGTCGTAGTTGGTCATAATTGTCAGATATTTTAAAAATTGAATTTAAAATCGAGAAATTGAACGATACAATTTGACAATAATTTTATAAGATACTTTTACTAATATTTTTTGTTTAAACTGAATTTCTTAAATAGAGCGAATATTTCAATCCACCGCATATACATGATACATTACAAAGCAAATGTATTTTAGATCAACAAAATGGATCGCAGATGTTCGAGGAAAACGATGCTCGAGCTACAGGAAGATGGCGAGGAGAGGCTGGTCTTTTGGCTACTCCACCAGATGGACAATTCCCAAAACAAAATATTGGTCCAATTAAATTCGAAATACCAAAAATTCCTGTTATATTCGTACTTGGTTAGTACATATCAATTGTTGCGAATTCATCAGAAATCATATTTTAGGAATAATTTTCAATATATTTTATAATACATATTCTATATGACCACATTGAATTTGTATATACTCTCTTGTTGATAATGAAAATTTCAATTAAAACCTAGTTTCCTTTTGTATTTTAATGTCATTTTTGAACCGTTAAAAAACAAATAATTACGCATTCCCATTAGCCTAATCTATTACTTGTTTTATTCTATGATTATAGGAGGCCCAGGTAGCGGTAAGGTGACATATTGCGACAATTTGATACAGGAGAAAAAAGGAATAACACATATTAATATGATGGATCTTCTTCAACAATATGCATTAGGAAATGGTTCGTATTTACTTCTTATTTATATAACATTTTAATGGTATATATTAGTGATATACGTATACATGATGTACAGTTTTTGGTCATATTACTAGACGTATCTTGAATTTTTTGATTAATTCATATTAAGTAATAAAAAATAGCAATTATTATTGCTTTTACATTTATTCTCTTTTGAAGGAAGATTTCTCTTTTGTTTGGACATTTTCAATTAATATAAGCACAGTTTTAGTAATATTCATCAAATATTTATTTATTTTTATGAAATAAAAATATATATACATGTCTTTTTAATTCTTCATTGATTCTCTTGATATTATTAATGTATGTAATAATATTATTAATGTGTCTACATTATTTACTACATATAAGTGATAATTTTAAACATGATTATTTTCTTAGTGAACCGATTTTTTTATGGTAATCACTTTCCTCAGACTCTTTTCCATATTTTCCACATAATTCATATCACTTCGTGCATCTATTTTATAGATTACTACATTTTATTTACATATACATATTTCAATCGATTATAACAATGGTAGTTGAATTATGATATAAATCTGATCTTTCGATATCGATAAATTATTTAAAAAATGCGCTTAATAATATAACCAAGAACTATAAACTAGTGGTTAGTTCCTCTTAACCCAATATTGATGTTCACTAATTTCCTCTTGTCATTTGCATCTTAACAAAAAGCCGATCGTATATAGGTAAGACGTAATACATTTTGTCAAATACATCAAAGCATATTTTAACATTAAGGCAAAATGTTTAACGCTTCCTATGACTAATGATTCATTGTTAAAATGCAAAAGATAACAAAAATCAGGCGGACAATAATTAACAAGTGCAATTTAAATGGTATAAATATATGTGATCTCTCTGAAAACATATATAAATTATATGTCAATTTTTTCTCTTTAACTCGTGAATAGTCTTTTGTTGCATAAACAATCATTTAGATCTAGAATGATTCTTACATCATAATTAAAAGTAACTATTATTAACAGTAGAATAACTAGGAGGATTCGTAACTCACTATGATTAGTGCATATATGTATATGCGGAGGCATACTGGGTGCTCTTCGAATGTCATCATTGTTTAACATTTGTTAAACAACAAGGATCCCAATAAACGAGAATGGATTAAAATGGATTGAAATTTTTTTTATTCGAATGCATATTTTAAATAGCGAATACTTTTTTTTGGATTTAATTGGATTCAATTGGATTCAATTAAATTAAATTCGATGCAATTGGAAAAACTGCATTTCCTATTCAAAATTTTGAATTGAACAGTATTCATATCACAATGCACAGAAAAAGTTAATATTATTTTTAGATTGAAAAGGCATAAAGATATGCTCCAATAATTCCTATAAATGAATAAAAATGCATTTAAGATTGAAAAGCACTCATTTTAACATTCGTGAATTAATATTTCTGAAAATCTGAATCCATTTTAATTCATTTCAATCCATTCTCGTTTGCTGGGATGACTTGACGTCCGAGGAATACTCAGGTGGAAATTGAATAAAATTCAATACTCTTAAGTTGCAACAAACTATCGAAGATAAAAGATTTTAGCGCACCGTGACAAAAGTGACTAGTATTTAAGATTGTTATGTACAAATTTGTTCAATATTTAAAAAAGAATTTAAGAAATTAGGAAAGTAGAAATGAATTCTCAATCAGTGAAGAAAATTACTGTGACTGAACTTTATTTTCTCGCCGCGGAGATAAAAATCATCTCGATTGGTTATTCTAATGTTAAATATAATAACATTAGTAAATAAGAAATTTTATATTTGTGCAACATGTCGTTTTTTCAACTATTTTTATACAGATATGCAAGATTTTGGACAACTTAGTAGCAAAACTGTGACAGAAGTACTCATGCTTGAGATGAAAATGTCCCCAGGAGCCAAAGTTTTTCTTGTAAGCGGATATCCACGAAATATGCGTGATGTGGTAGAATATGCCGAAAAAGTGAGTGTCTCATACTTAGTTCTTAAGGGAATTTTAAAGTGAAGCAAATTACCGACATTTTATCATTTTAGAATATCTTTGAATTGGCTTTACAGAATTGCAAAATTTTTATACATATAAAAATAGTCAATACAAATGATTTTATGCTAAAAACAAAAAAAATTAAAAATATTATTTATTTTTGGAACGTACAGTTGCCATCTGACAACAATATTTGCTTAATACACAAATTCTGTAGTTAAATTGTATAAAATGAAATGGAAACTTTACTGTAGAAACAATATACGAATAATATCGTATAACAATTGAAATTAAAATTAAAAATCTAGAAAAAATTTTGTCTAAAATTACGTTTTATAAATGCAAATTGATGCAAATAGGGTTATAAAGAAGTAAAAATTAGCAGCATTATGTGTAGCAATAGGTCCCTTGTTAATTATATATAGTATTCGAATAAGTGATAAGACAATAAAATAATATTTTAAAAATGCATTTAAAATGTTTGTAGATAAAAATCGTTAATGGTGTCATTCTTGTATCGTGGAGGCAAGAAGTGTTGGAGAGACAAATTGATTTCGGTGCGCAACTCGGCCATGTTATCATTGGATTAGCTAGAATGGAGTTGCATAATTTTTATAGAAACGTAATGCCAGTTGCAGAATATTTTGATCAAAGTGGCATGTTACTTGAGGTAAACAAATTTGCTATTAACGTGCTCCATCAAATATAAATTTTGTTAATATTTTTCATTTTGAGTTATTAATTTTTTATTTGGGCGTGATGGGGGAAAATTGGGTAGAGATGGTTCGCGAACCACGCTTTGTTTGAATTATCAATTGTTTTCAAACATTACTATTTTAAAAAGAGATAAAAGGAAAGTGGCAAGTGCACATATTAATATTGAACGCGAAAAAGTTATTGTACAAAATGATTTCTTTATCAGGAAGTTGAAAAATAATATAGCTAGATAACTTAGGCACAATTTTTACTTTTGGTTAACTTGTAATTAAACTTTATTTGTTATTTCACCCAATGGGTTTTACCTATTTACATTATCATAGATAGAGAAGCCATTAATAAAATCATCATAACTACAAGTTAAGCTTAATCAGAAAATAAAAAGCTTCAGAAATTATAATAATAGTAAACTAATATTTATTACATTTTTGCTATGTGGAAATTATATTTACTATAAATATAAATGAAAATTGTATAGATAAATGGGGAACGCAACCCAAGTGAGGTCTATGTTAGTTTTCGAGATGCAGTTCTCAGAATTCTTGGAATATCAAGCGGTGAAATTCACGATCAAGATGTACCTCAATCTTTAGAAGCCGAAGTAAGTATAAATTCAAATTTAATAAATTATTTTTTATGAAATATCATTGGATTGCATTATATCGTATTCAGGTTGAAGTGGAAAGGAGAAAGGAATCGACCACGGATTCAGCATTAGTCAAACAAGTTGTAAGAACTAATAATAGGCTACCAGCTTCTATATCAATAGACGCACCAAAAACTGCTGATAAACCGAGAAAAGGATTGCCATCATTTATTTGGGTCATAGGTATATTTTATTTCAATATATACATGCATGCGTGCATATGATGTGCATACTATATATAATCTGAAAGAAAATGCAATATTGATCATGAGTAAATAGAGCGGATTTAAACTGAATAAAAAAGTGCTATATTATTTTTAAAAAAAGTCTCAATAATTAACGATTAATTAATTGATAAACATTCATGGATCCGCACGATCAGCGGCAAAAGGTGTAGCGCAGCGTTACGTAAAATTGGCAATTGCTAAGCGCGCATTCCTTCCAATTTTTCGTCGCGCGCGTAATAATCAATATTGACGTCTTTCCTTTGCTATGTGCTTTTATTAGTCGCTGAATCTTTAATCCGCAGCTCTTTATTAATTAATTAATTTCTTATTAAGAAATAATGCATAATATAATCGTATATCGTATATATTAGGTGGACCAGGAAGTAATAAGGCGGCTCTTTGCACCCAAGCTGTTCGTAATATGTCAGGCTGGCTGCATATAAGTATTGGAGAATTATTTAGAACGATGGCTTCGTCCAATATGATTGTAAATGATGCAATTGTTTCGGGTGAAATGGTCCCTCACGATATCGTAATGCAGCTTGTAGAACAGCAGATTCTTTTGAATCGAGATTCGGACGGTATCGTCATGGATGGATATCCGAGAGACTTGAATCAAGTGCAGGAATTTCAGACGAAGGTAAATAAAATTGGTTGCATTGCATATACACTTATTCATTTTTTTATGTCTTCAAAACTTCATTGTTTTGAGATAAAAAAAAAGCTCAATTAAATCTTAAACATTCTTTTTGACAATCAACAAATCAAAATTTAGTTACAAAAAAATGTTGCTTACAAATGTTGTTTGTAAATGCAGATATTGAAAATAGATTTTGAAAAATGAAAAAAAGCTTTCATATACTCTTGTTCATATACTCAAGAATCACCATCAATTGTTTCGTGTTATATAAGCCAATTATAAACATGCTCTGAGTATAAACACTTCGGAACAGATAAAAAAATATAAATTTTTAATCAGTTAAGTGACTAATCGCAATAGATAATCGCATAAGATAATGAACTACATATATATGTTTCTCAGAAAAAACGGAACAAGAAAAGAGATAGATATTGAAAAACTAATTTTATATATATATATATATTACAGGAAAAGTCGTAAAATCGAATGACGAAAACGATAACATTAAATGCAAAATTTTTAAGTTAAAAAACGGGCTATGATAGGTTTAAAAGATATTAAAATTTCTAATTTAATTTCTCTTTTAACAAAGGTTTTTTACGATTTGTTTCCAAGTTATAGTTTTATAAAAAAAAAATTCCTCTTTGTAATATGGCCTTCAACTCAATTTTGATTTTACAGAGGAATGTAGCTTTTAATTTGAGCTTTGATTTATTTCAATATAATAATTTTTTAATGAGTTATTGTTATTGTTTTACGAAATTGTGCAAAAATTTGGTGAACCGATATTTTCTTAGGCGAGTATTCAAAATCGCGAATTACACTTGTCATCAATTTGATTTTATAACTTTCTATTCAATACATCGCTTAGTATTAATAAAGTATTAATCATTTGCATTATATTATTTATTAATAGTTTGGACAGGAACCACCACTAGTACTACTTGACTGTTCCAAATTGCAACTCGGGAGAGGAAGACTGGACGACAGTGTTTCAGCATTTAGAAAAAGATTGGAACTTTTTCGCGAAGTGTCTCTTCCCATGTTGAAAACGCTGGACAGCGATAATCGGTTAATAATTGTACGTAATAAATAATTGAGTTATGATAAAACATGCTACAATGTTGAAATAAATTTTAAATTTTGTATTAATGTAAAAACGCAAGTAAGCGCAAATAAACAATTGCACTTATTAATAAACAAACATACTTATAAAGCGGATAATGTAATATGAACAGCACGAATATAAATAAGTCAAAATGTAAAAACGACATATAAAAATACATACATACTACAAAATACATACTACACACCAAAATTAAGGGATCACTTTAAGGGGGAAGCCTGATTTAGGAGGCTGAAAAAAAGTGATTTTTTTAAAAGGAATAATGCTTATCGCTCTAAAACTTTTGCATGTTTTAAAATAACTATTAAAGAATATAATTAAATTTTGTTATATACAGAAAAATATTATTAATGAAAAAAAAATTAACATTTAATTTTGTGCGTCGCCATCGACGACGTTATCATTTTGTATATCCTCAGCACTTTAATTTATGCCTCACATAAAAAAGCAAGAAATATTTTGTTTTCATATAATATCCTAAGTGAATTTATAAAATAAAAATATATATAAAAATGAAAATTTTGTGCGACTTTGTTACGATTTTCACTAGGTAGCGTTTCTTTATACAAAAAAGAAATTGTTAATGTTGTTTTTTAACTTTTTTAGTGCATCAAAGAGGGTTAACTATTATTTAATTAACGAGTTTTATATAAAATCAATCGGTCAAATAATTTTTTTGTAATCGTCTACATTAAAACTAAAAAATTGCCAAAAACAGATTTCGAGAAAAAAGTGTTTAAAATTTTCGATGTAAAAAAATAGTAGTTCTTGAGTACAGTGCTCGGAGTCTAATCTTCTATTCCGGGAGCTTAGTAACCTTTCAGCTTCTTTATTAAACTCATTCCAAATAATTTAGGCCAGTTTACGAGCTGAGACCTTTTTCATGCTACTCAATCGGCGCTCTTGCCTGGAGTTCGTGAGTCATACATAATATTTGCATTCCGGACCAATGTTGATTGCCAATTTATGATTTTTAAAACGGTAGAATGTCCCTTGTTAAAACTGCCAGTGACAATAAAAGCAGCGATTTCGAGTATTTTTGCACCGCAATTGAGGTGCGCCAGTTTCCAGATGGTCGAATTCAAATTTCCGTTTGCATTATGGATGTGTTCATCCAAAACATTACGTTAATAGATCGTTTGATTGATGAATTGGTGTAAATAAGGATCAAATAATGCTTCTCGGTATCTTAACAACTATCGTTGCGCTACTCTCCCGTTACAAGCACTGAATCTACCGAAGGATTTCGAATTTCGCTCTAAAATTTTAGGAACATATTCCCGCAAAGTTGTATTATCGATTTATGAAAAAAAAAAAAGACTTTTTTAACCTTATATAAAGGGTTCCTCCTTAAAATTTGCCCTTCTTAAATTTTGCCAATCTTTCAGAAGCTGTAATTTAGACTGGTATTTATTAGTCAATTTTTATATTCAGGAATCAATTTAAGTTTTGTCACAAATTAATCAGAGAGTTGTATTAGCGTTTTAAAACAATCCTGAAATAAAAATCGACTATGAATATCAGTCTTAGTTTCCAGACATCGCAGAACAATTTTTCTAAGTACATTAAAAAAAAATGAAACCTTTACTTTAAAACAGTTAAAGTGATATTTTCCGCTCCATCCATGATTTTTTTCGTGAAGACAAGAAGCAGCATATATATATATATATGTATTAAGATAACAATATCACTAAACTAATAGGTTACACTTTATTTTAACACATAATAATATGAAGTAATATTAAATATCTCGTAACTATTGATTTTTTATATCTCTATCTTAATATATTTATATGCAGAATAATTAAAGTCTTATTACGTAAAAAATTTATATCGCTCAATTAAAAAAAGATGGAGATGTGAGCTTCATGTGACCTTAAAGTATCTATTTATTTCAAAAATTGATTTTACCCTTTTTGTCCCTTTACAAGCTCTTTTACTTGACTTTTATCTGAAACATTTTTGCCTACTGGGTTCAGTTTCCGACATATTTCAATATCTTGTTTAGGATGGAATATTTTACATATTTGAGGATCTTTCTGATAGTATATTATATCAATACCTATTTAATGATCCAATATTAGATGTAAACACACCATTAATTTTAAAATCTACTGTTTATTAGAAACAAAATGAGTTATTTTTTTTTTGCAAAGCATTCAAACAATATACTTTATTATTTTTGGAAGGTTTTCCAAGCTTTCTTGAATATATCAAATTTTCTTTCATGACTGGATTTTCAAGATGATAACTAAAACATTGATTTTAAAGGTACCGCTAAAATTGGCCATTTTTAGACTCCCTCCTTTCATAGTCTTTTTTTAAATTAATGAATATTTATGATACATATTATATGTTTATGTGCATAACATCAATAAAGATGACATTCTCGATAATATGTTGAATTCGTTTTAAAGATCTCAATATTATGGAAAAAAATTATATAGTACTACTTAAAAAATTCAAGATTTTAATTTTTTATTTAAAATTTTTTTTTTAATTTTTTATCGCATGTTGTAATTTGCATGAAATAGAATCTTCACTTTTTAACCATTTCTTTTAACTGTGTCAGAAGTGTTCAAAAAATCGTGCGGATCGTACGCTGAATACCCTATATACACGCATCATATATGTATATCTATTATATATATTTATCAATAATAATATAATATCAACAACACGAAAACCCAATTAAAAAAAAAATGGCTTGAATCTAAATCTTCTAAGATTTGTAGCAAAAACAAAAACATTGGTGCAAAAACAAGTCGTCAAGAAGGAGATTGGGCCCATAGAGATATTTGTTCAGAATGACCAGACTTACAATATATCCAAAATTTAGTCAATTCGACTAAGAGTCAATTTCCATAAGGTCGGTGCGGGATCCTTTGATAACAATACGGAATATTAAATTTATTAAAATTGAAAATTTCATATAGTAAAGTTTCTAAAATTATTTGAAATGATGACAATAACCCAAAAGAATAATCACTTAATTACATGCGTAAACGATGACTTGGAGTGACTGCACTTCAATTAAGAGTTATTATTATTACATATTGTATATTATTGATTGTTCTACAATTTATTAATATTTGAAATTCAGACACATAGATTTATTCTATTAGGTATGGGAAAAAGTTCGTGGCGTTTTTTTAATGCGGGAAAAACGCCACGAACTTTTTCCCACACCTAATATATTTTCTATAAAAATGAAGACAGAAATAGAAAAAAGGAATCACTCTCGATTAGTAAAAAGATTGCTATAACTAAGTTTTAATTATTTTCTTGATGGAGTTTAAAAAGTGATTATTAAGAGTAGGATCTTAGCAGACTTATAATGGCTGATTAAGTCTTTAGCAACGCATAAAATAGTTGTCTTAAGATTATAAATCAATCATTTTTTCTAAGAGTCATAGAAATAAGACTACAATAATGGAAACAATTGTATCTTTATGAAATAGTTCTATCTTTTGAAAATATGATTTATTTATTCTTTTACAAATAATAATAAATTATTATTGTTTTAAATAGGTGGACGGTGATACAGATGTACCTAATGTCCAGCAAGATTTTGCTGCTGCATTATATCAATTAATGCGTCGAGCACGTCGCAAAGAAGAAGAAAGTCTATATGATCTGGATTCACCTATTAAGAAACATCCAAACGGGATAAATACCTCAAATGAATACCAAAATGAACGTGCCATACCTAATGGCAATGCCAAACTAGTAGTCAACGGCACATCTAATTATATTGGAAAGATAGCCGATGCGACGAAAAACGGAATTGTTGCTCAAGGTAAGCAATTTTGCATTTATTTAACATGTGACGCCGTAGAAAATTTTTTTTAGAATTGTTTATATAATTTTTTACTATTTCTATATAAATTAAAACATTTCAAACAATTTTTGTATAATTTTGTAACTCTCTTTTCTCTTTTTAAAACAAATTTCTTAGATTTTTATACGAATTAAAAAATTTTTCAGAAGTACTAAATAAGTCTATATATTTCTTAGAATTTTTTGTTTTTTCATTCTTAAAGTATATTTTTAGATTGTAATCTTGAATTAGTGATTAACGATAGGTTAAGAATAATTGAGAAGTGCATCGTATTTTTTATTGCTAATAATGTATTTTAATATTTATTGCCTTCTTAGGAGTGGGTACTATTTCTAATGGTGTATTGAACAATATGAAGCATATTCAACAGAATGGTCATATTCATCAGAATGGCATCGCAAAAGGAACAACACATATCCTACAAAATGGTGTAGCGCATTTAGCCAACGGCAATATATCCGGCAACAATAAAATCGCACCAGCGATGCACAACTATTTGCCAAAAGATCCTGTCAGGAAAATGTATAATGAAATTGAAGGTTATCAGCAAAATCTTCATATGTAAATACAAAATCTTTTTTAATATTGTTAAATAATTTTAACTATTAACATGCACGAAAGGCTCCGTAATACGTATCGGAACTTTCAACTGTACCGACAATTTTGATATTTTACTAATAATATCTTTTACCCTACCGCGTGCCTTAAAAAAATACGACTTAAACAATACAATTAATTCGTTAAAACAGCCAAAAATAAAGTCATAAGTAATTGGAAACATATTTCGAATAATACACACTATATATAGAATGTTCCAGAAGGTATCACCGTTAATACTCATTAAGCAGATTCTTGAAATAAATTTAAGATCAAAATCCTAATTAATAACACTGGTAATAGGGAAGTCTGGGGCACTCTATATATAATATATATACATGTATTTCTAATTAATTATGAAATATTGTTGATATCAAGATTATGAAATGATTCATCTTCTTTTATTTAAAATTTTGTTTTTATCATTTCCTTAATATTATAGCTGTGATATCTATTCCAAAAGTTTATTATTTTATTTATGTGCACAAGTACAAAATTTTTCTCACATTTAATTTATTACAATTAGTAATATCTTTTATTTTCTTAATAGCGTGCCTTTCTCACATTTTATAGATCTTTTATTCTGATTAATATACGTTTGTACATATGTCTTACGGTTATTAAATAATATTTCAATAGTATATGGAATTATAGGTTTTAAAATTATAGTAAAAAAATTGAGGTCACAATAGTTTTGAGTTATAAACTGTCAAGTTTGACTATCAACATCACAAAATTCATGTGCGTAGGCCCGCAACTTGTACTTATATATTATACTTATACTGTACTTATATATTATACTTATATTTATATTATTCATATATTTAATCCTTTAAATATAAGCACATTGTAATTTG
>Ga0157364_1002808_pt1 | contig 16573 bp, 11 predicted proteins | sample AttsexASBM2_FD_111476 | JGI IMG/M metagenome (GOLD analysis project Ga0157364, IMG submission 111476) | Fungus gardens microbial communities from leaf cutter ant in Ribeirão Preto, State of São Paulo, Brazil - Atta sexdens ASBM2 | ecosystem: Host-associated > Fungi > Mycelium > Unclassified ... | reverse complement strand
GTTGTAGCTTTGAGCTTCTTGCCAAAGATCTCAGAGATAAATAAAGCTATAAAGCCTTCTTGGTAGTATATGTTGCTGCCATATACTCAGATTTGGTTGTTAAAAGTTTGACAAGCTCTTGATGCTTGACACTCCATGAAATAGTGCTGCTGTTGACTAAAAAAGCATAGCCAGATATTGAACATTGATCTTCAGCCATATTTCTATTAGCATCTGTATAGCTATAGAGATCTGAGGTTAATCTGCCATAAGTGAGCCATAATTCATGGATATCTTTGAGATATCTAAAAACATGTTATATAGTCTTTTAATAAGACTCTCCAGAATTCTTCAAGAAATAAGAGAGGAGTTGAACAGTATAAGCAATGTCCAGATGAGTTCCCAAAGTTATATATATGAGTGTACTAACAACCTCTTGATATGGTATCTTAACTATTTGAGTAATTTTGTTTGTTGACTTGGATGCTTGATCAGAGGTAAGGTAGATAAAAGGATCTATAAGGGAACTAGCAGACTTTGTATTTTTGAGGCTATAACATCATAGTGATACATCAATATATAATTGTTGAGATAGTAGTAACTTACCTATCAAGATCGTTGACAGTGGACTTTGTTTTTATTTTTCTCTTTTCACTTTATTTTATTTTTCTTTTCCTTTTTCTTGTATTTTCTATTTTTAGAACAAACTCAGGTTAGGGTTTATTAGTCACGCTGTCACATCAGTCACAAGTTGATGGCGTAATCACAAGACTGATCACAAGACTTAGAAGAATAGAGTAGAAGGTTCTGGAACAAAGTGATGTCATACAACATGGACAACATATGTTGGCCTCATGGTACACTCATGGTCATTTAGGGTAGGGTGCACAGTAGTTAGCACGGACCATGGGTAAATAGTATATAAGGTAGACCACTTTGTATTAGGAACTCTATCGAGTTCTCTTGTGTCACTCCAATACAAGAGTTGTTTCTTGACTTAACCCTTTGAGTCTTGATTCATAACATTACCTTTGTTTCAAAGTCTTTTTACTTCAATTCCTAGAAGCCAGTTATCACAAAATGAGCTACTTCACTTATTGTGATACTTGAACTTAGATAACTTGACAGTGATTCAGAGGTTCAGTATAAGGAGATAGTGATGATAGATGATGAATAGTATTAATAAGAATAATTGATATTATTGAGTTTGAGGTCTAATCCTCAAACACAAAGATATATATACAAAAAAGTGATAGTTCATGTGCAAGTTATTTCTATTACATGATCAAAACTTGTATTTGATAGAGGCTGTCATCTGTCATAGCAGATGTCAGGCTAATTATAAAATATAACTAATTATGTCACTACATTGATATGCTTATATCTCTATGAATACTTATTATTATAAGATATACTATATATTATCGGAAACAGTTTGATGAGCACTTTCCAATGCAAATTTAATCATGGAAATCTGTTTAGCCATTCATGAAATATCAGCCAACAAAGCTTTTACAGTTACTGTTAGTCTGATATCACTTAATTTCTCCCACCAATCTTCTTTTTCTTTTATATCAAGATAAATAGTTCTTTCTCTTTTGGGTATTTTATCTCAGTTGTTTGTTGTTGCTCTTGTACATCTTACATATGTGTGGATAGCCCTTATTTAGGACTTTCCAATACAACTTAGTTTGTAAAAATTAGTCTACTGGTTGTGGAGATACAAGTTGAATGAAGTTTGTGACACCAGTATACTTCTCTCAAGTCACTTACTTCAATATGCTCTTGAACTCCAGCTTTGATTCAAGCAATGAAGGAAACATTTGTGGTTGCAACTATGCAGTTATTCATATATACAGTAATAATAGCAAGATCAGGTGGTTAAGAGAGAAAGAATACATATATGTCTGACTCAATACATGAAAAACCAAGAAGATTAATTAGAATCTCTCATAAATATTGATACCAACACCTACCAAACTACTTCAAACTATATAATATCTTTTGAAGATAACATACACAATAGGAAAATTTCAGATCCTCAAAACCAGGCAGTTATTTTATATAGATAACATGCTCTCTTGATATTTATCTAGTGTACTTCCATGTCTAAGACTGCTATGAGTGCTAGAACCATCCAAATGGATACCAATTTTACTACAGGTATATATATGTTAAAGTAGTTGAATCCAGAAACTTGGAAAAAACCTTAAGCAACCAACTAGACTTTAAAGCAAATGATTATGCCTATAGCATCCTTCTTAAAAAGTGGTAAATATTTACAAATAATCATAAGTTAGAGTCTAAATTGATGTAAATTTTATAATAGTGGTCTAAGTATGCTACCATAATATACTTGATATAATAATTCATGTTTAACTAACACTCTCCCTAAATCATTGTATTCTGACATTTGTATAGTTCTAATACTTTGACAAATTTTAGTATAGTATCTTGTAGTAGTGGTTTTGTGAAGAGATCAGCAACATTTTCAGCAGTGTTATAATATACTTGAACTCTTATATTTGATTTTGATTTTCTTTTCTTTTTATTTATTTTCTTTAATTTGATTTTTATTTTATTTCCAACTATGTCATAGTATGCTTAAACTTTATATTTTATTTTGATTTAATTTGTCTTTTTCTTTTATTTCTTAGACAATGAAGAGGTATGTGACTATATAATAAATAAATAAATAAATAAATAAAAAGAGGTATGTGACTATAATCATATAATACATTACATGCTTTAGACAATGAAGAGGCATATGACATACTACATAATTTGAGGTCATAAGCCTAGAACATTGTAAAAAGAACTAGAAAGAATGATATCAAGATGTATGTTTATAACATGTTCACCTCATAGTATACATATAATACACTTATAGCTGATATATAGACTTTAGGATAGGGTTATTTATTTATTATTAGCATGAAACATAAACTATCTGTATAAATAGGGTAGCAATACATTGAGAACTTCTTGTTGAGCTTTTTTATGATCCCTATGAAACTCTTGTCCTATAAGACTACTTAGTATACTATTAATTGTTTTAATTAGTAGTTGCTATAACAAGTAGATGGAATATAGTCAAAGGTTACTTGTCCAAGCTTTGTTCTTTGTTTAACAAAGTGGTATTTGACATTAATGTGTTTAATTCATCAATGATTCTTGTTATTTGTACTGTTTAAAATAGATCTATTTGTCAGAATTATAAATAATAGACTCAGTTTTATTTTATTTTTGATTTATTTTCTATTCTGGGGATCTAGGGCTAGGGTTTAGCATGATGTCACAGTCACACAGTCACACAATCACATATCATGATGGAAAACAGTAGAAGGTTTTAGAAAGAATTATATCATACAGTATGTTATACATATGTTGACCTTAAGGTAAACATATAGTCATTTAGGGTAGGCTAATTGTAGTAGCATAGACCATCAGCCTAGAGTATATAAGATAGACAATTCTGTATAAAGTTTTCTATTAAGTTCTCTTGTATTAACCTAATACAAGGTTTCTTTACTTAATCCACTCTAAGGTCTTGTAATCATAACACTATTGTTGTTTGCATGAATTATAACTAGTATGGCTATTGGAAAACCAATTTTATCAAAAAACTTGGTAAGCTAGAGTGGTTTGTGTGAAGGTCATATACTCTGTCTCTACAGTAAATATTATAACTGTTTTCTGTCACTTAGCCTCATAAAATACTGGTTTACTAGTAATAAAGAACACATTTCCTTTTGTTAATCTTTATGTATTCTTATTACTAGCAAAATCAGAGTTAATATAACTATGAAGATCTAGCTTTTCATTAGCATAGTATGTAATTCTATAATTCAATCTTTATATAACATAAAACTTGTTTGAGGACATTTTAATATATCTTGCTAGAGTTATAAGTAAAGTGTGACAGAAGGTTGATTGAGAAGGAAAGATCAGAGTAAGTAGTGACTTGAAGCTATATTAATAATCCAAGTACTTCATGATATGGAATATCCTTTATTTCTTTAGTTTTATCTAATAAACTAAGACTATCATTATTAGTTAGCATAACTCTCAGTGGCAATGGTATGGATGCTGGTTTGTACTTAGTTATATAAAAATGTTTCAACATCTGCTCACTATAAGTATATTGAGATAATGTTATGTTACCATTCTTGTTGATATGTATTTTAAGAATAAGCTTCATCTTTCTAATTTTATAGCTAGTACTGAGTTCTGACTTAGCTAAAATTGCACCTTTCTTAGTTGATAAGGCATCTAAGACATCGTCTGTTCAAGTTGAGGTAAATATAAGTTTATCATCAATAACCTGTAACCAAATTTGTGAGACTGCTCACAATTTATAGTATTTATGATCTTTATATATACAGTCAAGATTCTCAGCCCAGTCACATGCTTCTTATATGATTTTATATAGGATTTTGAAGAGCCTTTAGATATATCTCTCTTCAAAACTCTTTGACTACTCTATATAGACCTCAAACATATTGTTGTTATTTAGGAATGCTAATATAAAATCAATCTGCCATAAGTAGAGGTCTTGTGCTATAGCTACTGCACAAATCAGCTAGACTGACTCTAGCCTTGTAACAGATATGTATGTCTTGTTGTAGTTTTCACCAAGAATCTGAGTGAAATCCTTAGCTACTGTACATATCTTTCTCTTATCCAAATCATTATTCTCTTTCTATTTCAGAGCATATACCCATTTGAATCCAACAACATTCTTGTCCACTAGCCTCTGAATGATCTTAAAGACCTCATGCTTCTTTAATACTTCTATTCTTTTACTCATTGGTTTCCACCATAAGTTTGGTTTTGTTATTGCTTCATGATATATTTTAGGAACCTAAGAATTAGTGTCAGCCAAGTATGCACTTGCATGTTGCAGATATTCTTGGAACTCCTGCAGCTGTGCAGATGGTTGGTGCTTCTGGCAGATTCTTCTTATAGTAAGTAGTAAGTCTAATCTATCTGTTATGATTCTAAGCTTGGCTCAGATTGTAACTAAGACAAATTTTTGAGAAAGAAGTAAAGAGATAATCAAATGGTAAAGCATAAAGATACAAAACTATATATACTACTATATATACCTAATGACTATAAGAAATAAGTAAGGCATCCTTGAGAAAATAATGAAGAGTAAGTGAGAAGAATATGAGGAGATCTCCACTACTACATAAAGCACTGACTGATATTATATAAGGAAAATGCAAAGTGTAGTTAATTATGAGTCAAATATGAAATGAACCCTAACATATATTTAAGTTGAAGTAGATATGAGGCAAACATCTGTTACTTATAAAGCATTAATCATAACACTATTTTTCTTATTACTTATAGCTTCACTATTCTTTTGTCTAGGCTTATTGTTTGAAGGAGCTAAGTTTACTGTCTTCTTATGCAAATCCTGCATAATAACAGGTCTAGGTACTATACCTTGTTAGGAGGGAATCACAATCTTAGGACCGTCATGATTTCTATTTTCAGCTAGTTCACTGACCATAAGTATATCATCTTGCTTATATCTGAACAGATTATCATTGTCTGAGAAAACAGACAGTCTATGTTGTGTAGTAATATGAGTAGTCTTTTTCTCAAGGATGATATCTTGCAATTTGAAGATAGCACCTGTTCTTTTGTCAAGAAGTTTATAGCCTTTTCTTCCAAAATACTCTAGTAAATTAACTCTGGTTAATCTGGGACTTAGCTTTAACAATTCTAAGTCCAGTAGTGTATAGGCATATGCTATTACACCAAATGGACAAAAATGGGATATATTCTATCACTATCCAGTCTGAAGTTCAGTTGGAATTTTCTTTGGCTATTTTATAAAAGATATAAAATTTCTCACATAAATAATATTTTGTACAGCATCTATCTAGTATTTGAGTAGAAGCTCCAGCTCTGCCATCACTAATCATATTACATCAAGAATAATATGTATGCTGCATTCAACAACACTATTCTGCTAGTGAGTGTAAGAGATAATAAACTCAAACTTAATTCTACTTTCCTCTTCTAAGTATTATTGTACCATCCCTTACCTATATCTAACTGTATCTTCTTCAATTTCTAGCCTATTTATCTTTCTGCTTCAATATGGTAGACTTTAAAAACTTTCAATGTAGTATCTGCTAACTTTCTACTCAAGAAAGCCATGGCCCAATAAGAGGAGAAGCTATCTGTTAGATTCATGAAGTAAATAACACCTCTAGCTAACTGTACTGTCACCAGTTTCCAAATGTCAATATACATGTTCAAGGATATATGTTTTTGGTTGTCTAGTATCATTGAATGGATAAGCTATATGTTTGCCAAAAATGTAGTCTTCATAAAGACTTTCTATGTTTAGCTCTCTATAAATATTTAAACTATCTACTAGTTCATTTGATAACATTAAGCAGATAGTATTGCTTCCTGCATAGATTAATCTCTGGTGTCATATGTCAAAACTTACAGCCTTCTGTTTAGATTGTACTATAAGTCCAATAAAAAGAGATCCAAGAATATCTATAGCATAGAGTTGTCCAAAATGAGTGGTTGATATGATTGGATAGTTGTCTGAGGTTGTAACAACTATACCATCTATAGTGAAGCTTACTTGAGTACTCTTTAGACCTAGTTTAGAGACTGATATTAAGTTTGAGTATGAATTAGGGATGTATAGAGTATTATTCAAGATGATCTTTCAGCTAACTTTATTTATCTCTGTTGGGAATTACACTATTCCTCTTCCAGATATAGTGAAAGTGGAATCTCTATCAGTTGAGAGATCTGTTTTCAGTGAGTTATATAGAATATATGAAGTGAATAGAGACTTGTCCACAAAGCAATGATCACTTGCTTTTGAGCTAATCAAGATAAGAACATTTTTTAATATATTCATATCAGTCTAAAACATAATTAGCTCATCAGATAACCATTTTCTAGGTATTTGTTTTCCTATTCTTTTATCTATTCTCTGCTCGATATATTTAATAGAGCTTAAAAATAATATAACATTAAAAGTGGAATTTTGAAAAGAAGATAATGGTAGTTCAAGTACTTTGAGATGAATATCTCCCATTATTATGAGTATAAAACCTTGTTGCTCATTTATATTTGCAGTTGTAGTCATGTTTGTATATAGTACTTCTCTGAATCCATTTTGGTAAGTATTAGTAGTACTTTCTTTTGCTTCTTCTTTCTTTCTGAAACCATATAGAAATTATCCCTCTTTGCTACAACCAGATCAATAACAAATATCAATAGTATGGCCATAACAATTATAGTTGGGGTTATTGTAGATAAGCTAGTCTTTTTCTTTATATCTAAAGGTAAATGCATGAAGAGCCATAATACTCCATGTTGGATTAATAATATGATTATGACTAATCTGAAGCCACCAAACTTGCAGTTGAGATATTATTTTAGTTGATGATTGGTTTCTATAAAGTATTGTAACTGTAGAATCTCATGAATGTGGTAGGAAATTGAGGATAATATAGTTTGGAAAATTATTATTGTCTGAGTAAGTTATGTTTTGCAATTTCTGTTCAGTAATTTAATTTTAATGTGTTATATCAGATGTTACTTTATATCCTTGAATGTACAACTGCTAGACATTTACTACAGTATTAGCAATGTTAATATCTAACCAAATAGGAGTTTTATTATTGTAAATCAATAAACCCTTAGCCCAAGCATTTCAGATGTTCTATTCTATAGCAGATAGGTTCAGTGAGTCTCATAGTATCTCATTAGGTGGTAGTAAGACTGATTTTGTACTAGTTTTTGTAGATATAGTATTACTAGTAGCTACTGATGTTAATATAAGAGACATAATAGATGTTGGTGCTGATAGGTCATTGATGGATTTGTCAAGGTATCTGAATGCATCTTTCATTTAGGCAGCAACATGGATAAATTTGCTCCAAGTCACAGTTTGTATCATTAAACTTGTTCTCATCAACAAAAATTAGTAGTGCAAATTTAGAGCTTATAATCTAAAAAGTAGTAAATATCTCAGAAGGTTTCAAAATATGAAATATAACTTTATTCACCTAAAAAATGGTAAATATCTACAACATAATTGTAAGTCAGAGTCTAAATAGTATAGTTGAAATACTCATCTTATTGGGCTTCAGAATATAAAATACAACTGAGATGGATATTCCACAAATTCTGAAATTTATAGCATGTAGAATGAAAAAATAAAAATAGATAATGTAAACTTTACAGTAGTGGTCCAAACATGTTGTCATAGTATGCTTAATATAATGATCTATATTCAGCACTTCTTGGATTTAAATACTTATCACAAACCAATAATACTAAGTAGAAGATCTATAAGCTTCTATGTACCAGTATTCATTAATATCTTATATTTTTCATGTTACATCCTACCCTGATCACATCTGTCCAAACCTATAGATAACCTTTTCTCTCTTATCTACACTTCCCAACTTCTTCTGGTATGGATCACATATCTTCATTTTACCTTGGATATTTTTGCTAGACCCTTGCTAACTCCATGAATCTTCATCCCCTAATATCCAAAGATCACTAGAAATCAGAATAACATACTTAATAGTCTCCATTTTAGATAACTACCCTAAATAGCATATCTAGTATATAATCTGGTAGTTTACATTGTATTAGCCATTCTGAAAATTAACTAAAACTAACATTCTCTTTCAGTGTTGACAACAGCATATCTTGCTACCCTCTAGTAGTTTTCACTTACTAAATCTCCTAAGCCTAGTTCCAAAATATATGACTAGTATGACTAGTAAGAACATAGCATACAAGCTAAATCCAAAGACTATTCTGACCTATCTTCTGTATTCTTGGATAACATGCTAACTTATCATAGTATACTTTAACCCCTATATTTTATTTCTTAAATGATGAAGAGGCATGTGACTATAGTCACATGATACATTACATGGTGTAATGTCATAAGTCTGGAACATAGTAGAAGAAACTAAAACAATGACATCAAGAATATGACTATAGCATGTTTGTCTTGTAGTAATGATATAGTGAACTCATAGATAACATATGTAGATTAGGGTAAGACTTGTAATAGTAGTAGATATAGTGTAGAAATATATTGAGGACTTCTTGTCAAGTTCTCTTGTGATTCCCACAAGATTCTCATCTTGCAGACTACTTAGTACATTATTTGTTATAACTTAAGACACAAGTGTTATGGTCAAAAGTAAAATCTTGGATTGGATTAATCACAAGAAAACTTGATGGAGTTCTTAGTACAATATATCTACCTTATACTACACTATACTACTGTGTCTAGCCTACCATAAAGACCATGTGTAAGTCTTAAGAACAACATACATTAAGCACATTGTATGACATTATTGTTCTAGAAGATTCTACTGCTTTCCATAGTGATCATGTGACTGTATGACCATGACTGTCACACTACACCCTAACCCTTAATTAAAAGTAAAAATTAAAATGAAGTTCATTGTTCATGATTCTGACACTATTAACTGTCTTAGTTAGTGGTTGCCACAACATAACTAATATACTTAGACTTCTGAAATGCCTTATCAGATCTCAGATAACAAGATATGAACTGTGTCTAACACATTAGCCATATCCATCTTCCATATCTTCCAATTAGCCTTTTTTATTGCTTTTTACAGAATTTTTGGCTTGAATTCTGTAAATAGCATGAATACTTGTTTACAATAAACTGTGTTTCCTTATAAACAGGCTTGTGAATAGCTTTAATAGTCAGATTGGATGTAGAGAGATTAGCAGATACAGTTTCAATAGATGGTGATGGTACTAGAATAATAGAGGGAGTAGAGATCTTTGGCAGTTTGGCTAGAAAACTGGTAGATGAGTTTTCATGTTGAATTTCATTTGCTAACTTTTTCTTTTCTTTAAAATTCAAAGTCTTAGTAAATCTGATACCTTGTTCCACTCTTACAGCACTAGTAGTAGAATTCAGAACCCTTATCCTATTACTCTCATTATCATAGTCTAACTAATATCTCTTTCAAGCTCAATTCTTAAGCTTATTAGCCTTTGGATTATAAACCCAACATTCTTCATCCTATTTATGTAGTCTACTCAAATTTGGCTTATACTTCCAAACTACTTCAAAAAAAGTCTTTTTATTAACTGCTTTGATACTTATTTGGTTTATCAACCAAACAATATAGCTAACTATGTTTGCTTATAGGAACTTGGACAATTGAGAAAGATGGTTCATAATACAAGCACAATCTATAATCATGCAGTTTTGTTGTTTAGTAATCCTATTGTGCTAGAATGTGACCAAGATGATAGTAAATTTAATACAAGATAAATGATTTAATGATACCATTTACCTATCCTTCATCAGTTTGTATAAACTAGTATTATTATGAGGGATTTTTGCAACTCAAGTACTATCTGGATTATAGATAACATACTTTCTATTTGCAAAAGTAGTAGTGAAGCTAGCCTCATCAAGATGGCTAATGGAGACTAGAGTGTAGTTAGTCTCTAGTAAATATAGCATCTTAGTTAACTGTAAAATACTTGAACCATTTGGTATATCAATGATTATGTCATCTTTGACAACAGTGCTGAAATCTGCTTGTTTGCAGCATGTAGAAGCTGTAGGAGAATATCTGAAATTTCTAATAAGACATTGTGATAAGAGAAAATATAATGATAGATGCTTAAGTTAATAATTTCAACTTATGTGGAGGTATATGATCCTTGTATCTAGCCAACTATGATTTTGTCTTCACTGACATCAAAAACATCAACAAGTACTTTCTTTTCCTTAGTCTTAAAATCCCACTCCCCTTTAAGCTTACCAACTTGCATCATTATCAATGTTACTCTTGTTATTGAGCACATCTTCAATAGTAACAACAAAGAAAGTATTGCCATTTTCCTCTACTATATTTGCTAATATTTCTATATCAGATTTCCTGCTACCTTGGTCACTAGTATCCTTGCTAGTTTTATTTTTCTCATAATTCTTTTATTTCCTCTTAAGCCATCTTTATCAATACTTATAGCATTGTTTATCTCAGTTTTTGAAGAGAGCTTGGTTCTATCAGTATGTAATTACTCTTATTCATTAGTGACTATAATAATCAAAATATTGGGGTCAATAGTGTGGTTCAGAAAGGAGTGAAGGCATACAGCTGATAGCTAAGTAGAAACAAAATTTGAAATCTAACTGTTACAAACTTCATTCAACTTGTATCTTTACAACCAGTAAACTGATTCTCAAAAAATAAGTTGTATTAGAAAGCCCCAAATAAGGGTTATTTACACATATAATCTCAGGAATGACTGAGCAGATTTCCACAATCAAACTTGCATTGGAAAGTGCTTATCATACTATCTCTAATAATATATCATAATATATCATATAAGGATCAGTATTCATAGAGATACAAGCATATTAATATAGTGATATAATTAGTTATCTTCTAAAATTAGCCTGATATCTGCTATAACAGATAACAGCCCCACCAGGTATGAGTTTTAATTATATAATAGAAACAGCTTATACATAGACTATTACTATTTTGTATATATACTTCTATGTCTGAGAATTAGATCTTAGACTTAATAACATCTTTTATTCATCATTTATCAATTTTAGAATTGACAGCTGCTAGTGTAGTGGATAGGGATGAAGACTTGAAAGAAAAATGCTTTGGACAGAGATAGTTGCCATTTAAATGGCCTCAGAGTTCCTTTTCTTAGATAGTCATCTTGAACTATAGTAGAAATACTACCCAGTTCATTTCTAATACATCCAACTTTAGTACAGATAAAGGTATCACATCATTTACTATAGTAGCCATAGCAAAATTCCAGAAATATTTAGGTAAGTACAATAGAGATTCTTTTCAAGGTTTAGTAATAGCTATATGATACTGTTAGCTTAAGTATAATAATATCTAGAAAGAGTATTTATACCTCAGTCATTTAAAGTAATATAAGAACTAAGGTATACAAGTAATATAGCACTAATATATATATAAAACAGAAGAGTAATTAAGGTCCAAGCAGCTAGTCCAAGCATTGTGTCAGAATTGCAAACAATGGACTTAGATTTCATTTTGTTTTATTTTGCCTTTATTTTATTTTTTCTTTATTTTATTTTTTAGTTTCATTTTACTTTATTTTGAACTTAGACAAAAGTATAATGTGATGTGTGATGGTCACACAAGTCACAAAGCGTGACAGAGACATAACATTTGTCACAGTCACAGTCATACAATCATGTGACACAGAAAAGGACATAGAAAGTACTAAAATAGATAATATTATATAGTATAACAACAATATATTGGCCTTATGGAAAGCACATGTACTTTAGGGTAGGTTATAGTGTGTGCACAGACTATGGTCTGTGGTATATAAAGTAGACTAGTTTGTACTTGGAACTTTATTAAGTTCTTTTGTATTACTTAATACAAAAGTTGTCTTTCATCTTTATTTAAAGATTTAAGTCATAACATATTGAACTCTTAACTAGTTTGTCATTCCAATGATAAAAATAGTCTAGTTATTATTAAAAAGTTACAAAGGACCAGAATAATACCTAGTTAGCTAAGCTGCTAGTTGTCCATACTATATGTTTGTTCAAATATATTAAAATCAGAACAAAGATAACTAATAAGAGATTTTAGTAACCTAGTAGATATATAGATCTCTTTTAGAGCTCAGCAAGGAAGCATTGCTAAGCAGTTAACTGTAGACAATTATAAATAGCTGGAAGTCAAAAATATATTCATAAAGAGCTGAAGATACAGCCAAATGATCCATTGACTAAACAAAGTATATCTAGCATACTCTCTTAATCTGGAATAGAATAAGAAATATAAAGTAAACTTAGAGTATTAGTATTAAATAAACTTTTTGCCTATTCATACTTACAAATATAATCAGTGCAAAATGACTAAGTGATAATATATATTGAGTCATATATGTTATAAACTTATTGTTATGACAACTATTAATCAAAATGATCAGTAGCACACTAAGTAGTCTTATAGAGCAAAATTGTTATATCCCAAACTCCAAAACATATCCAAGACATGTCTGACTTCAATACAATATCAAATCTCTATGGTTATTTAGCTTTATTTGTGCCCAAAACTCCATTGGTAGTTTGATACTTTATAATAGACTTAATTCTATCAAAAGTCTGTGATTATTTGGCTTTATTTAAGTCAAAATTCACAGTCATATTCATCTATTTCTATTGCCTAACTATCTTCTTCAAACTCTGCAAATTTACTCAGACTTTATATGGAGTTTTCTTCTCTTCAAGTCTAAACTCTTATTTAGTGTTTTACTACTAAAACACTTGCTCAGTGATCCATTTTAATTACTTTTGTTATTTTATATATTTAAGACTAGTAATCACTTTGTAATAGCTAGCCTGATAATTAACTAAAAGTTGATGCTAAATCTCCAGTATCAATGGCAATGTACTTTACTTCTCTTCTTATAACTTCTTACAAGACCATCCTTTGAAATTACAACCATGTGGCTTGTAGGAGGCATAACACATAAGTTAAGGCCAAGGTTGTTCTAACAAGTCCACATCACTAAGCTCATCACATGGAGTTTATACACTCTGTACATATCCAAGCCAACTTCATGGACTTTTATCTTCAAGTGTAAACTGTATCTAACAAAAATATAAAGACTTAAGTTTAAGTTAAAGCAAAAGAATTCTTGTATTAGGTAATAAGAAAACTTAATAGAGTTTTAAGTACAAAAGTATCTATCTTATATATACTAGACTAATAGTCTATGTTATACTAAACCTAGCCTATTCTAAAAGATATATGTATTACATACTATTAATATATAAGATAACATTATTATTCTAGAATATTTTATATTCTTCTATATAACATATGATTGTGTAACTGTGATTTGTAACAGTTTGTGATATTGTACTAAACCCTAACTCTAAGTTTAATATAATAAAAATAAAATGGAAAATGAAAAAAGTTAAGTCCATTATTTTCAACTCTAATATAAAAGTTTCATAAAAATTATAAAAAAACTTGACAAGAAGTCTCTGGTATATTTCTATATTATATACTATTAGTATATGGTTTATGCTAATAATAAATAACTTTATTCTAATATTTATATATGTATTATAAATACACTATGTGTGATGAATATGCTATAAATATATATCTTGATGTTATTTCTTTTAGTTCTTTCCATAATATTCTAGGCTTATGACATTATGCTATATGATATATTATGTAATTATAGTCATATACCTTTTTATTATTCAAGAAATTAAAAAAACAAAGAAAAGAAATATAAAATCAAAATAAAATATAAGAGCTCAATCGTATCATAACAATATATAGTAGATTCTTAGAAGATAAATAAGTTATTAGGACAACTAGGTAAAAACTGTAGTAATTTAGTGAAAATTACAACTTTAGAGAAATTTAAATCTATTAACAAGTAATATTTAATATAATTCATCTCTAGGGAAATCTAAGAGAACAGAATAAGATTCCTTGAAAATAACAGCTATTCTAAGTACTTTACTAGTTCATAGTAATCAAGCAGAATAATACTGATATAAAGCTAGAATAATTGTGTCAAATGGTTAGAAACACTAATGGAAATATTAAGAACAATATCTAGAATTGGAAAAACTTATGTAATAGTGACCAGAAATATAGAAGAACAAAGATATGAACATAGATAAGAACCAAAGTTAACAGACAAGAGTGGCAGAAATTGTGTAATGAACTCTGCATTTTTATTACTAGAGATTAGAGTTGATAGTTTCTTTACAAAACATGAATAATATCAGAAGTTAAGATAGTGGACTTGTTCTTTCTCTATTCTAGTTTCTTATATAAAGTCTTTCTACTTTTTACTCAGACTTTTTCTATCTTGTTTCTCTCTTTTCTTTCTTTCTCATTATTCTAAAAATAGAAGAAACAAGGTGCTATGACAAGATGTAGCAATTGTCACATAAAACACTTATGTTACAGTCACAGTCACAACATTATGTGATATTATAGAAAGATAGTGTTATACATCATAAAAAATATGATAACTTTATAGACTCATAATATTTAGGATAGACTAGATATAGATATACACAGACTATGTACCAGAGGTATATATAAAGTAAACAATCCTGTACTAAGAATCTTACCAAGTTCTTTTATGCTTAACAATATTAGTTTTTTCTTTTGACCAAACTTTTAGGCTTAAGTTATAACAAATAATGAATAATCTTTAGCTTTATGTATTGTTACCAACACTAGAAAAGTATGCTAATTTTAGTAAATTTTCAGAACAAGATAACTATCTAACTTATATATTAAGTATTTTATTTAAGATATTATGACTCAAAGACCTTAGAGTTGATCAATAGGAGAAACTTTATATTAGAGTAATACAAGAGAATTTAATGAAGAGCTCAGTACAGAACTGTCTACCTTATATATGTTAGGCTACTAGTTTGTACTATAGTATTATTAACTTACTCTAAAAGTTATGCATTATCTATAAGATTAACATATGTTAAACACATTATAATAACATTATTTTTTTCAGAACTTTCTACCATATTCCATTGTGACATGTGACTGTGACCAATGTATGACAGTAACTTATGATATTATGCTAACTCTAACCTTAGTCCTCAAAATAACAAGTAAAATTAAAATAAAATAATACAAAGTTTTTTATTTGCAATCTTGACATAAGATAGTATTTAGAGAATAAAAACTATAAAAAATTATTCTAGACCTAGTTAGTTTTTTGGATATTGAAAATTGAGTTCTATAAAGTTACTAGAAAGTTTAATAAAAATATTAGAGTCAAAGTTTGTTTTTATTTTTTTATTTCTTTTTTATTTATTAAGATTTAGAGTTAGAGTTAAATGTAATATCATACATGTTATAGTTATGTGATCATGTAACATATAAAAACTATAAAAAGTTTTAAAATAATAATGTTATATAACATATTTACTACATATTAATTTTATATATAATATATAATTTTTAGAATAGATTAAATATAGTTATGCACAGACCATCAGCATAGTATATATATAGATAGATAGATTATAATAGAAAATATCTAGGAAGTAATTGTTATAAAATAAACAAAGTTAATCTATACTAAATAATGATTAGAAGTAAGGATGAGAAAGTAAATATCAGAGCTATAAATAATAAACTTGACTTTATTTTATTTTCTTTATTTTAAACTTAGATAATGAAGTATAATATGATGTTATGCATGATAGCAATATAACACTTATTATAAATTATAAAATCATATGACATAAAGAAAATTGTAGAAAGTTCTTGTTAGGGTAACTGGCTAATATTATAATAACTATTAATTAAGACAGTTTATACTACTATTACAAGTTCTATTTTAAATTATATATGTCATTTATAAGTCTATTATTATTATAATTAAAGACTCAATATGACAAGTTAACAAAGAAATCTTGTATAGAGTTTATATTGATAGAGTTTCAAGTACAATATATTTACTCTTATATATATACTAAGCTAGTAATCTATACTAC
>Ga0157364_1002807_pt1 | contig 16575 bp, 6 predicted proteins | sample AttsexASBM2_FD_111476 | JGI IMG/M metagenome (GOLD analysis project Ga0157364, IMG submission 111476) | Fungus gardens microbial communities from leaf cutter ant in Ribeirão Preto, State of São Paulo, Brazil - Atta sexdens ASBM2 | ecosystem: Host-associated > Fungi > Mycelium > Unclassified ... | reverse complement strand
AGTCTGCTCAAGCTTTCTAAAACTTGCCCAATAGTGATAGACAAGAAACTAATGATGCACACTCAAGATATAGTGTTTAAACTATAAATACAGAGAATAGAGACTGAAAATAGAGACTGAAACAATATAAGACTTCTAGGGTTTTAGAAGTATATGGTCTACCTTTGAATCTACAGTCTAGCACTATTCAAACTTCCTCATTTGACTTATGAGTATTGGTTTCCTTCATTTTCTGTAACTGGCCAATTCTACTTGCAAGCTAATCTATTCTTACTACTACTATGCTGTAAGTCTTAAGTTTGCTTATGTCTCTGTAACTCATTTTTGATATTTCTGCATATTTTGCATACACTCATAAGCCTATGATTCTAGTAGCTAATTCTTCATAATTCTCTGGCTGGTCTTATCCTAGAAATTTCTGATATGAGACTTAGGTTGTCTAATAGCTGTTATACTATCTCTTGAGTCTCCAGTAACTTGAAAAAGCCTGAAGTATCATTTATGAGTGTTAAATCTTCTCTCTAATACTTTAGAGGAAGCCTATAGGAGGCTATTTTCTCATGAAAAAATATTCTTTCATATAACATTATAATAAACTCTATAACTATGAAGATAAATGATAAAGTTGATAGTATAGTAGAAATATCAAACTCTACAGGATTATTGATGGATGTTAGAGTTGATAGTCTCCTTGTTATGATTCAAGATTCAAAGTGTCAAGTCAAGAAAAGAACTTTGTTACAACTTAAGATTTAGTAACTAATCAAAAGAAGAATCTTGTATAAGGTTTATACAAGAGAAACATAATAGAGTGTCAAGTACAAAGTATCTACCTTATATACACTGAGCTGATGGTTTGTGCTATACTAAATCTAGCTTACTCTAAAGAGCATGTATATTATATGCTATTGACATATAATATGACATTATTGTCCTGGAACTTTCTATGTCCTTCTATGTGATATGTGATCATGTGACTTGTGACAAATATATAATACAGTGTCATGGGTGTGTGTGACAGTTTGTAACAGTCATACATAACATTATACAAATCTCTAACCCTAAGTTTAAAAATCAGAAAATAAATGGAAAAGAAAATAAAAATGAGAAATAAAATGAAAATTAATAGAGTCCACTGTCTTCAATTTTGACATCCCTTATATTATTTATAGGGGAATCCTAAGAGAACAGAATAAAGTCTTCTGAAAATAATATCTATTCTAAATACTATTTAAGTATATTCTAATCTAGTGAAACAATGCTGACACAATCAAAGAATAATGACAGATAGATTAGAATAATGTTAGTATATATTATATACCAAGTTTATCTATTCTAATGTAACGACCTTAAGCTAGAGCTCAGGTTGCAACTAAGGCAAAGACTTGAGGGAAGTTTAAAGGATATATAGAAGTGGTAAAGCATAAGGATACATGAAGGTATCTACGCTATTTGTACTAGTTCATAAGTCCACAACGAGACATACATGAGGACAAAAACATGAGGAGACCGCAAGAATGAAGTAAGGTAACAATACCTTCTATATGAGGCGCTGACTGAGACTACATGTGGCGCAGCCAATCATATCGTCATACCCTTGACCCATGTCCATGCTGTCTCCAGGAGGCACCAATCGTAACATCTAAAGACTATTCTCTATGGCAGTGATGTCTTTCTTAAACCCTGGTGAAAGCTTATCTTCTACAATGGCCACACTTTATATAATATATTTCTGTGGTAGTGATACAATACTTTTAAACCTCTTGAGTACTTAGTCTTCTATAATAGAGATACTTTTATTGAACTTGGCCTTTCATAGCAGAGTTCTCCTATCTGGCTCCTTTTAGTATTTCATTACTAAGACTTCTACTTGAGGCTGTACACTAAAATTTTTAAAGTTATCTCTTATCTATTTTGTATATAAGACTAGTAGTTATACTATAATTTACTAGTCTGATAATAGATAATTTCAAGTGACCTTGATTTCTGGTATTTAATGGTGATATACCACATCAGTACTCAATCCCCTTTGGACTTCATTCCAATTTTCTGAAGTTGTGACTATATGGTAGACAGATGGCATAGTATATAAGCTAAAGCTAAGGTCATTCTGGAAAGTCTATATTATCAAGCTTATTATATGGAATTTCTGTACTCCAAGCCAATCCTGTAAGCTTTCACCTCTCAGTGTGAACCATAATACAAGACTGTACTTGATAAGGTTCAATAGCAGAAAGTAGCAGTATTGGCTTGATAAATTTTATAGGATTATCTATAATATTCAGAAACTACTAACTAAAAGGAACTAGAAACTCCACAGGATTCAGTACAGGTATTGGCAGTGAATAAGTGTTGGAATTCTGTATAAGGGCTAGTTTATTTCTATTTATTTCCTCTTCTAGATTGCTGTTACTTAAAGTAATGGTGATTGGGCAAAATTTGATAATTGAGAACTTGACTGTTCAAATAAACTATAAGACTTAGGGATTCAGTTAGTAGAGCTTCACTACTTTATCCAACTCAAATGCTGTCAGAATCAAAGACAGTGAACTTGCTTCTTTTCTATTTTATCTTTTTTCTTTTCTTATTTCTGAACTTAGTAAAGAAGAAATAAGATGATATCATACATGACTGTTATAATAGTCATAATAATATGACAAGGTGTGATAACTGTCACATTTTAGTCACATAAGTCACAGTTATGATCACAACATCATGTGACATTTCAAAAAAGTAATATTATATATCATAAAAGATACTAACTTTTATCTACACAACTTATAACATTTAGGGTAGGCTAGATGCAAGTACATACAGACTATGTACCAGAGGTATATAAAGTTAACATACCTGTACTAGAAACTCTACTGAGTTCTTTTATGCTAGAGCAGTACAAGTTTCTTTTTTTGACTAAACACTTGGTTTTAAGTCATAACAATCTTTCACTTTATATTCTACTACCTTTTTTCTATTCCTGTCTATATATTTTTTCATCTCTTCTTGTGATTTTTTCAATGCTACTTTTGCTTCCTCATAAATTTCAAATTTCCTTCATTTTTCATAAACTTCTTTGCTTTCACATGCTTTTACTTTTTTCTTATTTCAAAGCCTATCCTTAACTCTTGTCCATAGTTGACTTTAAATAGTGATGACTTTGTCACTGTGTATACCTTGTTGTTAAAGATGAACTCTGTGGTTGCTAATCATTCTGACCAATTATATTATCTATAATTGATGTATATCCATAAGTACTGTTCTAGCTTTCAATTTGTCCTCTTTGTCTACTTATCTATCTGTGAATAAAAAGCTATTGATAGCTTTGTTTCTATTTCCAACATCTCATTCAACTTCTTCATTAATCTTGCAGCAAGCTGTAAACCTCTGTCTGAAATCATACCCTTAGATAACCTATGCAACTTTTATATATTATCTCTAAATAGCCTTGCCAAACCCTCTGCTGTTATTTTTTCTGTTATTACTATAAATAAAGTTCACTGATATATATTGCTACAGTTTTTTTAATACTGCATTTGGTTTCAATTTTTCTACTGGTATCTTTGCCCTATTCTTCATCCTCTAATATTAATTATATCTCTCCATATATTACTTTATCTCTTTTGTCACTTCTAGTTACCAATAATTGCTAGTGACAAATTTCACTATTTTTCACTGTCCTCTATGTCCTGCTGTCAGTATATCATGATGTAACCAAATAATCTCCAATCTCAAACTTTCATTCTTTAGAATATATACCTTCTTTTCTTTCAATACTAACTTGTTCTCAATCTGCCACCTATTATTTCTCAATACATTTACTTTAGTTTTTTTCATTTCTTTGACCACTTTTACTACTTTGTCATCTTTTGCCTCTGATTTTTTAATTTTTTCTATGATTTCTTCTTCAGCTCCTTTAATCAACAATTGTTCTTTCTCTATCACTCTAATTCTAACCACTTCTTCTTTAACATTACTTGATTTTTATTATCTCTTTCTACTTCTTTTACCTAATATACTCTCTTACTCAAACTATCTACACTACCCATACTTTTACTAGCTATATACTTTAAGATGAAATCAAATCTTAACAAATATAAGATCTATCTAGCCTATCTTAAATTTAACTTCTGAGCTTTTATAAAGTATTCTAAGTTTTTGTAATCTATCCAAATCTTAAACTGACTCTTGGCTTCTTCTAAAAAATGTTTCTATACCTCTAAATACTGAATGATTGCTAACATCTTTTTATTGTGAACTTTGATTTCTTTTAGCTTTATTTAACAACTTTGAAATATAAGCTACTGGCCTCTACTTATTTTCACACTTTATTGACAACACTTCTCTAATAGCAAAGTCTGATGTATCTACCTCTACTCTTATCTTTTTATCCAAGCCTGAGATTCTGGTTCTATCATAAATCTCTCCTCTAACTTCTCAATTATCTTTTGCTATCTTTCTTCCCAATTCCATTTTACATCCTTCCTTGTCATCTTATGAAGGAGTTTTGCTATTCTTGTAAAGTTCTTAACAAACTATCTATAATGTTTGCTAATCCCAAAAATTTCTACATATTCTTTACACTCCTCAGTATTGGCTAATCCACTACTACCTAAACCTTTTTCTTCTTTATTTTTATTCTGTCTGATCCTATCACAACTCCCAAAAATTCCATCTTTCTAACCTTTCACACACATTTTTCTAGTTTTGCAAACAAATCATTTTCTGTTATTTTTCTCAATACTTCCTTCATAATATTATCATATTCTTTCTCTGTCTCTATTCCTACCATCACATCATCAATAAATACTACTACATCTTTTATCTCTATCATATCTCTTAGCAAGTCATTCATCATAGCCTGAAAAGTTGCTGGTAAGTTTGTTAGTCCAAAGAATATTACTGTTAGCTTATAGGCATCCTCTGGCATTGAGAATGCTGCTCTCTACTTGTCTCCTTCCTTGATTCTCATGTTATTATACCTCCACCTGAAATTCATCTATTACAAAATGAACTACTCACTTATTTGTGATATCTGAGCCTTGAGTGCACTCTGAGAGGTTTAGGAGTGACTCAGAAGTTTAATAATAATAACAATAATAATGAAGATCAATACAGATGTCAATAATAAAGAGATAATAATTGATAAAAATTGATAATGTTAAGTCTGAGGTCTAATTCTTAGACATAAAAGTATTTATATAAAATAGTGATGGTCTGTATGCAAGCTGTTTCCATCACATGACCATTACTTATACCTGGTGAGGCTATCATCTGCCATAGCAAATGTTAGGCTAATTTTAAAAGATAACTAATTATGTCACTATATTGATATGCTTGTATCTCTATGAATACTAATCTCTAGATGATATATAATATATCATTAGAGACAGTTTAATGAGTACTTTCCAGCATAACTTTGATTATGGGAATCTGTTTAGTTATTCCTAAGATAATAGTCAATGAAACTTGTAGTTGTAAAGATACAAGTTAAATGATGTTTGTGATATTATTTTCTCTTTTTGGTTTGAAGCTCTATTGAGAAGAGTTATATGCTTTTTGGAGTTTTTTTTGGAGTTTTTGAAGATTTTCTTGGAGCATTTATTTTGCATTCTCAAGATTTTTCTTATACTTTTATATATTCTTTTCTTGATTGAATTTCTTCCATCAAATAAGATCTCTTTTACTACTTTTTGTTCTTTCTGATGTATTTGGACTTGTAATATTAAAGTAGCTTTTGTTCATTGATAGTGAATTTAGAATATGTTGTTAGCTTGTTTACATAAAAGACTAGATGTATAACATTGCACCATTTCATTCTTTCTACTTTAAGACTGAGAGCTATTTTTGTCTGCTCTAAAGCTTCTTGTCTTTTTATATATAAGGTTGTTCAAGTTCTTGTTCAGCAATTGTTTGACTAATATTGGATCTGTTCTTGGATTTCTGCTATATTCAAGGACTTTTGTTTGTTTCTTTATATGCTTGATTTTTGTATGCAAACTTTACACTTAGTAGCAGGTCTAATAGTTTTTTGGTCATAATCAACATAATACCTGAGATACTAGTCCAATATATGGTTTATATATTCAATCTGCTTATTTGTTTGTGAGTGATATGTTGTTGACATTGTTGATTCTATTTCCAATAGTTTACACCTCTTTTAGAAGATTTCAGCTGAGTATTGTATTTTTCTATCTGAGATAATTTGTAATAGCAATTTTTGTAGAGAATAAACTTTATCATTTAATAGTTGTACCATATCTTCAGATGAGAACTGAATATTGATGGGAATGAAGTATGTTCTTTTAATAAGCTTGTCAACAATAATACAGATAGTATTGTAACTTTTGACATGGGCAATTATAAAATTAAGTCTATAGGAATAATTTTCCAAGGCCTATTAAGCACCTTGTTAAGTATAAGTGGTCCAAAATGTTACTGTGGGCAATTTTTCATCTGCTACCACATATTACAACCCATAATATATTTCTTGACAAATATTATTATTTTCAGTCACCAATAATTTCTAGAGACCAATTCCTAAGTCTTTTATTTTTGATGTTCTGAAGATAACAAGTTATGGTGCATCAGGACAATTCTTATGTCTCAGATTGTCATCTATGCTCTTGGAGATATATAATTTTCTTCTATATAGTAGTAGTTTATTTTTTGAGTTCTAGTTTTGACTAAAGAAGTGACTTGATCTAATAAGAGTATTATTTTGACCTCTTTTAAGATTATGTCATTATTGTCAGGTGACTCATAAAAAGCCTCTAGTACATTGATTGCAAAGAACTCAAGTTTTGGTAGTACTTGGTTTATATTATTGAGGTCTATTCTCATCTCATGGTTTACTCTTTAGAACAAGAGATTTTTAGCTTGTATTACCTTTCCCAGTTTATAATAGATACATAGTCAAAACAGGTTATGTAAAGAGCTTATCTTGCTTGTCTTTTGGTCAACTTTTAAGCTGCCTTGAAGAATGTAAGGTTTTAATAATCCAATAAGATTTTAATTTATATAGATGTTTTTTCAAATAATATTGATAATGATATTCTTCTAATTCTCAGATTATTGCTGGTTTCTCTTTGTTATAGATCTTATAGTTCCTTTCATGAATACCTAATGACTTTAAGAGAAGAATCTGGATGTTACATTCTAGTAGCTAGTACTTTTGTGATAAGACTGCTCCAGTAGCAAATTTACTTATATCTGTAGATAATTTGAAAGAGTTTTCATTATTTGGTACTCTTAGGACTGGGACTGTTATGAAGACCTTTTTCAGCATCTCAAGAACATTTTGTTGCTCTATTCTCCAAGTCCAAATATTATCCTTTTTTTGTTAAGTTGGAAAGTAGCCTTGATATCTTGGCAAAGTTCATTGAGAACTTACAAATAGAAATTTGCAAAGCCTAAGAGTGTTTGTATTTTTTGGTGGTACTGGCTACTTGTAAACTTTTCTAAGTTTTTCATTAATCTATCTGTTCAAAGAGTTTCTTTCTGCTAAAGAAAGCAGATAGACCTTTATTGGTTTGGAAAATATTACATCTTTTTTAAACTCAATTATATGGTTTTACAGTCTTTTGTAATGATATTCTCTCTAACTTGGTTTTTGATAACAAATTTCTACACTCATGTAATCAATTTAATATATATGCTTTTCAGGTCTTTGTGTTCTTACAATCTAAGTTTCTATACTGGTCTTGATTGTTGAGTAGAGTGGTAATGTCTGGTAGTAATTGCCTAAGTCAGTTGTATCTATTTAGTAATATATATGGTTGTCTTTATCTCCTATACTGTCCAATGAAGATGATTTACTAATATCTAGTTCAAAGTAAAGCCTATTAACATTTACTTCTATATCTTGTACTTTATAAGCTTTAGAGGCACATATATTTGGGTATTTGGTAAACTTTCATTACTCTTTCTGCTAGTTTATTTTGGATTATGTTTGTCCAAATACAACTATACAGTCATTATTCTTTTATTTCAAAGAGATGTTAAGTTATCTTATGAAATCCAAATTCTACATAAGTTTAAACATATTTTATTATTTGTTCTGTCTTTTTTTAATTTTTTTTAATTTTTAATTTTTTTATGTTAACAATTTATTACACAGAGTGCAATGGCAGTCCATGCCTACAAAAGGAATTACATATGAAGTATCAATACCCTAACCTTTTTTATGTAGTTATCCAACACAAAGGATTACTAAGGAATTGAACCTATAACCTCAAGTAGGTTTGAGGTAGGCATAATACACATGGACAGGGGGCTCTTCCACTATGCCATCTCACCCCCTATTTGTTCTGTCTTGTTGGAAGTATTATTCAAATTGAATATTTTATATGAATTTGTTAATTTTATATTTCCAGGTTATTATTTTCTACAAAAACTTTATTAATGAAGTTTGTAGTGACTTCCAAATTAACTAAAGCTTTGGTTTGTACTTTGTTTATTGTATACTCAAAGTGTAACTGAAGTTTTCTTTCAAGAAGGTTTTTTTGTTACATATATCAGAATCAAAAATAGTGGACTCTATTTATTTTCATTTTCATTTCTTATTTTATTTTATTTTTCAGACTTAGAGTTAGGTGTTAGCATGATGTCACAAGTCACAGTCACAAGTCACAGTCACAAAATCACATATCACAAAAAACATTATAGAATAATAATATTATATAACATATATTATATATGTTGATTTTAAGAAAAACACATGTTCTTTAGGGTAGGTTAGGTTTAGTATAGCATAGACCAACAGTCTAGTATATATAAGATAAACACTTTTGTACTTAGAATTCTATTGAGTTCTCTTATGTTAACTTTAATACAAGGTTTCTTTCTTGACTTAACACTTTGAGTCTTAAATTATAACTGCATATATTATTACAAGACTCTAGTATTACTTCTGAGTTAAAAGTAATGTACTTTGGACTATACAACTCACTAGGAACATTTCAATAGATAATGAATAGCATATTCAGAAAGCTTTTATATAAAGAATTACTGACAAACTATATAAATGACTTTGTTATACCTACTAAGACTAAGAAAAGCTTAAAGAAAGAATAGTATAATTTCTAAAGATAGTAGAGAAATACAATCTCTGTTTCAAATGGTCAAAATATGATTTTGATATCATAGAAATACTCATTTTAGAAGTGGTATTTAAATGAGGAGAAGTATAGATGGAAAACAATAAAGTTAAAGCAGTCAAGGAATAAGAGACTCTTACCAAGATAAAAAAAGTAAAAAACTTCTTAGAATTCACAAATTTCTACAAACACTTTATTAAAAATTTTAGTCATACAGTAAAACCTCTTAATAAACTCAAAAGAAAGAAAAAGTGGAAATGAGAAGAAGAACATCAAAAGGCATTTAAAGAGTTAAAGGAAAAGATTACAAGTCAACTGATATTTGTTTTACCCATAAGAAAAGGAAAACTTAGAGTAGAGATAGACATATTAGGACATTTTATTAGAGAAGTTTTATCTTAGAAAAAAGAGGAAAAATGGAAACCAATTGTGTTTTTATCAAGGATAATACAGGTAGTCAAAAGAAATTACAAGATATACAACAAAGAACTACTAGCTATAGTAAAAATTTCAAGTACTTTAGAGAACCACACAAACTCAATGGATAACAAGTAAGATGGTGTTAGAGTCAAAGACAATAGACTTAATGTTTTTATTTTTTTTTTTCTATTTTATTTTATTATTTTTATTATTATTATTTTTAGACTTAAGATTAGGGGTTAGCATGATGTTATATGTGACTGTCACAAACTGTCACATGTCACAAGAAATATCATAAAAGGTTCTAGAACAAGTAACATTATACAATATATATTATACATGTTAATCTTAAGAAAAACACATAATTTTTAGGATAGACTAAGATTAGTGTAGCATAAACCAGTAGTCTAGTATATATAAGGTGAATAACTTTGTGCTTGAAAATTTATCAAGTTCTCTTATGTAGACTTTATACAAAGTTCTCTTTCTTATCTTAACTCTTTAAAGATTTAAATTGTAATAGATGATATCTCAAGCTATAGAACTACAATTTAATTTTATAATATATTCCAGAGAAAACAAACACAAGAGTAGATATTTTATCAAGGAAGGATCAAGTGGATACAAAAGATAATAACAAGAATATCAAGACGCTCAAAGATGAGCTATAGATAAGAAGAGTTGACATAGAAGCAGAAATAGTGATTTTTAGAGAAACTAACTGGTAGAAGAAACTATACTGTTGAAAGAAATCCAAAAGAACAATATGAGGGAACTAGAAGTTTAGAAGGAATTGGAAAAAGAAGATAGTCAAGTATAGAAAGACAATAGAGTTATATACATGGAAGGAAAAATTTATGTTCCAAATAACTAAAAGATTTAAGAGCAAATTCTATGAGAGAATAATGAACTAGTAAACATAGAATATCCAGAATAATAAAGGATGCTTGAGTTAATCAAGAGAAACTATTAGTAGCCAGAAATGTGAAATGATATCAAGAAATATGTTTAGAAATGCTAGAAATACCAGCAGAAAAAAGTGTAACACATGAAGAAAGCAGAAGAACTTCATCCATTGGAAACATCTTAAGAATCTTAGCAGGAAATTAGTATTGACATTATTAGACCATTACTAAGATCAAATAACAAGAATGCAATATTGGTCATAGTAGATCAATTCACAAAGATAATCAGACTTAGGGCAACAATGACAACAGTATTATCAGAGAAAATAGCCAAGATATATAGAGATGACATATGTAAAATACATAGAGTTTTGAAGAATATTCTTAACGATAGAGAACCCCAATTTGCTTTATGATTCATGGAAGACTTAAGTAAAACACTGGGAATGAAATAAATGTTATCTATGGCATACCATCCTTAAACCAACAGTCAAATGGAGAGAATAAATCAGGAAGTCAAAGCATTCTTGTAACATTATGTCAATTATTAGTAAGACAATTGGAAAAAATAGTTATTAGTAGCAGAATTCTAGTATAATGACAAAAAACACTTAGCCACAGGATATACTCTATTTGAACTTAACTTTGAACAACATCTATAAAAGAGAGATCTAACAATAAAGATAGAATTACTAAAACTGGAAACTTTCCTCAAAGAACTACAAAGAAGTTGGGAAACAGTAAAAACATTAATAGAAAAGACAAAAGAAGTCATGAAGAAGCAGTTTGACAAGAATAGATAAAATCCTCAAGAACTAAAACAAGAAGACAATATATAGTTGGAAGCCAGAAATATCTAATTGAAATGATTTTTAAAGAAGCTGGACCAGGAAAGATATAAACCTTTTAAAATTACAAAGAATATTAGCCAAGGAGCATTTCAGCTAAAGTTATCAAAAAGATAAGCACTATAAAATGTGTTCAATGAAAACCTGCTAACACAATGCAGGAAACTCCAATTTAAAAAACAGTACATAGAAATGGTACCACCACCAGATATTATCAATAAGGAAGAAGAATACAAGGTTGAAGAAGTATGAAATTATAGGAAATGAGGATATGACATACAATTCCTAGTCTACTAAAAGAGTTATGAAAATGAGTATGACCAATAAATAGCAGAAACAAGGTTACCACATGCTAAAGAAGTGATTCAAGACTATTGGAAAAAGCATTTGAAACAAAACCTATAAAAGAGAAGAGTAAAACTCCAAATTAACATCTTAAAGTATCACAAGCAATCAAGAAACCCAAAAATATCTTACCAATTTGCAACTGCATCTACTTCCTCCAATTAATACATCAGTTGTACTGTCAACAATATGGATCTTATTATAACTTGAAACAAAGAAAAGAAAGATTAGATGAGGAAATACCACAAATAATTTGAGGATTGGAAATGATGGCCATCATTCAATTGCAAGTTTAAAATATAGTCAAGTTGGCTGGTACTGAAAATAATCAATTAGCCAACATTGAAACTATCCTACTGCAAACAGAAGAAAGCCATAAAATACAAATAGAAGGAGATATCTACAGTATATTGAAAGAACTAAGGAAAATTGTTCATGGAGATATAGAATAACAAACTCATCACATCCAAGTGTTATTAGCTAATGAACTGGATCGATACAAAGGCAAAGGAGAAGAAAGAGTCAATAAACATATCAAAGAATTATAAAAAGCATATCAAGAAATATATCAAGACATTCCACAACTAATAGTTGTTAATAAAGAAAAACAAAAAGAAGGAGTTGTTCAAGATGAAGAAGTGTTTTTATACAAACCATATGCTATATCATTGGAATCTAGTAGACCAACAATATTAAAGCCTATTCTTTTGTTAGAAGAATTTGACAATCTAGAAAGAGCATTGAAGATATTATAATTTCCAACAAAGACTATACCATTTATCTCTCCAGCTTATTATAAAAACCATTTGACAAGATGGAGAAAATAATATTCAATATTGGAAGGAAATTGTAGCTGAATTTATCAAATGAAAACACAATTTGAACATAAGTTGTTAAGAATTTCCAATTGAAATATATTTAGGAGAACTACTACATAAACTGTTCCTTATAGTATTAACTTTATAAGAAACAATAGTTATCAGACCTACCAAGAAGTTAGTGGTATCTTATGTGGTTGGAAACTTAGTATTTCTAGATTAAACAAGTTCATGAAAATATGAATGCTAAAATAGAGGTATTGTTATGATTGCTACAATCTTTACCTTATGTTTTACAGATGTTTATCTTATGGTTGACATGTTCCAAACATATATTAGAGTTCATTTTATCTTTGACTCATATTTACTGTGATCTACTACATCTTACTTAGTCTACATGTTTTATCAGTCAGCATTTCATGTGGTAGAAAAAGTTTTCTCATGTTTTCCTCATTTTCTTCTTATATATTACTCATGAACATCATACACTTTCCTTATGATCATTAGATATATATAAATACAATCTTTTGTCCTTATACTTTACCAATTGATTATCTTCTTACTCCCTTCTCAAGTCTTTGTCTTAGTTGCAACCTAAGCCAAGCTTAGAATCATAACAATATTTCTTATTTTAACAGTTTTATCAGCTATATCTTAAATAACTGATTTTTATTTTTTGAATCTGGTGGAGATGTATTCTAGAAAGAACTCTCTTTGAGCTTGTTTGTTTTTATTGCTAGCTTTTTGATAAGATACTGTATTGTTTAACCTTATTTTCAAAATCTTTGTTTATACATATCTAGCATTTTTTACAAACTCTTTCCTTTTTTTAACTTTATCTATATCCATTGTATCCAAATTCTTTTTTCTCTTTCACTTTTCTCTACACTACCATTTGAACCAAAGATTACACTTTAGGTCTTATAATGTTATAATCAATATCTCATGTCTTAACAGGTAATTGCTTTATAAACAACATATGTTGAGATGTGTTTTATATATGACTCATTATTTGCTGCACCTTGTTGCTCCCTCATGTTATATCAGTTAGTGCTTACGTAGTAGTAGAGGCTTCTTCATGTTTTCCTCATTTTATCTCAAGAATGTCTCATGTATTACTTATGATCATTAGGTATATATAGCTATAGATACTATTCTATATTCTTATGCTTTACTAATTAACTCATTCTCTTACTTAAATCTTTGCCTAAGTTGCAACCTGAGCCAAGCTTAAGGTTATAACATATAAGGCTTTATCAACAACTTGACATAGTTTTTTAGAAGTTTTATTTATATAGTTCACAAAGTGTCTTTTGGTTAGAGCCTTTTTTACTCAAAATGTTGTTAATACCTTCTAATACTCCCTTCTTGTTATCTTTTTATCTATAAATATTTTGTTATTTCTAAGCAAAATTACTTCAAGAATCTAACTCTAATTTGTTTGTAAAGGTTTTACAGGTCAATATTTTACTTGATTAGTATGGACTCTTGAGTATGTTTTAAAATGTTTAAGAAATAAAAATTCTTAACTTTTGGTAAAGTTTACAAATTCCTAATATTATAGTTTCTAAATTACTCTTACTAAATTGCTAAATTACATGTCTAAGTAGATACCTAAGACTAAGACTCAATAAGAAAAGATACTTAGAAGAACAAATAAAAAAGTGAAAAAACAACATTGGTGTTTAAATATTGGATATGGCTTAGGTGGCAAGTGTGAACACAATATCTCTATTTCAACAGGTAAAGTGTGTGGGTGGAAAAATAAAAGGTGTTCTTTCATATGATGTGAATCTTGATAGAAGAGAGTTAATGTCATATCTAGTTTCTCTTACTGGCTTATGGAGGGGAAGTATTAGATCTCAAGGTGGTTTCAGCCACACTGCAAGGGTTGTTAAAAATATGTTACATAGATCTTAAGTTGCTTAGGTCAGCTTGCCATCAAAAATATCTAAAAAATGTCTCATAGCTGAGTAAGATATAAAGTCTCCTTACTAAACTTATTCCTAGCTTAATAAGAGCAGACCTCTCTTACACCTGAGGATAAGCAAATAAGGGATTAAATTAAGGCTATACTAAGACTATTTCCAAGGTCAAAAACCAAAAATCTTTTCCACAAGAACTTAGCTCTATTACAGCAACTTTGTTCTGAGTCTGAAAAAAGTTACTATCCTTGTCAGAAACAGTATTCTTCTTCAAAAGATCTTCCAGATTTCACATCTGAAATAAATACTCCACCCATGTTCTATTACAGCAACAATGGAGGACACAAGAATAGACTTAACAAACTATCACAAAATGAACTACTCACTTGTTTATGATATCTGAACCTTGAGTATACTTTTAGAGATTTAGGAGTGATTCAGAAGTTTAATAGTGATAGCAATAATAATGAAGATCAATATAGATGTCAATGATAATGAGAGATAATAAATGATAAATTGTTAGATGCAGTTCACACCTTATTATTCAAGATTCAGTAGGGCATTTCAGAAGTCCAAAATAAGTAAGTTATGTATTATTATTATTAAGAATGCAGAAGACAGGTTGGAACAACCTTTGGCTTCAGCTTGTGTGCTATACCTTTACTAGTCACACTGGTCACATATCTTGGAGTAGAACTTGGGAGGCTTAGTAGGTAGAAAACCACTAGAAGGTGGTAAGGTGTGTTGTCACTAACCCTAGAGATTTAGGTGTTAGTTTTAGTTGATTTTCAGGATAACTACTATAGTGTAAACTACTGGATTATGTACTAGATATGTTACCTAGGGTAGTTATCTGGAATAAAGGCCTTTAAATGAGTTACCCTTGCTACAAATTTCATTCAGCTTGTATCTTTACAAGCAGTGGACTGATTTTTACAAACTAAGTTGCACTGAAAAGCCCCAAATGAGGGTTATCTGTAAATATGTGAGATGTACAAAAGAAATGACAAACAACTGAGATATCAGACCATCAGTAACTGTAAAAGCTTTGTTGGCTGATATCTCATGAATTGCTAGATGGATTACTATGATTGAACTTGCATTGGAAAGTGTTCATCAAACTGTTTCTGATAATATATAGTATATCTCATAGTAATAAGTATTCATAGAGATACAAGTATATCAATGTAGTGATATAATTAGTTATCTTCTAAAATTAGCCTAACATTTGCTATAATAGATAATAGCCCCCATCAGATATGAGTTTTGATTATGTGATGAAAATAGCTTGTGTATAGACTATCACTCTTTTGTATATACCTCTATGTCTAAGGATTAGATCTCAGACTTAATGACATCAATTATTCTTATTGATACTACTCAATATCTATCATCACTATCTCCTTATACTGAACCTTTGAATCACTGTCAAGTTATCTAAGTTTTAAGTATCACAATCAGTGAGTAGCTCATTTTGTGATAATCCTGCTTTTTAGTTATTCTTGGATATTAGGAAGAAGAAATCTATAAAGTTAACAAAGGCCAGTGAGAACATCTGAGGTGGAATTAAGATATATAATCTACACTGAAAGAGGTTGGAAAGTGTGAATGAGGGAGTAAGGGTTATCTGTGAGTCAGAATAGATGTGGACAAAATATGGGATATAACAATTAACACATTGTGTATCATCTATTCCTCTGGTAATTTTAGCTGAAACACTTCTTGTTTAATATTCTTTGTGATTTTAAAAGGTTCATATTGCTTTTGGTCCAGTTTCTTGAAGGGTCATTTTGACTAGATATTTTTTGCTTTCAGCCATATATTGTCTTCTTACTTCAATTCTTAAGGATTTTGTCATTTCTTGTTGAACTGCTTTTCATGACTTCTTTTGCCATTTCTATCAATGATTTTGTCATTTTCCAACTTCTTTGTAGCTCCTTGGGAAAAGTCTCTAGTTTTGGTAACTTTTGTTGTGGCAACCACTAGACTGAATTGTCCAATGATCTTACTAACAAGTAAAGCTCAAAGTAGGCTATAATGTGGGAATTCACAAGAGAACTTGACAAGGAGCCTCTTCTTAATTAGAGTCCTATTTATATAAAAGGTTCATGGTCTGTGCTACTAATAAATAACCCTGCCCTTATGTCCATGCTTCAACCTCATGCTCGCCTCACTTCTTACTCAAGGCTACCATGTGTACTCCAGGTGCCCTGACATCATCT
>Ga0157364_1002806_pt1 | contig 16575 bp, 12 predicted proteins | sample AttsexASBM2_FD_111476 | JGI IMG/M metagenome (GOLD analysis project Ga0157364, IMG submission 111476) | Fungus gardens microbial communities from leaf cutter ant in Ribeirão Preto, State of São Paulo, Brazil - Atta sexdens ASBM2 | ecosystem: Host-associated > Fungi > Mycelium > Unclassified ... | reverse complement strand
TATATATATATATATATAAAATTTATATATATATATATATATATAAAACATTCATATTATACATATATATTCATATAATATGTAAAAATATGTGCCTATAGGGCAACCGTTTTGATAATAATTACTAAATCTAAAATATTTAGGATTGTAAAATTTATTGGTTCAACTAAATGTTAATTTTTTAATTATATTAACCGAATATTTGATCGAATTTTCATTAAAGTTTTTGGTAACTATCATCTAAGCTTAGTTATTATTACCAAATTTTTTTTTACAACTTAAATTGTTAACAGCATGGACAATCTTTTTGTAAAAAGTATCAAACATCTAAATCTCTGATATGTAGATACATATAGCGCGTGCATCAGCTCGTTGCATCAGTTCGGTAATTGACACATCAAACGCGAGATATCCACATCAATCACGTGATCAGCGTTTCCAAAGAAAAAGATGATATGACGAGCGGTCAAAACGATTTCGGAAAATTTCGATCTAGAAAATCGTCTTTATTTTTGCAGCGAAGAACACACATGAATCAAGCAAATCATATTTTCTCGAAGCGGATTCATAGTCCTCCCTCTTCCCTCCCCCCGTCTCTCTCTCTCCCCTTCCCCTTCTTTCCTCCCACCTCCTCCCACCTCCCTCCATTCGACAGTTCGTGGAGCGATTATGTTGAAATAACTCGCAATACGTGTGCGAAAAAGCTTCCACGACTCGGCGGTGCTCGCAGTCGGCTGTAAAGCCGGATAAGTCGAATGATCTATTTCGCGATGCTGAAATGGCGTCGTCGGATGTTAGCATCGTCCGGACAGCCGGATGCGCCGTTTTTCTTATTCGTTTCCGTGAAGAGCGTCCTCTCCGTATTGCGATCGATCGATCGCTGTCCCCATATAGAGACTGCCGAAGGCGTGCGAAACAAGACAAAAGCACCGATATGTATTATCAGTATTATCACCAGTATTGTAAATAATAATTTCAATAAGGTCAGCATTGATTTATTCTTCGACATCCATCGCCTACGCTTTTTTATTTTATTTATTTATCGATAAAGTTTGTTTACCGGATATTTTAGGATGATCGGCTCAAGATTATTTCTTAGGTTTCCTTTACTGGTGGAAAAAATGTATCGAATTTAACATAAATCCATATTTTATAAGATACAGACCCAGCATGCCTCCATGCTGGATTTGTATCTTATAAAAAGTGAAGCCGACATAACAGTGAGAGTGAATGAGAGCAAAAACAACGGAAGTTACCTATTTTTCTGCATTATTGTGAATATGTGCGTAAGAGAAGGATAGAGATTTATCGATGTGTTGCATCTCTCACCATTCTGTTGGCTTCACTTCTATCATAAGAGCATGCTGGGTCTATCTTATAAGTCTATACATAAATCGCATGTCCCAAGTGATCCACTCAAATTTTTGAATTAATTTGACATAAGATGAATATATTAGAAGATCACGTAAATATTATGTATTATAAAAGAATAAATATAAAAAAAGATAATATCGACACAGTTTGTAAACAAATCGTGAAAGCATCTTTTTTCAGTAAAATTAACATTTGTGATATGTTAAATTAAATTAATACACATTTTATTCATTCATCTTAAAATTTACGTTTGAAAACATTTTATTTTTATATTATTTATTCACTTACTCGTAAATTGTGTCATTTTAATATTAACAAATGTTAATTATCAATGCAACGCAAAATTTTTTAATAATATATCATATTAATAATATATCTTAATAATATAATCAAATTAACACTTGAATTCACGAACTGTTAACAAAAACATGAATGGATCGTTCTCAACACAAACATACATTTTTTTACTGTATTTTTCTTAAAGACCTAAAAAATTAAAGATTATTAAAAAATTCATTAATGAAATTTGTTAATGATTTTTTTATAATTTTTAATCTGCAGATAACCATATATATATATGAAAACAGGTCTTAATAGGATGTCAATCTTCGATACTTCTGGTACAAAATTTATAATACAATCACTAACATCATCAAACTAATATCACATTAAACTCAGTCTATGCAAATTATTATGCACATGCATATTTTAAAAACAAGTTTCTTTTCTTAACTCTCCGGATCCTACATCAAAATTTATAACACACTGAGTCTGTGAGATTCCATTTAATTTATTAAAAAGTATTAATTTTAAAGAGCCAAATAACATAACTCGTATGAAATAGAGACCCTCTAATCAAAGTCTAATCATATGTGACAGCAACCTTTATTGGTCCAATATTTTTCACAAAATTTATTTTTTAATATTATTAAATTTTTCAAAGCACATATCTTTGAACATATCTTTCTCTTAAAATATATCTTTCGCACTATTACAGAATCAGATAAAATATTTTTTTCTCGCTCTGTAATAGTCTCACTCACACAATTTTGAAGAAAAATATTGGACTCCTCTATTGTTACAATCGAACTCTGATTAGAGGGTCTCTAGAGAATAAAAGAGAATGAATACCAAATAATTCAATAAAAACGAACCAAATTTGAATATGTAACATAAAGAAAATTGAATTGTTTGATATTTTTTAAATGACAATTGTTATACCAATACAAGAATTAATCCTAATTTACCATACAAGGATTAAATTGACCTAAATGAAAAATTTAGATGCGTACTTTTTTGTAAACATTTTTTATAATTAAAAAATTTAATTTACATAAATAATAATTAAAACAAATACACACTTTGATTATCTTTTATATATTCAAAATTATAGTCTTTGTAAATATTAGATAAGCTTATTAATATTTAGATGAGCTAAGACATATCAAAAAGTTGTTTTACAGACCAGTGTAACAAAGTAAGTAGCAAAAAAAGTGAAGAATGAAATAATAATAAATTCAAAAATATATATTTTATTTTAAACTTATCTTTATAGAAAAAACTAAAAGTCTCATCAGGATCTTTGTTATCCAAATCATTACATAATGGGTCCAACATAGATCCCCATTTGCCATCCTGTAGCTTCGGAGAGATATAATTGATTGAGTCCAATATAGACTACGATATAACTACGTTAGTTCTACAAAGGTAAAAAAATTGTAGAAAGGATAAATTGTAAAAAGCGTGAGATAAATTATTTTCTTTCAGACTCTTGCTGTTAGCTTGTTCTGTAATATCGCATGACGAAACAAGGAGTCCACATGGCGTGACAATATTGTGTTCTCTAAAGTTCTAAATATATCAAAGTAGCGCAATCTTTTTACCTGAGCTGAAATACCGACAATTTTTCTTTGGTTACTTTGATCACCATTTTTGACCTAGTAGTTGTAGTCTAATAAACGGTTTGGTTGTTAGTAATTTTTTATGATACGATTATTAAATATGTGGCTATAATATGATATGATTATCAGGTCAAAGATGAAAGAACCTTTGCACTCTATTTTGATATATCTTAGGGTTGGATAGTAACTAGTTAAAAGTTAAAAAAAATTAAATTAATAACTTTTAACTTAACTTGGTTAATTTTAAATGCATTAAATTTTAACTTAACTAAGTTACTTTTAAACGTTAACTTTTTAACTTTTTTTTAAGTTAAAACATTTTTTTATCTTTTTTAAATATCTTAGAAAATAAGATATAATAAGACTAAGAATATGTATTCGTAATCCGTTCATATTTTAAGACCATCTTAAGTAATTTCTTAAGATGCTAATACAGCTTCTAATTGATTTATGCCGTTATGTCTTATGTCATAAGCCTTAAGTTATAAGAAATTGATCAATTACAGTCAAATATTCTTCTCGCATTCGATTGTAATTGGTCAATTTCTTATGACTTAAGATTTATTAAAAAGTGATCACTGATCTTGTATCTTCTCTATGTGCTAACCGTTTTTTTAAAGTTATATAATTTATATAGTTATATCGTTATGTATCACATATGAATAAAAAAACTAAAAATTTAATTTACTTAATAATCTATATTGTAGTTATTTAATTTCATTTTAAGAAAAATTAGGACATTATGATCTAAAAAATAATTTTTTTCAAAATTAACTTTTTTTTTAACTTAATTCAATATTGACTTTAATTCAATATTGACTTAAGTTACGTTAAATTAATTTTTTATTCCTTCAATTTTTATTAATTTTATTAATTTTGTAAAGCCATTAACTTTAGCTTTATTCAGTTAAAAAAAAACATTAACTTACCTAACCCTGATATATCTAGAACTTCAGTATCCTCTGCACGAAAATAGTGGACTCGTGGGTTCTTCGTCTTTCTCGTCGTTTCCCTTGACGTTTCCGTCGTCGAGCGGAACACTTTCCTTCTGCACTGGTGACGGCGGCCTCGTAATGCATATAACACGCTTATCGATCGACGTTTGTCTCGTCGCGGATTACAAAGACCCTGGCACATGTGCGAAGCGAAGCGCGCGGCGTCGTTAGTAACGTTGCTAGCAGAATCGCGATAATCCCTTTCTTTATAGAAATTTTCGGAGCGCGACGCGCGACGACAAGGACTAAGAGACGAGCTCATAATCGGGGAATTAAAGAATTTATAACGCTCTTTCACAATATTTGATCGTTAACTTGTCGAAACATTTTCGAAATATTTTATAAAATAGAAAATTAAAACCAACGTAATTATAATATATATAATATAATGATACACTTTATAAGTTATGTATTTTATAAATTATTTTTTTATATGTCATACATATCAGTTACTGGATATTACACAGTATAGAAAATATTTTATATTTGTATTAAAATAAATTGTCCTTGTGAAAAGGATCGGTTTTAATACAAATATAAAATATAGGAAATTTAACACCTTGTATTGAATTTTTATATTTGCATGCTAATTTAACATACTGTGAATGTGTTATTTGAAAATTTCGTATTTTCATATTAACAATCTTAGTGTTAAAATAACACAATTTATAAGCAAATAAATATTATGAAAATAATATATTTTAAAATGTAAATTCTAAAATAAATAAATAAGATATGTATTAATGTAACATATCCTAAATATTAATTTTACTTAAAAAAATATGCTTCTATAATTTGTTTACAAATTGTATTAGTGTTATATTTTTGTGTTAATTTTTTATATAATAGAATAAAACGGGCTAATTTGAATAGAAAGTAATAGAAATTAAATGGATGTAATATTATAAAATTAAGTGTGGAAGATTTAATTCGCACGGTATATTCAATCAAATATATAAAATATATTTTATTAGTGGATTAATGTTTTATATTTGATTGAATATACTATGCGACCTCAATCTTTTATACAATTTTAGAGTTCTGTTAACTTGTCTAAATTATCCCGCATTGTCTAAATTATCGCATAACTTGTTATTTTATGACACATATTCATCTTATGTTAAGTTAATACAAAAATTCGAGAACACTGTTTGGGACACTGAAATGTATTAAATTAAATTTATATTGACTTTAACATTCCAATTGTATATCATCATATATTCTACAGGTATCCAAGAATATTTAATTTTAATAACAATAAAAATAAATTGTTAATTTATTAGCTAATTGAGACTCGAAAGTTTACAGAATTCTTCGCTTTCAATTATTCATAATTTAAGAATCATCTCTTGTTCCATATTTTATTCAAGAAAGTATCGGTTCTTTGGATGTAGAGATTCCTCGTTACGGCAAGACTCTTTCGAAAGGAGATAAGGAATTATTTTAGCGATGATCCACATCGAAGGGTAGCTCGCTATGATAGCACTTACGCGCGCGGGACACCCTGTGAATAGGATACCGCCATGGCTTCAGATTTCCGCATCGCCTTCGCGGATTCTCCTTTCTCAAGCTCTTCTCTTCTTTCTCCACGCCACAACGACCGTCACTTTAGATCCGTTTCCCTCTGCGCCGTCTTTCCCTCGCCATCGCGAGTATTAGTTTCAGTTCGCGAACCTGGCGCTTACTTCAGAGTACTCTCGCCGCGTCGCGCCATGTCGGAGTCGAAGCGGAGGGAAAAAAAAAATCGGGTCAACCGTGACTCGGCTCGACTCCAACGTGGTTCCGCTTCTCTCCAACGTCTCTCTTTCTCCCTGTCTCGTCGCATGTACCTAGCTCGAAGGATGCAATTACAATACAATTATCCCTTATCCTCCGCTTGTCTCACTTTCTTTCTCTCTTTCCCATTTATTATCTAGATTTCGAGAGTGCGATTTCTACCTCGCGAAACTACCTGCGTTAAGGAGGACACACATTAGACGAAAGAGAAAGAAAAAAAGAGAAGAAGGGAAAATAAAAGGATCGAGAGGGGAGACAGGAAACGGGGAATAACAAGCGGCAAGTGCTTGTTCAATCGATTTCCATTTCAATCGATTCGTTAACGGACTTTTTTTCGCGAGCGCAGTCGACTTTAACCGCCGCAATCCCGTTCCTTTCTTTGTTTTACGAGCTCGCGAGATTGCAAATGGTTGTAGCATGACTGTAACGCGTTTAGGGGTGGAGATCGTTAAGTCTTATCGCAGAGATTTATCCTCATTTCGTTCTGCGCGCCGATACGATATGTATGATTTCTTGCTTCGTCTCGCTTTGTAGCAAATCGTACCGGCGATCGGTTTTACAAGCTTCTAAGCAGTTTTGTGCTTATATATTGATCCTTTAGGTACAGTAAATTTCCTTCTACGTTCTAAAACGTGCATCACAGATTCACCCCGATTTCCTATGTGGTCGATATCTGTGTAACGATCTTTTTTGCTTGGAACGTTTTTAATTTAAATAATCGATTGTTAATGATGAAAGAGCTTTAAAAACCCGCATTGAAATTATTTTGAATAAAATACTCGACAGAGCCGTTCCACGGAATTATATGGTACGCCCTGCAACACGATGGCTTCAGCCCCCGTCGCCATGTTGGTCGAATGAAAGCGTAGAAACGTTAATGACAATAATAAAGCTTTCAACGACGTCTTTACACGTCGTTAATTCGAGCACGGTCGAAAAGCGAGGATTGGCGATTATAACGGGGAAATATAAAAGAAATAGAGCGTCGAAACCGCAAACTCGGTGCGATTTGATAGCCGTAACCGGCCGGAAATACATTAGAACCGGACGCTGGGTCAACTTCCTGTCAAACGCCGGTACGCCCTTTTTTGTGCTCGTCTCAGTTTCAGTTCTCTCCTTTCCTTCTTTCTTTTTATGAACGAACGACCCCGAGAGTAGCTTAACTCACCAGGTTTTGTTGGCAAAATGTGCATCATTATACCGTTACATAACGCGACGGACAGCTATTTCCGATGCACATTAAGCACGTTTGTATACAGGATGTTCCGAAACTACCGCGTGATATTTTACAGAAGAATTCTCTGATGAATTTAAGATGAAAATTCATCAAATTACACTATAAATGTATTTCATAAAGGAACTAAATTTTTTGTTGTAAAATATTTAGTTGCTGTTAAAAAATATCTCAACACACTTTTACAGAAGGCCCTAAATTTTTCTTTCTAGTATTTCTTATCTCAATAGACAGATTTGACAATATATTTTTGTCAGAGGAACAATTACTCCTTTTACATATTCTTAAAATTATTATTTTAAAATTTTTCAATACGATTGGTTCTTGTTTTTGGTTCTTTATAGATCTAAATGTATAAACCGATCATATAGAAGAATTTTACAACAGTTGCTTTCTCTGCTGAACGCAGCTATTGTCTCTCAAGTCTTATAAAATATTCGTATTGCAACGAAATATATAGTAATATATATTGGTAAGAAAGTAATTGCGTTTTTTTAACTCAAAGTTGTATATACAATATTTTCGTCAATAACGAATGAAATTTAAATTTAAAAAAAAGGATTTTAAAGAAATCTCTATTTTTAAAAGCTTATCACATTTTTTAAGTTTATATGAGTTTGGTATTTTTACATATCAAAAACTATGAGCTGGAAAAGACGGAAAATTTCGACTACCTATCATGAAAGCTTGATACTTTCCTTATAAAATAATTTTTTAAAAATATTCCTACAATTTTTGGTTACTGAGTTATCGCGGATTAAATAAAAGGATCATTTTTACTTTAATTGCTTATCCGTTAAAAATTGTCGTATCGCAATTTAAAAGAGATTCTTAAAGTTGAAACTTTACTCCATCAAGATATATTTATATTGGTTAGTAAGAAAGTAATTGTGGTTTTTACTGATAGATGCTTTTTAAAAAAACGCAATTACTTTCTTGCAATAGAAAGAACAGTTTTTGAAGTGTCTAAACATTTAGCTAGATAGAGATTTGAAAATAATTTTTATTGAACCATCAAAATAATTATGTAGCACACTCAAGTTGGATGCTAGAATGTCAAAATGTTGTAGTATTGTTCTTCATATTTGAGATTCCGTAATTATTTTGATGGCCAATAAAATTATTTTCAGATTTGTACCTGGCTAAATTTTTAGATATCTTAGCAAAACGATTCTTTCCGTGGAGTAAATGTATAAATAACGAGTGTAACGTTAACCAAAAGGCAATCTTCGAGTATTGATGAAGCCAGTCGAAAATTAAATCGGCATAGAAATAATCTCGTCCAACAATTCGCGAGAACAATTGTTTTGTCGAATATGCGATATAAATTCGGCCACACGTACGCGTGTAAAATGTAACGCAGCGAACCGGAAAATGGTGTCTCGAAAATATTTCGCAAAATATCGCTCCCGCCGCTCGAGCGACGGTCGATCGATCATCCGCGTAGAGAGTCCGGAGGGCCAGGATAAATGTTCCATCAGATCCGCTCATAAGCGTTTTTTCGGCCGTTTCGCTCTTCGGTCATCGCTCTCGTTACATGTTCCCGTTCCAACACCTACGCAAAATCTAGGCACGTACCTGAGAATCACAGAATAAATTCGCCAGGTCAATTCCGATAACCGACCTGTTAATATCTTTTCGATTAATTTAAATTATTCGATTACTTTTTGAAATAAAAGGATCTTAATCGTTTTAAAAGTTCTATTATTTTATTGAAGACATACCCGCGCTTCACGAACACTTAGAGGAAAAGATCACATAGTGGTGGCAATTATAAATGTGACAATTTTGTATAAGTTTTATATGTAAAATTAAATGTAAATATATAATTAAACAAATTATTTTCTAATTATTGCAATTATAAAATAATTTATTCAATTATGCCTCATTTTCATATATAATTATTTCATATATAATTTCATATATAATTACCTAAAGGTTACAGATTATCGAAAAGTTCATGAATGAATTTTATTGATGAATCTCTTGATAACCTTTAATCTTTAGGTAATCATTTATTGTGAAAACAAGCCTACAGTTTTTACAAGATAACTTTATCTAATATAATCTATTTAAGCGTTGTGATTTTTTGGGTCCAACATTGAAGTGGTAATCATATTCAAATTATGAAACATTTTGTTAACATTAATTGAAAATGAGATATTTATATGGATACAATAAATAAAGATTTATTCATGCAAATCTATCTGCAAACAATCATGTACAAGTAGGCTATGTTGGATAAACACTGAGTACTTGGCCACATTGAGTACTGTTATCTTACATTAATAAATTATATGTAAAATTTACATATAAAATTTTATTATACATATAAACTCTTACATAATTTTCATGTTTATAGTTACTATATATGGACTATATATGGACTAAATATAATGCACCCTCTATTTACTGCATCTTATTGGAAAAAATAGCAATAAAAGCCAAAAGAAAATTAACAAGATTAGCTAAAATTGTTATAAAAGTAAATATTATCTTTCAATAAAGCTGTTTTTAATTTACTTTGTATTGGAATTTACGTCAATTTGTGCTTTTACAATTATAGTCGAGAATGTATGTTTTTCTCTGAATGAATAACTTTTTACTTCAAGTCTTCGGGATTGAAAATAAATTCTACATTTCGCGAGGGACTCGTTATTACGAGTATTATTCGGGAAGTTCTAGAAGAAATGCGAAACCATCTTGTTTGCGTCCGTCAACCTTATTCTCGCGAAGGGTCGATCGATCTCAGTTGAAAAGAAGATCGAGAAGAGACTGGCCAAGTCACACTAGCGAAATTCGATAGCGATTTCATCGAGTATAAGAGACGAAGAAGACTCCTGAGACCGCGATTCTCAAAGAATTTCCAGAGTGCGTCCTTTGAGCGACACTTTTATCGGATCTATATGTCTTGATGGACGGTGATTTTTCTTTTCGATGACCGAGATTCAACACGTGCATGTATACGCGAAATATTGTAAAGATATTTAAAATATGCTCGATATTTGGAGACACTTCGCTTAAAAACGCGATATTTTTATCGAAAATTAATTGGAGAATAAATTGGCGCTTTTGAGTGACAAAATCAAAGCAAACGATGTCTCGATAAAGTATTATTTAATAATCTTCTTTATGATTTAATACACGGAAAGAATAATTTTGCTGATCTAAAAATTTGGCTAAATACAGATCTGGAAATAATTTTGTTGGATTATCAAAATAATTATGTGGAATATTCAAATTGGTTATTAAAATATTAAAAAATTTTTGCAGCATTATTCATTATGCTTGAAATTTTTACGTAATTATTTTGATGATCTAATAAAATTATTTTCAGATCTGTAGACTAGCTAATTTTTTAGATATTTCAGCCAAATTTTCGTGTAACTATTAAATGTTATTAAACTATTACATAATATTATTATACTATTAATAACTACAGTTCTATGTAGTACTGTAATAATTACATGTTTCATAATTATTAAGGTACTATTGGGTCATCCAGAAAGTTCGTGTCAATGTTGAAGGAAAATTGAAACGCAGAAAATTTTAATTTAATAAATGTATATTAAAATTTAAATTTTAGTTGATACGAACTTTCCGGACGACCCAATATATAGAAAGAACGATTTTGCAGAATTATCTAATTTAGTCAAATACAGATCAGAAAGTAATTTTATTAGACAATCAAAATTATTATATATATATTGGGTTGTCCGGAAAATTCCGTGCCGATTAACCTATATAATTTAATAAATGTATACTAAAATTTAAATCTTCTGCGTTTCAATTTTCCTTCAAAATCGACACTGAACTTTCCGGACAACTCAATATATATATATATATATATATAGTTTTTTTTTTTAGAAATCTAATACAAGACAATACTAAAAGACAGTAATTAATTACTTATTTTAAGTTTATTAAAAAAATATTGTTGATCCAACAAAATTATTTTCAGCAAAATCATTCTTTCCTATCAATTGCAAGGATGGTGTCGAGAATTAAAATATTATCACTAAAAAAAGGCCAAGTTGAAAATCCGTCGGAGCAATTGTCATTAAAACGGAAACCTACGGCGCATATCCTTGTACACATTCGTAATGTTGTCTAGACAAACACAGTCAAGTTCAGCTCTGCGTTTCTGCTGGCGGAAGTGGTTGGAAATTAAAATAACGCTGCGTCTTCCGCTATTCTGGCGGTTCGTCTGTTTATCTATTCCAAGCCATATATCTAAACGGAAAATAACGGTCGATGGTGCACAGGTAGGCGGGATAAGATACACGGAATATCATAGCCGTGGCGTAGATTTTAGTGAGTGAGCCGGAATAACAAACAGTTTTCCGCGACGACTCTCGCGCGCACGGTAAAAGAATATTAATCCTTCGCCCGTTGTGTGCCGACACGACAGGCATTAGCGTATTCAACCTCAAACCAAGGTGCGTTGTTTGCCCAACCGAATCATACGCAAGTTACCGACTTGCATGATTAATACCCGTCCCCCGAAAGTTACCGCGCGCCGAGTCAACATCACCGAGTCCGACGACAACTCCTGCCATCACCATCGCGTTGACAACAAGAAATGGAGAATCGGAGTTGAGATAAAAAGAAATAAGAAAAATAAGAAATTCCTCTCGCGCGTGAAAATCTCGTTAATTGGAACATTTTCTCGTTTTCGGAGACGTCACTCGGCATGTCTCCGCTTTGACGTGAGACTTCAGATAAAGAACCGGTGATAATCGGCACTACTCCCTTCCTCCCCCTCTTCTCTCTCTTTCTCTCCTCAGCCAGTTTCCATCAAGACCTTTTTCCTCATCATCTTGTCGTCGTTCGTGACTGTTCCTTAGTGCCAAGGGATATACTCACACGTCGTACGCGAGGGGATGAGCGACCTGGACAAAGAAACGAGACGAGTTCCAAAGTCAGAGGTCACCGCGGACCAATTTCAGCAATGCCGAGCATTTAAATGGAGCCAGAGCCTGACGTAATCTCCTATCTTTCCTCTTGATACTCGCATTCCGAGTAGCAAGTGATGATCACCTCCCCTCCTCCCCTCCCTCCCTCCCTCTCCCCCCTCTCTCTTTACTTCTGCGTATATGTGCGTGCATGCACGCCTAATGAAAGCACTCTCTATCCTCCTCTTCAGAGACCCTAGCCACTTCGTTCTGCTCTGCTCCGTTCTTCCTCTGAGAGTTCCCGCTATCGTACGAGTCATCGCACGATCGCGCGTCGTGTGCCACAAAGAAAGGGCGCTTTCACGAACATCAGAGGAACAATCACGTCGGTACACGAGGTTCGCGATTTTCTCTCTCTCTCTCTCTCTCTCTCTCTCCCCCCTTCCCTCCCCCATTGAAGTTTGCCTTGTGCTGTGTGTATACGGAAGACTTGGTGATAAAACGCGCCGAGGGGCAAGGAAGGAATTTCATAAATCACATTTAACAGAGCGATGCAGAGAAGTGACACGAATTTTAATTCAAGCTCCAAAGTCGAACCAACGCGCATCATGCGGCGTCGTTGACAAAACGCTTTAAATGAACGTTGAATCAACGTTATAAACACCGTCGCAAATTGGGACGATGGTACATAATGGTTGTTACATTCGGTGATGTTTCAACATAAAACCAGCACTTCTATTATCGCGTTCTTTATGAAAAAAAAAGAGATTTTAAAAAACAGGCAAACGAGTCATTTCATAAGTTGCATTTTACAGAGCGACGCCGTAACTTGTGCATTAAAACGAATTCTAATTTGCCTTAAGCGTGTATTTCATGCAGTAGAGCACTAAAAAAAAAATGTTTAAATCACCGTTGCAGTGAACAAAACATAAAAGTGAAAAATGCTTACATTACAGTCGTTACGTTAAATGACACTTTAGTATTATTAATTGTAACTATATTTAATGCGAATATTTCTTAGGCAAAAATTGTCTACGTGTGTATCACTTGGAAACAAAGATGATTATTTGTTGTCATTTTGACATCAAAATGTCGTCAAAGATATTATTTGGATGATAAATAATGTCAATTTATTTTTTGGGTCATGAATATAGCAATTTGTCTCTTCGTCGCAACGATGTATATAAAATCACATTTTTTTCTTTTTCTGTTACAGATCTGAAGATTTATACCAGCTTATATTCAAAGAAGAATAATACGCGTAGTTCGATAATACACGTGTCTGGAAGAAGCAGCACTCCAATAAGATTTTTCAAAAGGATCAATTTTTATTTCTAAAATAAATTTAAATATAACTTTGGTCACAAATATATAAATCATCCTCCTTTATTCTCTTAAAAGAGTTCTGACAATAATAAAAAAAAGGACTAACGAAATATTAAAATTATTATTATTATTATAAAAATATTATTATAAATAAATATTTTTTTTTATAACTTTGTTTTTTTTTTCGAAGTGCTTCATATTTATGACCAAGATTGTATATAATCCACTTACAGATTATTGAATCTGTATTTATATAAAAACGAAGCCAATGATGTTTCTACTAGGAAACGAGAGTCTTTGTTTTAAAGCAGGAACACTGAGCAAAACTAATATCTTTGCTCGTTTGGAACATTCATTTCAATGGGAAACAAAGAGTATCTGCTCTATTTTATTCGTAACGACCTGTTGTTGCTGCGTCCAACGTCAATGGGATGACCGAAAGACCCAACGTCAATGAGATGACCGACATTGAAGAAACGGAAAGATATTGAGCGCTACAGACGGGCCTGACTCTTTGCTCGGCCCGTACTCTTAATGTTGGGTGAGCAAAGTTTCAGGTGTGTTTGTGCCGCCGTGACGTCATAACGTAGCGAAGAAGGAAATAGCGGGTCTTTTATATGATCATCGGGCCGACTGGCGTGTCTTAATGGTACTCTTACGCCTGAAATTTGCTTTTTTTACCTGGCCTCTGCGCTCTCTTACTTTGAGAAAATAAAGGTGAGCAAAGTTTCAGGTGTGTGAGTGCGTTAAATTTGTCGACCGCCGACGCGCCAACGTCGCTACGATTTCAATCCCGCATGTGATTTGCAATGGCATGGCTGATCGAAGACAAATTCCCACTAATTAAAGTCATTGTAATTTTTCAAAAATATCGAACAAAAGGATATATGATTGTTTCGCTACAACATGATATTATTGTTCGATGATTACGCTGAATACCGCGGCGGTATTTAGGCGCGTGAGATTAACTGAATTAATTAATTAAATTGAACTTCATGTAATAATTAGCAGTGTACGTTGTTTATCTGGACATTTTCAATGCTCGTTATTAAAGAGATATGATATATGTTTAAATTTTGAAAGATGCGAGAATTCACATTAATTTCAACTTTTATCGGTATTCCCATTAATAAATTATTTTATAATTGTCGAAGTGCGAATTGCGTGTGTTTACAAAACATTATAATAAATTAAAAAATGTGCAATAAACAACATGCAATCACAAAGATCTGCAAACATTTAATTACAGCATCGAAGATTAATGAAAAAATTGTTTTTCCATACAATTTACTACTCATTTGTGAATCATTTATTAACTATTAATCGATATTGGTAATGTAATAAAATACAAATAAATGCATTGATGAACTATGAAACTCCGTTCACTTCAAAATAAAAAAGGAATTGTTTGCTACAAACTTAATTAAAATAGTTCACTGAGAAAACGAAATAGTTGTTGTGACAATTATAAATTTGGCAACATTGGCAATTATAATATTTGTAACTATAGTTTTATAGAGTAATGACTAATCTAATATTCAATATTATAAAAATATAAAGCAACAATATTTGTATACTATTAATTGATAGTGAAATAGCATCTCTACTACATTAAATAGTTACTTAGACCTCATAAAAATAACACATAACAATTATATTTTTTTCTATTTTAGACAAACACTATTTTTAAATAAAGATGATATCATAGCAACTAATTAATCATTATTGAGGTAACTTTAAAAAATACGTTCAAAATCTTTTCACTAAAGCCAAGCAATACGCGGCATTGCCAGAGAGAATTCAATTTCTCTTAAGAGGAAAAACTATTCAGCATAATGATCGAGTACATTTTTTAGTTCTGCCAAAATTCAGCAACCTTAAAATTCATGGAAGTATCCAAATATATAAAAATTTGTATTTTAAAAAGTTTTAATATGAACAATAAATAAATTAAACTAACAATAAAAAAATATGGTGATATTGTAAAAAATATGGTAATCATTTGTAGTTGGTTAATATTACTGTAACTTAATATTTCTTAGTTTATATGACTTATTTATTGTTCTTAGTAGAATTTTATAATACATAGTTGAAGCGCTATTTGTCTTCAAATTTTTAATTGCTGATACGACTATTTTCTCAGTTATTTTCACTCAGATTAATTAAGCGATTAACTAATTAATTGAAATAAATTTTCGATCACAAAATAAGAAATGTATTCGTCATAATATTCTAATTAGATTTCTTACTATGTATAAGAAATAAATTTTTCCAAACTCATCAGCTGTATTCCTACTGCGTATTTTACTTTACCCACTCTTTCCTTTGACTTCATTGTTGATTAATAATGTGTTAATTACAGGAAAATAATAAAACAAGGATAATTAATCTTAATTTAATTAATGCTTGTGATGTGAATTACGTCGGCCAAACAAAAAGACTTACATTCGAAAGTGCATGAGTATTCTTATGATATTAACAAAAAAACGGGATTTCCATCTATTTCGGGCCATTGCATCAAATTTAATCATAATTTTGATTGGGAGAAAATTAAAATATTGGATACAGAATTATCCTATAACAAAAGATTAATATCAGAAATGATGCACAAAAGACAATCACAAGGTTTAAATAAGTAAAGTAATACGGAATCTTTATCCGATATATTGTATATATATATATATACTTCAGTCGCTATGCCCTTCCTAGTATCTTCTTTTATTACCTCCTTTCACTTTTTTCTTATCATACGTTTCACTCTTGCTTCAAACTGTCATTATCAGATTAGCTTTGTCTTTCCTAAAAAGCCGAGTTCTTATTATCAGAATAATATCTCAATACTTTTTGAATGTTGCTCTTAAATATTTCGTTACCAATGACCAGGTACTTTTTATTTTATATTTTTGATCGTTCAATTTGCATTTTTAACAGTTTTTCTCTAGAATTCAATTTTAAACTTTGAAACAACTTTTTATCTTGCGACATACATTATTTTATATATATATATATATATATATATATATATATATATATATATATATATATATATTATTTTTTTTTTTTTTTTTTTTTTT
>Ga0157364_1002803_pt1 | contig 16580 bp, 8 predicted proteins | sample AttsexASBM2_FD_111476 | JGI IMG/M metagenome (GOLD analysis project Ga0157364, IMG submission 111476) | Fungus gardens microbial communities from leaf cutter ant in Ribeirão Preto, State of São Paulo, Brazil - Atta sexdens ASBM2 | ecosystem: Host-associated > Fungi > Mycelium > Unclassified ... | reverse complement strand
TTCGCTCACAACGACTTTTCCAAATTTTCGTCTCTTTGAGCATTTATTAATTTTACTTATAGAATATTATTCTTTCATCGTTTATTATAAATGATATCCTATAACTAATAACAAACACAAAGTGTAAATCTATTCGAATGTGTGATAAGAATTATTTCGTACATTATTCGGAACAAATTTTTAATATTCTTGGAATATTTGAGAATCAAGAAGGTTTTAAAAATTTCTTATTTTGAGAAATATATTTTTTGTAATATTACACGGTATTACTTCAATCCTCATCCATGATATTATACTTTGTAATATATTACAAATATATATTTTTATAAATAGATTCTTAATGTTACAAGTAAAAGTAATTCGAGAATGTTTTCACATTTCTTATAATGTACATTTCTTATAATATAGGTATTATGAAGTAGCAAAAAAATAAGAAAAATCTACTTCTGTCAGTTTTTCACACAAAAAATTGGATTTGTCTATAAAATATATAAAACATTATATTAAGATTGAGAATATTTTCGAGAATATTGCGACTATAATTTGTAACGTCGACGAAGGTACCGCGTACCTAAAATAAATATCATTAAATGTAGCTAACATCGGACGCTTCTGCTAACACGCTCGTGCGAATTCTCCGTTCGTTCACTGTAAAGCGACCCTGCTAGCATCGGTCGTCTCGCCGAAGGGGAGAAGGGGGGGGGAGGGGTGTTCTTTTTGCCACGTAATACAGGACCGTGAATTACTACGGATTTCAAGGGAGGGATCGCTCTTCTCTGCCTCTCGTGTCTCCCTTCACCTTTTTCCCTTCTTTGCTCTGTACCCTCGCTTCGCGACAAGCGCGAGGCAACAGGGAAGGCCTGTCTTCGGATAACGCAAAGGATATCCGACACCTTCTTAAAATGCAAAACATTCCGTCTGAGGGTGAGATGGGACCGACCTAGGTTGTCCGTAATGCTTCGGATCCTTATTGCGCAGACAAGCTCGAGCTTTACTGGTACGAAGACCTGGTACCTGCGACTAGAGTCGATCGTTGGACATCCTACTTCGTTTTATTTTTCTGCACACGATGTCAAATTCGATCGATGGAAGCAGAGTGTTTTCAGCGTAAGACACTTCTTCGAATGTACCGATAGTACATTACTTTACGTAATTAATTGCAGAAGATCTATATATACTATAAAGTTTTTTGAAATGTTTTTACATCTTCTTTTATGTTCGTATTCTTTGACTGATTTAAAAATACTTTTTTAATAAGAATGCGGCAACGACCTATTTCTTCAGATATAAACTACTAAAAAATTCCCCATTCTTTAATATTTCCCTATTCTTTAATCTAATCCAAAGAAAGTTCCACTTTATCGGAATTTTAATTAATGAGTATATACATAAGAAAAACGAAAACAAACGCGTAATTGTATTGGTAAAATTATTGCGTTATTACTTAAAATAAGAAAAATATTATATAATTCTAGTTAAGATATCCAAAATTCTGACTGATATGACCTGCAGAATCTTCTAGCTTATTTGTTTTTAATCAGAAATTGTTCTCAATGTATCAAAAAGGAATTAAAGATTTATAATTCTCACAAAATTTCATTTCAACTCACGGCATATAACAATACATGCCTCAGGCGGTAAATTTTTATAGGTAATAGATGTTTTACCAAGCAAAGTGATCCGCGGTGAACGGTGAAGGGTTTAAACATTAGCACGGGCCACTGCGAAATGTAAACGACGTCGAGTTAGATTGCGGAGAACAATGTGTGGAACGACCCGCAAGGTAGATGAAAGCTAATTCAGGTGGAAGTTAAACAGAGTTGAAGGTACGTCCTTTCGGTAAAGGTAGGCTAGGTCGAGACGGGTTAGGTTACAAGAGTTCAGCCTTACATTCATCACGCAAGAGGCCTTGAAGCTTTCTGGATCGGTATGCCCTTTAATAAAGAATGGCTGGACGCGCTGACTTGTTCAGGCAGTATGCAACGTAGAAAATTTTGCCTCGATGTTTCCAGTCGAACCGCTACGCGCTGCTTTCCTGTCAAATTATCCCCGTGAGAGGAGAAAAAAAAATAGATGCGTACGCTTATCAATTATGAAAATTTTTTTCTTTAACTTTGTGAAAATTTGTTTAAAGAGAAATAATTGCAGATTTAATTTAATTTAATTTAATTTAATTTAGTTTATTGCAAAGTTTTATGAAAAAGATTTCAAGACTACTTTTATTTCCCGTTATTTCCAACAAGCTTCACTATAACTTTAGGAAACTTGACAGGAAAATCATGTATGCTTAAAAAAGGGAAAAAGATATTACTAATTTTTCAATTTTTAACAGTAATTTTCCCGAAAATAAAGATAAAAATTTCTTCTACCTCTTTTCATGTAAAATTATTATATATTTTTTAAAAATGTTATCAAATATAAGTGTCCTGTGATTAGAGTATATTACATAAAGAATTTTTTTGAGAATTGTGCACTAAGAAAAATGATCTGATTGGATTAAATAGTAATTTTGTTGGAAAAATGGACGAATCAGAATTTTCTGGTTAAATCATTGGAATTCTATTTGAGATAATTAGAATTCTAATTGATATAATTATTCTGGCAAAAATATAAAAATTTTAATAGATTTTATCAGAAATATTGTATCAACCAATTCCATAACTAAAATTCTAATAAATTTAACCAGAAATTTCTAATTCGTCCTTTTTCAATCAGAATTTTTTTTAATGTACAATTGTAAAATATCATCGAATAATATAACTTGAATTTTAAAACGATTAAAACAATTAAAAACACTTAAAATGATAAAACGACTGAAAACTATTGATTATCGAGTGTCACTTAATTAAATTTATCTTCTCGTTCACTTACTTCTTCTTTTCATCAACGTTTTCAGTAATTTTAAAGTTGTTATTTGATACTTTCCACGTGCATTAAAGAAAATGCAATCTAGCCAAGATGAAATTAAAAGTAATACTATGCGAAATGCTCTCTACAGAGACACGTTCGAGACATTCCTGAAATTGTGTTGAATCGTAGGATTATTTGCTCGATCAGATTATCTCCAGAACGTAATGCGCATATCGTCTAACGGAGGAAACCTGTGAGGCACGATAAGCAAGCAGCTGTTTCACAAGCGCGATAAGAACATTATCGTTGACCTTGCCCTTCCTTAATGCTTCCGCATCGTCAATCTTGAAGCTCTCCTGACCTCGTTCTATCCTATGAAACAACAGCGGTTTCCTCAAGTTATAATCGCTTCCAATCATTTTTTCGACATAATCATTTGAAAATTTAATTTGAAAATATTTTTATCTCTATATTAGATACTTTATGATTTAAATTTCGAACTAAAAAATATGTATCGCATAGTTATTGTACAATCCAAATTCCAATTTTATCATCCCTTGCTGTTAATTTATTATGTATATAGTCTCGTATTCATTATATTATATAAAATATCTTTAATTTTTATCTTTAGTTTCGTTTTGTGAAAAAAAGATGTTAATGATCACATTTTCATTCCTGACTATTTTTTATGCTTAATGAAAACTTCGAACTTTTAGAAACTTCCATTTAATGCCTAATGAAATATTAACTAAATTAATAATCAATGTTGCTCAACATCATAAATAGTTTATCTTCTTCTTCATATTTCAAGTTGTTTGGAATTCATATGAATTTCATCATTAGAGCGCTGACCGAAAGAAGGAAGGTAAAAAATTAGCTTTAAAAAGAAAAGAGAGTTGCGCCCAAAAGTGCGCAGGCAACTTTTATCAAAACTTGATCTACCTGAGCAAGATTCTTCGACCTACTTTTTTATAAATTATTTAACGCTACATTAGCTTCTTTCGGTGACCCTTAAGAGATCGTTCAGCGAGCCTAACTGGCGTCCGGCAGTCAGCGGGATTAGATTTACGGTTGCATAGGGTCAACTGCATTAACCGGCGCCAACGAGGCCTGCAAGGAAGAGAGATAGACAGAGAGAGAGAGAGAAAGACAGACAGAGAGAGGAAGTGAGTGAATGAATGAGAGAGAGAGAGAGAAAGAGAGAGAGAGAGAGAGAGAGAGAGAGAGAGAGAGAGAGAGAGAGAGAGAGTGCGTCGAAAGCGCTATCAGCCGAAACACATTTTCCACGTGCGACTGCCCGCCATTTTTCACGGTTCGTTTCACACGAAATCGATTTATCACGGCAAGCGCGCTGCCCTGTACCGTCGGCTTTCATACTGGCGGTTTTGTAGCGTTTTCTACTTTATTGGTCCTGCCTTTAATCCAGCTGATGGCCTTCCTTCCTTCTAGATTGTACGAATTATTCAGGTGTGATTTCAAATCATTCCATCGTCCATTGTTGGAACGTTGTCGCCTAAGAAACCGATCGGAAACCTTCACCAGCAAGCTTGACTGTTATCATTAAGTATAGCGATATTTAATTCTGTATGATATTAATATCTATAAGAAAATCGAAAAATTTGATTAATAATAGTTTGATTACGTAAAGATTATTTTCAATTTATTGTAGAATCGAATAAAGTCGAGCACAATGATTGTTTGTATTTAAATTCGAGAATTTGTACTCCGACATGCAATGAGCTGTGATTCTCGTTTTAGAGAGCGTTTCAGTAAGCGCTAATACACAGACTTAAGATCGAGACTCAACCGTCTCTCGGGACGCTTGCTGGAAGGTAGCTGGCAGTTCGATTTACGGTAATTCGACTGGTATTCGGCACCGGTATCCCAGGTCTCTCAGATGTCAAACGGTTGCCTGAATGAGGAAACGCGGCGACGAAGATGGGGTAGAGAGTGAAAGGCAGTTGAGAGGCGGGACAAGATGGGTGGAGAAATGGTTCTCCGATTTAGTTCAGAGTGTCTTCACCTTTAACGAGGAGAAGCCGCAGGAAGGCGCATAGCTCAGAATCAGCTCACTGGCTTACTGCTCCACTTAACATCGACGCAGTGGTGTTAATTACAAGCGAAAAGTGTCGCCTTATATAACGTATATTTCAAAGTTATATTTTGTATGATCTATATCTGCCTACCTGAGTCCCGTTAATTTCATTAATAAAGTGAACAAGTTAAGATGTTTTGTCTTTATTTAATATAATTTCTAAAGCGTATGATTAATTACGTTTTTAAATTGCGTTTCTAAAAATTATTTTCTTAAAAAGAAATTATTATAAAAAATATTAAAAATTTAGGTATACGCATTTATTTCTTTTTATAATATTCATTTATTCATTTTAAATAATTTCTTTTTATTTCTGATTAAAAGTCAACAGTTTTATAAAAGCGACATTAATTTCTGTGTGTATCAAGTGTAAAACTTTTAGAGAAACGTTGTGTTTCAAGATTGCTAACATGATTACGTGAATTGCTGAAACATCACTATATGCATATCTGTTTTAAGCATATGCAGGTGCGCTGCTGCGATTTTCATCGCGGAAACCAAGGCTTTCGCAAACTTACTTAACAGTATCATGAAACTTGACTGGTACAAACTATCTCCGTAACGACAACTGGCAGCAGCATTACGCTACCAGTTACTATCCTGCATATACTCTATCCGTTCGTATCAATCATTTACAAGCGAAGCATAAACGATTGTATTGACAAAATTTCTATATACAAAGATTCGCATTTGTGCGAATATTTAAAATATTTAATATATAAAATATCACATTAAGGAAACAGAGAGTGCTACATAAAATAGAGCGAGGAAAAGAGATTTTCTTACATCATATATTATTATTATTTTAAATAAAATAAATAGATACATATTATTTTAAAAAGTTTTCTTATTTATTTTTCTTGCTCGTGTATCTTTTTTATATCAATTCTTTCGGAATCTTATTTTTTTAGACAAACAGTCCTTAAACATTATTATTTCATAAATCGATATAGTAAACTTAATAATAAAATTGTTGTTAAACAAGAAAATGCTGAACGACTTTTTTTCTTAAAAGCTGCCAAAAATATTTACATTAAAACCGATCTCTGTAGCCTCTTTCCATCCAATTTCGTTTAAATTTAGCGAGCGTGTGGCCTCGAAACGATCGGGGATCAAAGAACATTTTGCGCGTTAAACAGTTTTGCTTAGCAAACGGAAAGACGCTCGCTTGCATTTCCATGACATACCCACAGTGAAATAATAACAAATAGAAAGTAATTTCAAGAGAAAAAATTAAAGAGAGAAAATTTGTCATCAATAATGTATAGTGTAGAAAAACAATATAAAAGAAAAAAGTTACAAAAATGAAAGATAAATAATTACAATAATTTTGAAAAGTAGAGTTATTTTCACTTATATTTTTAAATGTTTATATATTGTTAACATAATTATTATTATGTTAATTATATAAAACAATATATAAACATTTAAAAATATAACAAGTGAAAGTAACTCTACAGGATTTTTAAAAATTAGCGAAATGAAATATCTAATATGGAAAGTAAAATTTGTCATACTGAAAGAAATAATGGAAAGAAATAATGAGTACCATTAGTTAAAATATCATATGTTTCTCAATAATTGATAATATCTATTTGTATCTTTGTATCTCTACTTTGAAATATATATACTTATGTAAATACTTATCGGTACCACGTCCGTTAGATTATGAATTTTTATGGTATTCTAACTCGCGCATGTGACGAGATAAGCTAGATAAATGAATGCGAGTAAAAGTAAAGAAGTATATGCTGTATATATTTCTCATAAGCGGTAATGTAACACGTGTAAAAAAAAAACAAGAATAAATGATAAAAATTGCGGAGAGAAAGGCAAGTGATGAGAGATCCAAAAGATATTATTAAAACAAGCAAGAGACGATAATCATTTTAGGTAGACATTCAATCAGAATATTAATGTATTAATTAATATAGATGTGCCTCATGATGCCTTCAAATAAATGCAACTTACAATCAGTTGCATATAGAAAATAATTATTAAAAAAAATTTCAGTTCTAATTTAATATTTTAAGTTCATGATAAAAATTCGATCAATATAAAAATTAATTTTGCAATATATGAATAAATTTATTTCCTACTTTTCTAAATATATTCGTCCATTATTATTAAATCATATATTCTACACACAACAATGTGTATTATAATTCTAATGAGATAAATCTTACCATAAATTCTAAGTGTTAACTGTCATTTCTTTACATGGCAGAGAACATGAAGTCATGTCTTAATCAGAGTAACCTCAAATGATATCAATAATCATAAAAGAAAGCAACAATAGAACAACTTCTCCCTTTCGCGCCCGTGTCTCTGAATTACTATATATTTTTCAACAAGGAACGCTTCTATGTTATAAATAGCACCGTTTGCCCGCAGCTTGGAGCTACTTAAGGCACTGTTTCTCACTGTCATAGGTAATGTAACAGATTAATGTCCCATTTTTCGAGGCTCGGTATCTCTGCCCATGCCGCATACTAATGCGCGCGGCAAGGATACGCAAGGCGAAAACCACTCTGGCGTCTCTGTTATTTTTAGTATGATTAACGTAAAGTCAGCTCGCCCGGCTCGCGATAAAAATCCCCGCCGCGTTCTGTCCGCATTTAAAATGGGGATCTGGCCGCGTAAGACAGAGAGACAGAATGTGAGAAAGAGAGAAAGAGAGCGTTCGAGTGCGGACGATAAGTGAAGTAAAATGGATGCATAAAACGTGAACACTTTATGGCTTGTTTATGGCAATCTCCGTTAGCTTTCTAGCAAATTGCGCTCATACTAACAATAAATAAAACCGAATACGGAACCCCAAAGTTTTTCGCGTCGACAACGCAATGACGAACTTGGCAGTCACACGGGTAGCCAGTTTTAATTCATCTTCATTGATTTACTCTCCTCTTCCTCTCCTCCTTTGTCGATGGGGTGCCTCGATTAACTGGGAAATGTTAACCGCGTGTTTGGGATAAGGAAACTATGAGTTAACCGATAATTAAACGGCCAAGGTGAAATCATGAAGTTCGTCTTATTAAGAAGTCTTGACCGCGACCGTATGAAACAACTAAGAATTAAAATGCAAAGTTAATAAACCAAAGTTAATAAACTCTAACATTGCGAAATACAATAACACACGCTCATATTCTAAAGAAAGAAATGCATTATTTATTAATCTCGTAATAATCTATTTAATAATGACACAGGCAGGCGGCAATGTCGAAAATGTCAATACTTGGAAATGCACCGGAAATGCATTGGAAGTACATAGCGAATAATTTTTTCCTCAAGAACAGATTGAGAATTGATTAAGTAGTTGGTAAATGACAAAAAAAAATGGAAAAAAATCGAACTTAAACAACGAGTCAACCAGTGAAAAACTCATTTAGAACCCCTAATTATCTCGAATAAGGAAAAGAGTTTGATTTATGCCAGTCATATCGCGTGAAATGTCACTGATGAAGCGCATGCATTTCGTTGAAGCACCGCCAATTCCACGAGAACTCGCACTGCATGGCTGTACTGTACTGTCGCGTTGGTTTACATATGCGTGCAAACTTTCATTCAGGAAATTGAGAGATAGACATCTGTCGACGGCGGCCATTGTGTCCGCCAATGGGATTCGGGCCTTAAAACATCCTACGCGAATTAAACAGGATCCCTGATCCTTCCCGACTCGTGCACCAGATAAATCCTTGTCTTCCATCATGCATGCCTGTTATCGTACCAATCGATCGGATTAACATCAAACATGCGCTGTATCCATTAGATTCTTCAGCCGTTTTGTGAAACAAAGTTATAATTTTGTGCTACCTATATTAAGCTTTAAACGGGGATTCGCAATGACGTTAATTTTTTATTGTACATTAATGGTCTGACAATGAAATTTACGATTAGAATCGTCCGATTCTCGAGCGAATACAAAATTAATACCACCGTTATATACATAAATAATATTCCAGTTTCAAATTTTGACTGAGGATATTTTTGCTATATTATTTACAGTAGTTTAAAAATGCTTATTAGCATTGATAATATTAAATTATTTTAATTTAATTTGCAATATACGTACTCTAGTTTCGTCCTAGAATTGTGTTTCGATTTACAATTTCTAGCGAACTCTCCAACAACTGTTATTTATTGAGGCGCAGTTTGCTTGACCAGAAAATATTGATCTTCACATTTGTGATAAATAATATTATTGAAAATATTATTGTAAATAAATCTTTAATCTTTTTAAATATTATTTTAAATAAATCTTTAATCTTTAAATATGTTTTACGATCCGGAAAGATTAAAGTTAAGCTTGTCTTTTTTGTTTGAAAAACATTCACTGTCTACACCAAATGTCGTCTTCACCTTTTTGCATAAAAAAAATCAAATATAAAGACAGTTTAGACTTGAAACATTTTATCGATGGATTCTGTTAACGAATCCTAATTTTAACTGTTACATTTCTCGCTAAAAAACCGTATGGAAGTTGATATACAGATAATTCGTCGTGGAGAAACGACAGCGTGGTGGCTCGCTTAAAATGACGGAATGAGCGAATTGGTACGATTATCTGCAGAAATGGAACCATGTAATACATTCCGGAAATTGCGATACTGCATTCCTCCGTGTCGCATCTCGCACGCCGCATTCAGTCGGTTGATTCGCGCCGATAAATTGTCAATGCTTTCGCCGTCGTATAGCACAACCGAATCCATGAAATTCTACACCCAGGTGAAACGACCCGTTAGTTTGCATTTTATCCAACCCTTGCGATAGAATTTTATTGCGACACTCATTCGAGGTATTTTTTTTCGCTATTTGATATTTGTTAAAAATATCTTAACTGCCCAGATATATTTGTAATATAATTTCGGATCTTGAACAATATTGTCCACAATGCTTCAGCTTTCCATTTTTTTGGAAAAGTTTCAAAATTCTATATAAGGAAAGAACATTAAAATATTTAAAAAGCTATAATAGATACTAATCTAAAAATAAATTTTGTTGGATCATCAAAATAACTATGTAGGACGCTTAAATTGAGTAGAATGTCAAAACTTTTTACAGCTCATCATATTTTGCTCATCATATATTCTACAATTGCTTTAGACTTAATTGAATCAACATTACTTTAACTTTAAACAAGGCTTAAAATTCTCCGTCTCTTCCTTTTTCTTGGCTTTAAAGAGAGAAAGTAAAAGTTTTAAGCCTAACAATCCAACTGTTATATAACTGTTAACATAACAGTCCAACAAAATTATTTTTAGATCTGTATTTAGTTAAATTTTTAGATACTTTAAGTAAAATTTTTTTTTCTATCCACAATGAAACTGATGATGCAGAAAATAATATTTTAATTTTTTAGTAGAAAAGCATATGAGTTTTAATTGATATGAGTTTTAATTATCACGATGACTTTTTGAATAAAAAAGTCATCATGATAATTAAAACATATGCCTTTCTACTAAAAAGTATTATTTTCTGCATCATCATATTTTCAAAAATTTTGAAAGTCATCGTGGTAAAATTTTATTTGTAAACATATAATAATCGTAGCAGCACAAAATTGCAATATGTCTTATTGTGACAACGAAACTTAAAACGGCATGCAGATTTATATAACATCACCGAAGCTAAAATTATTTCGCTACTGGCGACGCCAACAGTCACATAACTTTATAGTCTGATCATATTCAGCGTATCAGTCGCACGTATAGAATAACTCATAACCGTATCAAATGTAATGCTTGTGCTAAATATGATATACATGACATAATTTTCGTATCATGTCGAGTTGATTAGTCGGTATACGTTCCGCGCTCCGTCGAAACAAGCCGAAATGCGTATCATGAAACGCGTTATTAGCATATATCGATTTAAAATGTGACGTGTACACAGCATATGCTCCGCGCAGCGCTTCTATCTAAGCATAAATTTAATTGATCGCAAGGTGTACGGCGAATCGATTAAAACCAATACCACGCATTAAGATCTATTAACAATGATTAATTATAATTAATTGCTCAAAACGATTCCGCGTTGAGCAAGCAACTTTCGCTCAATTTGATAAAATGAACTTGACTCGATTATACCATAACAAAATAATAATTTAATATCTTGCAAATTTTGATTGATTTAAACAACAAGTTAATATTTTGAAACATCTTGCTTTCTTTTTCTCTGTGAGAATTTTTCAATTGATTGTTCTATCTCTTTTTCTATTATTTTTATCTATTTTAAACTAAAACGTTATGCAAAAATGAATATATTTTTTTCGTAACATAGCCTCAACAAAAATTAAAAAGGACATCTGTTCTTAATTGTTGCGAATTAAATAACGATACGTATTAATATTTTTATGTGCAAGTATCTATACATGTATCTCTTATTTGCAAAAGATAAAGTAAAGCCGATAGACATCGCTGGAGCCTCGGCACTCTTGCAAGTACCTACTTTTAACTTTTCCATTCTATGTACGTATCGGCGTTCAGTTTTGTAGCTCCATCGAGAGAACGTAAAGTCGAACGGCTGGCTTCTCCTGCAGGAGTGTACTTTATGGCACGTGCATTAATTCACTGGCTTGAAAAAGAAAACAGGCAAAAGAGAGGAAAAAAAAAGATAGGAAAGGCCGACACGCCCTTCTCGTGAAGACACCCTCTCTCTCTCTCTCTCTCTCTCTCTCTCTCTCTCTCTTTCTTTTTCTCTTTTTTTGTGTTTTCGATGTAATGTCGTAAAGCAAGCAGCTTGTGAAAGACAATTTAAAAAAACGAGCGTAATATTGTTAATAATAAAAATTAATGTAATAAAGAAACATTTCGAAAAAGAGGAAATATACAAACGTTCTTCAATAACATGATAATTATGTTCTTAATAAAGTATCATATTGTTGAGTAAACTTTTCTCGTTCACATAATTGTAAAAGTATAATAAATGAAACAGAATCTATACGTTTTTCAATTCGCATAAACAAATATATTAATTAATATATTAATTTTATTAATTTCTGTTTCTTGTTAATAATTTCACGCTTACATCTTATCCATCATCATAGAGTGATGTATAAAACGTAAGTAGATTTTTATTACTGAAATATAGTTTATTCTATTTATATGTGGTTCGTTGCCTAAAGGCAGTACGATGCGATAGAGGGTTAAGCAAAGGTAAGCTGTTTAACAGCAGAAGCCGAGATAAGAGATGAGATGAAAGAGATAGAGGAGCGAACGTACGTATATATATATATATATATATATATATATATATATATATATATATATATCCTTGCGCTTCTGTGCGCAAATGCCGCTTCAGGCAGACGACAGTCGAATACGAAATCCTTTCCCTAATGCTACCATCGACTACTACCCCGACGATCGCCCGACATTCGTCCCTTCGATTTGTCTATCGTCAATCCACGCAAAGCAAATTCATCTTTGAATACCTGCGTGAAATAAACGAGAATCAGATGGAAAATCGCGCGATGAAATGTCTGCACAATATTGAAGATTTACGTTTTTGTGACATGCGGGGGCGTTTGATCGGATTACAAAAGTGCTATACTCGTAAAGTCTCAATTTGTAAAACTAATCTGGAGTCGCAACATTTGTCGTCACTCACTTCCTCGCATATCATATTACAAATAAATATTATAAATAGAATACTTTTTATGTATTATAAAAGAATTATTTTAAATAATATCTTACAATCGATTCCAGAGCTAGTGAATTATAAATATGATAATAGATAAATATAACAATAATGTGATAAAATAATGTGATAAAATAACAGTTAAATTCAATAATATTATATTATAATAAATTTAATAATAATTTCTCTAAAAGGGAGAATATTCGATATTGTTATTTTGAGACATTCGCTGCAATAAAATTAGAGCTCTTAGAATATATGGATTAACATTAGATATTTAAGATTTTGGCATAAACGAGATTTATAGAATCTAATAGATTAATATAATAATAACTCAATTTTTGTGATAAGTATAAAATGTTAATAATAATGTAATATAAATGTTTTTATATTTTTAATGTCTGTTTGATGATACCTGAAATAGTTTGGCAGTTCTTGTACGATATCATTTAAATGCTATTTCACCTAAATAGAGTTTTAGAACGGCCTTGCACGATCGCATCATGGCCGGGAGCGCAAATGATTATTTCAAAGATTAGTAATTACTTCCCTCTTCGTTTTACTCTCGCCAATCTTCCCAAGAGCCGTTAGACTTCCTTCGTTTCAGGCGGAGGTGGTAAGCGTGGCGGCGAAGGGTGGAAGAGCAACATCTTGCTCGGATTAGAGATTCGCGGGGAGGAAGGAGCAGGAAGAAGCTGCTTGGGAATGAAGACAGTTAAGAGGGGATAAAGATGGCGCCGATGCCGTTGTAGAATACGGGGGTTGGGATCGTAATGACATAGTCAAATTCATACGGAAAGAGAGAGAGAGAGAGAGAGAGAGAGAGAAGGAGAGAAAACGAGAGAAAGAGAGTGAAAGAGAGAGATAGTAATGGGGGAGAAACCTCGGATGAAAAATTACCGATGATAACGGACGCCGAGCGCGGAAACCGCGCTAAATGATCGCTCGCGGTTCTTTTGTGCGATTTGTGGCACCTTTACAAGCGGGCACTTGCGGGGGTGATGGCGCACTGAAAAGGGATCTGGGGGGTTCGCGAAACCACGTTCATGAGAACTGCCGTTCGCTATTGCCGGGGTTTTACGAATTGTTCCTTGATGCAATATACGCGATAAGATAATGGCTCCGTTTTGAAAGTCGAATATATGGGAACGACAGGGGTGATAAAACGTAATTAGTTGGCGCATATCTCACTCTGGAACAAAGAAGCCAACGAATTACGTTAACGTAATGGCGTAATGGCAAAATGCTTTAATTGACGTTAACGCGGAAAAGTGCCGCGGTAACTCGCCGCGCACATACATCAAGTAAACGTACGTAAATTTTAGTATTCCCGACCACGGTACACAACGTGGCTCAACTCAAATTGGTGATGTGGCCGTTGCTCGAAATAGAGCAATTAGACTATCTTAACCATTCCCTAAACGGTAACGAGGTAATTTACGCATATTCTCAGTCAAGTCTGGCATGCTAGGACATTTCAGCCTCGAAAAGCGTCAAATTCGTTATATAATGTCATTGAACATATAATAATTGAGGGGATAGACGAAATAAAGGTATAATTCTACTTAGGTCCTTTTTCATGAGATTAGCTTTTTATACAATATTGATCGTAATAGAGAAGTATTGTAACGTGTAACTTCTTAAAGATATTCATATAAATTCATTTGATACTTTATATCCTTTTGTATAATAAAAAAGTAACAAGTTATTTTTATTTTTATTAAAATCAAGATTTTGTAATTAGGCCTTTATTCCGATTATCCCCTCAATTATATGACTTATAATTCATACAATAATATTTAATATAGAGATTAATCGAGAGACAAGAGCAATTGATGAAAAAAAATAATTATATTTGATATAATACTAATGGCCTTACAGTATTTTATTTTCCTATACAAAACAAACAACTTTACTAAAATAAAATAACCAGATTTTACATGGTCTAGTACGTAACATGATTTAGGTAAATACAAACGTAAACATAATTTTGTTTGGACCATTAAAATAATTATGTAAGACGCTTGAACTAATTGCTCAAATTTTTTACAGCATCATTATCAACCTTAAGCTCTTACATAATTATTTTGATTCCAACAAAATTATTTACAGATTTGTATTTAACTACATTTACTTCACCAAAACTATTCCTTTCCTGTACTATTACAAATATCATAATAGAGCCAGAAAAAAAGGGAGTAACGATCTTCAAGTGGCAACATACTCGTACTTTTCGTAAAAATCGCACGTCATTCAGTGCATCGAATTGAATTAAGATAACGCAGTCACGCCTATTCGTGATAGTCTCTCGATCGTAGCTTGCCTTTTTTTTAAAAATTCCATCGAAACGCTAATCAAGGGTCACGTAACAGGCCTAGAATATAAATTCGCTCCTACTCACAAATTTTCTCATGGTCGTACCTCCTGCTGGTACGCGTACGGCCACAGCGTCGCAAGTATTCTTTCCACGCGGCTGCTTATCCGCACGGTGCTGAATTATTTCCCTCGTTTGCCGCCGCAGATTATTCTGTCAGTCAGCTGGGACTTAGGGCGAATGGAAGAAGGAGCCGCCGTGTTGAAGAGAGGTGGTATAGCTTTATGCACATACACACACACACACACACACACACACACACACACATATACATGCATTTCCCACATCTCTCGTCCGCGTCCCACCGTGGTATATGATAATTTTACGGTAGCCGTCTAGCGGACTCCATGACAAAAAGACGAGCATACCCTCGGGCTCTCGGCCGCGAAGCACTTTTCCGGACGACGACATATTCGCTGATTCATCCGCTCAGGGCCAAATCGCGAAGGTGAAGGATATGAGCGCAAAAAGAGAATTACGTGTTCGGACTGCAAACTTATATCGACTGAATTGTGCTGGACGGTTAATGGCCAAAGATCATTTTAAGGATAATTGAATAAGTATGTCGCAAGTATACCACATTTGTGAATTTATCAAAATGTTTATTTTTAAAATGATAAGGAAAAAAAAACTTCTTATTTTAAATTATATTTCAAATATTTACAAATATTCAATAATTATATTGAAATTTTTAAATAATTATTTTCATAAAACAAAATGTTCCTTGATAAGATGAAAATAGTTGATAAAATAGACTTCAAGCTCCTTGAGATTTGGTGACAAGAAATGTCTTTGATCATCATGGAGAAAATTATCGTTGATCAATGTGTGATGTGCAAAATCGACAGCAGTGTTAAAAGTTGTAAAATAACGAAATTGAGGGGTAACATTTGCAGCCCAGGCACATAGCTTGTCTCGCAGGAGCGTTCGTTCTCTTGGGTCAGACATAGACGAATGAATCATAAAGATATCGACATCAAAATTGTAGAATTGCACGATTCCTAATATTGGATCATCATGATTGTTTCACGAAGCGATATCAATCGATTTTATCATTCTGAAAAGTAAATTACGACTAATTTATTTATTTTTCCGCGAATTGACATTTACATGATCGTGGATCGTGAAAGTACATTAAATTTTAAATATGAAGATAAAAAGATGATTGTCGAAGTCTACTTAATTATTAAGCATAAACGTGGTTGAAAATAGCGTAATCTAAAAACTTTTATAAACTTTTAAACAAATTTTTAAAATTTTATAAAGTTAATGTAAAAGAGAGCTATTAGGAGATCAAAAATATATTAATGCAAAAATAATAAAAGTTAAAATAAATTTTCTTTTATATTTAACAATTTTCTTTAGTGATTTTTATATGTTTTTATTTAATGATTTTTACAATTAAAATATTCTTTATACCTTAACCAAATTATTAATTTCGACTAATTAATTTATGAGCAACACTGTATATTTCTGTAACGTTAATAATTTATAACTAACGAATTTAAGATACATTAATTAAAGTAGTAATCTATATTTTATATTCGCCAATTGTAGACTAATGTTATAGAAATATATATCGTTGCTTAAAATTAATTGCTTGAATTCAATAATGTAATTGAT
>Ga0157364_1002802_pt1 | contig 16582 bp, 7 predicted proteins | sample AttsexASBM2_FD_111476 | JGI IMG/M metagenome (GOLD analysis project Ga0157364, IMG submission 111476) | Fungus gardens microbial communities from leaf cutter ant in Ribeirão Preto, State of São Paulo, Brazil - Atta sexdens ASBM2 | ecosystem: Host-associated > Fungi > Mycelium > Unclassified ... | reverse complement strand
TGTGTATCGTCTTCTTTGCAATTCGCTTGGTTTGCTCGCGATTCTAAGGAACGAGGTGACGATGATGCACTCTGACGGTCTCTTGCTCTTATGGTGGTGCGAAGAATAGGATATTGAAAAATCCCTGCCTTTCATTGACATCCTGCCTTTTACTCTGCATCATACCCTCTTTCACCAATGGCACCCTTTCTCGTTCGCCACCGCTACTGAGAATGAATGCGTGAGGGTGCTACGAATGGTAGCAGGTGCGCTGTGTGAATTTATCGCGGTGGAAAGCTCGACTTATGAGCGCTGGTTGAGATTTGAATCAAGCGAAAAAAAAGATTGTCCTTCGGTCAATTTTCTATCCATACAAATTTATATCGTCACAAGTTTCTTTTTTGTTCAAAACTTGTTGCTCTCTCTCTCTCTCTCTCTCTCTCTCTCAATTTTTTTATTCATTTTTTATCTTATGATTGTAATATAAAATCTCCAGGAAATTGCTGTGCAATTTTATTGCAACAGTTTGTAGTTTTTACGATTTGCATAATTTTTGTAGGCCTTTTTACGTAGAGAATGTTGTATATGTTCTAATATTTTAAGAAAAGTATGTATTTTGTAATTTTTTCTTTAAATTGAGATTCTTAGACAAAATTATGGAGACTGATGTATTTTATAACAAATTAATTAAATTGACTCCTTAAAATATGTATTGTATGTAACAAAATCGATTTTTCTACGTAAAAAATTATTAAATATCTTTAATTCATTAGTTTGATTACGAATTATATCTTTTACGCGTATTTTGATATTAATTTATGTATTTGTTTTGCTGTTCGCAACTTCTAAGTTAATCAAAGTCGATACTTATCTTATACGCGCAAACACAATCTATTTGGTAAGAAGTTTGCGAGCAGCAAAACAAATATATAAATTAATCGATAGATATTGAAAGATATACAACATTAATTATACAGTTCCTGATAAATTTGAACGATATCTATTCCTAATAAAACTGATATACTAAAAGATATTTATAATTGATTGAACAAAATTGATTTCTCTACCTTTTCGGCAAAGAAATCAATTTTGTTCAGTATGTCAGTAACATATTTTATTGAGCCAATTTAATTAGTTCGTTAAAAATAGATCAGTTTTTATGATTTTTCGAAGAATATTTCCAAGAAGACAGTTGAATGAGAAAAGTATTATTAGAGCTCTTTCGTCTAAAGAATTCTTGCGAATTCTGCCATTTGTTCTGCCGCCATATCGATCGATTTTGCTCGAGTTTATTCTCGATGGAGCCGACCGACTGCATCTGTGGTATTCCATATATCCATAGCAGCAAGCCACCGCGGGTGAACACTCGTGCCCGCAAGCCGCACTATCCTCGCGGCGAAAAGTGTTCTCGTACGATATCGCCATGACCACGGCAGACGGAGGTGGAGGTAGGAGGATCGGTGAGAAACATTTGAAATCAGTGTGTTCCCTGGAGACACATCGTAAATCGTGCGTTCCATTGTTGGCGCCTTTCCACATGCTACCACCACATCCTCTTTCTCGCTTCTTCCTGCTATGTCTTTCTCTCGTTGGCGCGTGCGAAATCCGAAGAAATTCGAGAAAAATCACATTATCGCTAACCTGTGAAACAAAAGTCTCAGAGAGAAAAAAAGGATTAGTGACGTTTCACAGCGAAATCTTGGTACACAAGCAAACTACCACCTTTTGTTCTCTGATTGAAGTATTGACATTTTGGGATACTTATCATATTTTTCTTTATATGTATATATAATATTTTTGTACATATTTTTCTTTACAGATATATAATATTTATTCTTCGATTAGCGAGATAGATTTTGTTAAATTATAGCAATCTCATATTTTGTGAATCACCTCTAAAATCTGTTGAAGGTGTAACATTTTTAAAGTTATGATAATTAAATTAAGAATTATAATTTTTAGTTTAACATTTTTAGTTTAGTTTAAATTGTTTGATAAGTTTTCAGTGTTTCCTTTACTAAGTGCACTTCCGCCAGTTGCAGTAAATGAAACTTCGGCTTTATATTCACATTGAAATTATTAACATAATTCTTATTGTGATTATTTATTTCTTCTACCTTTGTTTAAAATTTATTTTAGACATAACTCGATGAGTTATGTCGTTTGAAGTATTGCAAGTTTTAGTGTGTGCACTCGATACATCTATGTATCAATTGACACTCGTTTCAATTAAATTTTCAATCAAAACTGACGAAGAAAAAATACAACTATATTTTTACAGATATCTATACGTACTGATATGTAGTTTAATTTAGAATAACCAATCACTCATTCCATTAACTTTTTCATTCTATGAAACATGCTGAAGGAAATGTAATGAAAGATTCTTTCTAGCATCTAATGCATTTTTAGGAATGGAATTTATTGAACAATGTGTGTTTTATATATATATATATATATATTCAGATAAAACAATAAAATTATATTATTAGAGTAAAAAAATATTTATATTTAATATATTATAATTAATACTAAACGTAAATAAAAGAATTATTATATTAAGAATTATTTTTATATATAGTTTTGTCTTATATATTTATTGATATTTGTAAAAGAAAAAGAAATAACAACAATCACATCGTTTGGCGTTTTATCATAAATGCAAAAGTCAGTAATCTCCATATTTTATGAAAGTTACTGTGAAAGTAATATCACCTTGTAATATCGTGATTTTAATATAAGTTCCTGTGTAAAACATTTGGAAGGAATGCAGTCATTGGAATATTGAAAAAATATGTACTTTAGCATATACGCTTTTGTATACGACTGTCCAGTTTTTGTTCGCTGTCCCAGCAATACATTTGTATGAGCTTTCGCAATATCCCCATTTTGCTTTGCAAATGTAGCTGCCAACAAACCGAGTATTTTCCATTGACGTATGTCACTTGTTGAAAGTACAACTTTATCTTACGTATAGGATGGCAAATATTCCTTGTTGCTTTTTCAAATAGCCGCGTATTTATTATTTGTATAGATTACAAATGTACTCTTTAAAGTCTTAGATGGAATCTTATTTTAAAGAGTGAAATATGAAATAACGCTCTTAAAATTCTGTTATTCTTTTTTAAGACTAGCAGAATTTTTACTCTTTAGAGTGAGATTTCACTTCAAAGAATTCAGAGATTAAAGTAAAAACGCAGTCATCATGTTATCACACAAAATGTATTCACCGGTCAGATGTACATTTTGTAGTACATGATGTGTTAATACCTCGTCAATAATAGTCCTGTCAGGGTATGTTACACATGAGATCCTTGTAGCGCTGTACCGGAAACCCCAGAGATACCGTCGCCGAAATCTCGTGTTACGTTAGTATTCATGAGCAGGAGTGGTTTACCGTACGCGTCTGAGTAGCTATTCGGTCACTATTTTGACATAGACCAGCACTTTGTTTTACGATAGAAAATAGAATTGACTACGAGAATAAATGTTACTGACATAGTCGAAATTCTCGCGCGTATTCTCTCGTTAAAGTGTAATATGATGTCGTAGCTTTGTAACAATGCATTAGGAACGTAGAAGTACCGATAGAGGTAAATTATGTTGCACTTTCAGCATTAGTGCATTAATATTCAGAAGGTTTCTGCCAGATTAAAGCGAATGAGGAATGCCTAGTGTCAGTGTTGTTAATCGACTGTAAGCACTTTGCACCAGGATCGTTTCTGGTGGAAGCACTTGCAAATTGAATCCACCATAGTCTGCCGAATAAATGCTTAATGGTTTGTCTAGGAAACGGAATTAATTACGTTAACATCAGATCTCTGATGAAATGATTTGATATCTTGAGATTAATTGCTCATTCATTTGCGACTACAATGATTACACGAATTTCTCCTCGATGCAGAAACATACATTTTGATTAACTAGCTCATCTGTTTTTCTGCCTTCCTCATTATATTCACGTTAGTATGATTATTTTTACACAATATGTATCTGTTTAATATCTATACAGTATTTCTGCGTCAATGTTTGCAATTATCTCGAATTGCAATCAAATCAGTTTTTTAATTAGTTCTTCTGTTAGCTATTTGACGGTAGTCATCTACTAAAATTTTATTTTGAAATCTTATTTGAAATATTTGATTTAAGTATAAAATTTTAAGCTTTATGATATGAGAAAGCAAATATTACGTTTATTAATCTTTATAAATACAAAATTTGTTACGTCTCGTGTGTTATATATATAGTTCCGGAAATTGTAACAAAGTCAAGAAGATGATTTTTTATGTAAAAGTAAGACGAAAATGTAGAATAAAATTTTTCCGTTTCGATATTTTTAACAATTTGTCAATTAATAAAATAAATACATCATTGAAACTTATTGCATTATTTTGAACTATATCAAATCTGGACTGAATATAGAAATGAATATCAGGTTGGGAATCAAGCAAATTGTGATTAGTCAAGTGTACCATACTTCACGAATATTCAAATAACGAATTAAGCTTGATTTTTTTAAATAGAGCTCTATATGAAAAAATTTTATTCTATATTTTTGATATTACTTACTTTTATATAGGAATCATTTTCTCTCCAGTTGTACCAAGACTTCCAGAGTATATATTGTGTAGGTACACATTGGATTATTATCTTTTGCGCGAATATTGAAGAGACGTTCTCTCCGTGCATAGATATAGCATGCGTTTTATGAATTACACATAGTGATAAATCCCCAAAAATAGTAGTAGTCCCCAAAAAAGGGTCGGTACGGATCATCGAAGTGGCTGTATCTTGGTGTCAGGAACCGGAGTCAGGGATGTTGGCTGACATTGACCGCGGGAGCAACCCCCGCTCAAGCTTTTCGCTGGCGCGTGGAAACGGCGCTTGCGCTTCATAGACACTCTCGCGCGGCCGGGTTGCCGAAAGAAGGGGCGACGGGGTAAAACACAGTGCTACCCCGGACGATCAAGGGGTAGCGGCGTTACAGTCCACGAAGGCTTCCTATTTGCTTCCGTCTTCCTATTTGCTGGGTAGTAGATTCTGCGGTAGTAGTGGGTCAATCCTAGCGAAAAGAGAAGACGGGCACAGCCTCGAACGTATACATATCTCGCGTGTGCCTGTGTATTCGTAATTTTTATCACGGATGAGATATCCTTCGTCGTGCCATTTGACGGATTCAACATTTCGCGTGTCTCTCTCTCGATTGCTGTTGTTACCAGTTACGTATTTCCCTGATAAAGCACCAATAAAACGACGCAATCGTTTTTGTTACATCGTATTCGTGATTACTTTCTTTTCGGAGTGATAATAAGTGCATCGAAACAAGTACGGGAACCTTTAGTGGAGGATTATGGTTTTATTATAAAATATCTTTGATGTAAGTATCGATTAAGATAAAAAATTAGCTATTGGGAATAAACATTTTTTTGTGGAATTCAGTGAGATATTCTTGTGAGGAGGAGCCGGGAAGTTGATCTTGTACGTTGAAAGCCGGTACCTCGTGGTCCGGACAACAAGAGGATACCGGGCTGGAATGCTTCAGGGAAGAAATATGAGTTGTTCTTGGCGCTTGTCGGGAATTGTTGAGAGTCCTGAACAACGGCGGCTTTAGTCGTGGATAAACTTAGTTTGATGATGTCTTGTACGCACGCGATATTTCTTTTCCTCTGTAGACGAACTCGCGGTGATATATTCTTGTGAACAGTTTTCTCGCTATTAAAATTAGTGAATTTTCAGTATTATATTAAGTTTGTTTTATTAAAATGGATAAATGTTATTGCAATTTAATTAAATTTATTCTTGACGGAGAATTATTTTTTCGATTGCAAATATAGTAGCTTAATTTGCATATAGTTTATTCTTTGATATTCTTGTTTTATTAAATTCTCTTTAAATATCTTAAATCTACGAAAGCTTTAAATAACTTCTGTATCACATATTTTTTGTGCAATATCTGAACATATTCTTACAATTTTTAAATGTAACAGTTTCCTCTTAAAAAACGAATTAATTTTTTGCATTTATCTCATTATTTTTAGTGTATGCACTAGTAAGACATTTTTCGTGTTCCGCCCTTTTTCATCCGCTTTTCTCCGGCTTTCTATGCACGACGCTGCATATCGGGACATCAGAATAGACGAGAAACTCATATTCGACGATTCGTATGCGCAGCCAGCCATCGAACGTTCGATTAGTCTGCATCCAAGAGACAATAGTTAATCTTTATAGGCGATTTCGGTATGTCGTTGCGCCAAAGTGTCCTCCACCATAGTGCCATTTGGTACTAGCTTGCTCAATTCCCGCCACACAAAAACCGATGCTACTCACAGTGCATATTTTAATGTAATATAGATATGCGGTATATTTGACAAAAGCTTTTCATAAACTCGGTTTCATTTATCAAAGCGGTCTAAAGTGAAATTTTTCAAAACATACATATAGAATTAAAAAAAATATATATATTTAAAAATATATTATTTAAAAAAAGTATTTCTCAATATTTTTTTTAAGCTAAAGTTGATAAAAATTGAATAAATGAGAATATGGCGCGATACTTAGTGCGCAAAAAAATTTTTTAAAGTAATGCGATTTAAATTATATTTAACTTGTTACAAGCTCGAATGTTTCGGCCTTATTTGGAGCCATCTTCAGCGAGATCAAAAAAAGAAATTAATTTTCCACTCTCTCAAATACAGCTTTTATTGTAAGCTCTGCTTTAATAACTCTTTCTATACTATCTACTTATAATTTATCAATAAATGTTATTCGCACTTTTAAAATTATTTAATAGCTCATATTATTGATAATGCAATTTGTTACAAATGATATAATCATAAAGTTCTATAAAGAGAGAGAGAGAGAGAGAGAGAGAGAGAGAGAGAGAGAGAGAGAGAGAGAGAGAGAGAATATAAATGTAATATATTTAATATACAAACTTTATTTCTGTTTGCTATATTTTTATTAACTTTATTTTTATTATTTTTCAATGAAATTATTTATCAAATGTTCTTTTATTTTATTTTATGAAAAGTGGCCATTTCGCTATGATTTCAGTATCTAGAAGCAAGCTAGCGAAATACATGATCACAGATCACTCATTTAATTTTCGACACTAACACCAGATTATTAACTGCAGCCGCAAAGCGATAATGCGTGCCGCGCGCTCTCGCAGTAATGCGAAATTAATTTATTCGATGATTACGTAGCTGACCATCACATTAATCCTTGCATCGATAAAATCATTAGAATGGAAATTAGGATGTCAACATTAATATTGTGCGTTCTCGTGATCTCGCTTTCTCTCTTATCAGTGTATGCCGTATTCCCTGTTCGCCAGCACTGAATCTACCGACTCTGCGTGCATCGAGTGAAACTCGAGATCACAATAAATCGGTGTGCATGCGAGGCATTACGTACAGTCAGATTAACATTCGGTACGCAAAGCGAATCACGATTTAATTCGTGTTACTCCTACCGGGATTATCAGCAGCGCCTGGGAAATTGTGTGCGCTAAGTATGTAGCTGCATTAGTTTGCGGAAAGAAAGTTGCGTGTGCGTCACGCGTATCGTAGATAAATCCGGTGTTTTGCGCGTGCCCCCGGGATAACGCGTGTTACGCGACCGGTGCTTAACCGCATAGCGGTGAGCGCAGGATGCATATTTATGACCTATGATGTGTATGTAACTATGCATGTGGCAGAACTTTGTCTCGTGCCATACGTTACAAAGGGGAAGTCCATTATAATTGCTACGCCAACTGATACCCGCATTTCAGGCGGGATAACTACCGGGATTGCAGGAGACGGCAGTTTAACTGTTTAATCCCTCATATGTTTTCCAGCGTTCGTATTAAAGCGCGCCATGCATTTATCTCGAGTGACATATTAGACTGCGTCAACTGCAGTTACGCGAAATGGATGGTTCGAGCGATTAAGGCAGTTGATCGCGCGAAAATGTCATTGTTGTAAATAGGCCGGTTTTTTGAATAGTTTGATTGAGTCAAATCTAATTTCTTTAACATAGAATTATCTGGATGATTTTATCGCTTGTTAGTCTATCATTTTTGGATATACATATAAAGAGAGAGGATGTCCCATAGGTATAGGCACAAATTTAATTACGTTTAATACGAAATATAAAATATATAGATTTGTTTTTATATACATCCATTTACATCCACGTTCTTTATTCTTTTTATTCGCGGTTTATGTCTTCTTTTTTTACAATATTTGAGAATAACAACGGTGCATAGTGCGGTTCTTTATTATCTTTTTCTAAAAATAATTTACTATTTTAAAGCAAAAATTTCAGTCTCATATTATAATTTAAATATATGTCATTTTTTAAATACATTGTTTCCATTAAATGAAAAGTCGGGTACACAGTAATGAATATTATATTGAAACAAGATTTCAAAAAGATGATACACTGTGTATTATAAATGTTAAAACTCAATCTAATTTTCCATATGTTAGCCATACATGGAAGAAATATTACGATCGTTTTCAGATACATCTTTAAATTTAGATATTTTCATAGGAAATAATATTAACTAAAATATCAGTTTAAACTCAAATCGCCACATTTTAATACTTTAGCATGTATGTTACGATAGCAATATGAATATGCTTCTACATACATAAATTTACTCGTTCACTTCTTTTTTTAAACATACAATTTTTTTAAGTTAATGCCATGTATGTATGTATGTATGTACGGAGAGGGTACAACTAGAGTGTATACATAGTCGTTTGGACACAAGCTTTAGAACGTTGCCGAGCTTTTGCAAATTGCACTCTGCTGCATCGCTTACCTTTCCAAGCTCGCACTGTGCACATATCGTTATACTCGCGCGCGTGAATTGCATATAACGCGTGTACAGGAGATAGTTTATATACAAAAAAGACGAACAATACTGGAAGTTCTTCGAATTAAAATGCAATGTGAAATGGTGATATTAAGTTTTAAATTAAAACAAAGCGCGGATTGATCGTTGGATCTCAAAGTAATTTTAATTGGACCTTTGAGAGAGAAGATGGAAATGCTTGCACATAGTAATCGAGCGTTACGTTTCCTCACGGACATTATTTCGCTGTCTATAATCGAATGCATGACTAGAATTTCGATCTGCGAGCTCTCTACTCTGTCTGGATCCCGTGGAGAATCGGTTTGCTTCAACGAATGCCAAGCGATACAAGGAACAGAGAAGCATCTCGAGTTCACGTCTCAAAGGATAGAGTAGTACGGCAGTTTTCTCCGATCCTCGGACAAATTTGTCAGTGAAGTTAAATTGGATGTTGCGCTTTGTGACTCGTCAGAGTAAACGTGAGACATAGATGAAAGAAAGTGCGAGACGCAGCACATGGATCACGTCGTTTCTTATTTGCTATCGTAATATACTGAGGAAATATTCTAGTGCATCTTTAGTTGAGTTAACATATGTATTCAACTAGAGTTAACGAAATTTATATTTATTATACACAAATATATATATTTATAATATATGATATAATTTTATTTTAAGAGTAAATTCATCATTTTAATTGATTTGAATAAAAAAGATATTTGCGATCGTGTCTTCTTACAAATGTCCGTAATTCTTAAGAACATGTCCTTATTGTTATTATTATCGAATGTGTAGGTGAGAAGAAAATTGAATGATATATTAATTTAGATCAGAAATCTCAGAATGAGAACAATCGATTAATTTTGCATAGAAATGTCACATATCTATGTTTCCTCGTAACCTAAATTCGCAATATAGATTCGACGTATTCTCTGACCAGTTGCGTATATTTATAGAACGCTGCCTGCTCTCGACATAGATTATTTCCAGGCTTTTCATACAATTCTTGAGTCTTTTTATACATGCAGAAAATGTGAAAAGTTAGATTGAGTCCGACCGACATTTATAATATATCACAATGTTTTGTCTTTTGGATGGAATCTCGTTTTAATATAATGTTTAATATAATGTTCATTATTATGCACTCGACTTTCCATATAATGGAAACAATGTATTCAGATAAATGACATATATTGAACATATGAATAATATCTGAGATTGATTGTTACTTTATACTCATATAGAACATTTATTTTAGAAATTGATAATGGAATCGCTGTATCATTTGAATGTAGGAAAAGTTAATGTCTATTACGAATATTTTAAATTTTCAGAAATATGAGAAAATTCATATATAATATTTACTACAATTACAGTTAATTTAAATAATATAACATTTTTTCTATGGCCAGACTATTTTTTTTTGTTTAATCATACGTGATGAACTGATCTTTTAACATGTATAGTGTAAATTTTGATGATAGAAAACATTTGTCGTAAATTTGTAAGTGTTAAATATACAGCAAATTCATATCCGATTCATAATTAACGATATTTGCGAACGAATATTATAAAATAAGAATTTTATAATGGCCTTTTCCATTAATCACTTAGAATTCCTGCAATTCTTACTGCCCACATTTCTCTATCGCGAAATTTGTATCAAGCGGAATGCGTTCGAATCGAATTAAAGACACGTCGAATCAGTTCACGGATCGGATTAATTCAAGAGTTTCCTTTCGGGTGAACGTCCAGTCGCTAGACTTTACGCGTCGATCTTCTTGTTATATGTTAACGTAATTCGAAGGACACATCGTTGAAGTAACTCGATTTCCGATCGAGCCATGCGGATAACTCAATGCGCGCAATCGAATAACTCGTGGTTCTGTTAGCGACGAGATGGATGTGCCGAATGGAAACCGCAGAGGATACTCATCCGCTCGAGAAAACCGCAAAGAGACGAATGGGGATGCGCATGGCGGCAGAAAGAGAGAATATAACACCGATCGATTCAATAGAATTATACGTTCGTTAATCTGAACATCTCCGTCGAATTTCGTGCTTTTTATATCTTATCTCAATTGTATATCGATTTATCTGACTGCAACTAGCGTTGTAGTTTTATTGCCGATACATCAGCGAAAAAATTCAATAGCAAAGTATTCACTATGAAATCGTTTATCTTGGACAACATAATGCATGTCGCATTTCTTATATATACTCGTTTGTTATTATTTAGTAAAAATTAATTTTTATCATATTTTTATCATATTTTGAGTTCGCGTGTGCTCGAAAAAATTGCTCATGCGAATAAAATTCAACAGCATATGCTTAAAGTTTACGACTGCTTTCAAGTATCGTGTCGGAATAACACTTTTTGAATACACACGAGACTGCATGGAGAGTGCTCGACTGTTCGAGAATCGTTGCGCACTTTTAGGAGAATTTCGAGTAGTAAGAACGTAAGAAATTGCAGTTGTTACCGAGAGATTGGGTGAAATTTGTTTTTCGCTGAATAGCAGGATATCGTGCACTCTAATTGCCTCTGTTCGTTGTTATTATTCGTAATTTTCGATTGGACATCGCAGCGCTTTTATGCGACTTGCGCGTGCAGATCGAGACAGCAGTAAGCTTCTAATGGAACTAAGTAGTTTAGGCTGAAAACAGATACGACAGTCGACTAGTTCGGTAGTTGGGAGACAATACCCGACAAATCCCTTTTGCGGGTCTCACCGCCTTCGGCTAAAACAATGCTCGATTCTTCCGTGAAATCACCCACCCGGGACATAGTACATATACAATGGGCCCAACATCGGAGAGGCGTGCTTCTGGAAAATCAATGAGGTTTAGTGGCGGTAGGATAAAGGTACATACGTTCTTCCATCGCATCGGCTTATTGTTATTAGGAGAACTCATTCATAAATATCCATTTATCTACCGTGGTGCCTATATTTTCACTCGACAGTGGAAATGTCATTCTTGAATACTTTTATTGAATGATTTATGCGTGATTATTAAAAAAAAAGAATCCATGGTAAATCCGTAAATGTGCATCTCGAGAGACATTTAAGAGCTCAATTGACATTATGAGAAATATTATGTGATATTTTGAGGATAATATAATATTTATACATTTATATATTTAATGTACATATTTAAATTAAAAATACATAAAGAATGTTTTTCCGATTCTTTTAATTTCAAGCTCTATTAAACTGATTATCTGCTTGTTTCGTACAATCTACACAATTATTTTAATAATACATCGAAAAAACGTATTATTATGGTGAAGGATTATATGGTGAATTTAGAGATCTGTATACATCAATTATACTCGTAATTTATATATTTGAATACAAATACACATAAGCCATATAAATGATATATTATAAACATACATTTATAATATAATTGATGTAATTGAATACATGTACATAATTTAATGCGAATATAATGCGAATTATTTTATAAATCTACATACATTCTATGTAACAAATATAAAGGACCGTATTTATCTCGAAAGACCTCTGTTGACAGTGAAGTTGGTAGGAAAATTCCAGGATCTACGTAAAAGCTTCTTTCAAATTACGGCAATCAAGAGACATTTCATTACACTCGTTCGACCCTTCGAACGAGGGTTTACATGGTTAATTACCGAATGCGTCGCTGGCAGATCGTCTGTGAGCTGTGCGACAGGAAGTCTCGGCTGGGTCTGTATATCTGTTTTTAGGGGAGGATTTGTCCAATAGCATGTGGATTAATCGAGCGAGGGCCAACGGTAGCGAAGGTGTTATCAGTGCATCCTGCAGATAATGTGTGTCTGGATGCAGCCACACATAGACAGGGAACGATAAAGAGAGAGCGAGAGAGAGAGGGGAGGGGGAGAGAGAGAGAGAGAGAGAGAGAGCGCCAGTTCTCCCCTAAAGCGTTTACATACGCATGTGTGCGTGTCTATTCGACCTCGTCGTGCGAAATAGCTTAACGTGTTTGCTCCTCGTAAACCACTCTGTCGCGCGCGTATTTTCCGATCCCCTTGCATACCTGCGTTATCGCGCGAGACGTCGTATCGCGTTTCGCGTGACGCACCCTCTCGCATATACGCGCGCGTATATACGTTCACACACATACGCATACGTACGCGACATACGCATGATTCTGTATACGCGTTTCAAGGACATTGGGTGACCAGCCTGCCGCACAATTAAATCGAATTTGATCGAATTCCAAGCGTGTGTGCGGCCGGTTACCCGCAGCCGGGTCAGGTCAGCCGACATCAGCGTTGCGGAATATTTCGGCCATATTGCCGATGAACTAGTGCACCAACGGGTTCGCCCGAATTCGATATCGCGACAAATTATTCACTAATGTCCGAAGCGTGCGACATGGGATTTATTAATATTAGGCAACGTTTGCTGTAATTGATTGCCCTATCGCAGTTTCGTGCACATGGTATCGGCCAGTTGTGACACATTTTTATGATGTCTCTCTGATTTGTGGAAGGTAAATTGAACGCATTGAACGTAACATAAAGAATGTATTGAACAAATAAGTAATTGTATATTATCACACAGCAGTTCGATGAAGGCTGTAGTTTTTTAAAAATTTTTATATGTACCTCTAGATTTTTATTTTATTTTATGGTAAATAAATTGATCTCAATACTTTAAAAAATTATATAATATACATATATATATATTTGCTTTTGGAATAAGCTCTGTTTGACAAAGATTTATGACATAAATTTTATATTATATTGCACATTGACATTAAAAATAATTAATTGATTCTCATTTTCCGTTATTATGGTTTAAATGAATGAAATGTGTTGCGAGAATTGGAAGTATACTTAAATTCTTCAATTCCGGATAAGAAAAAAATGATTAAAGTATATTGCTTGCATCCTTAGAAATTAATAGGACCTCAAAACTTTTTTCATTCTGCGAAGCAATCTCTGGAACGATTGCTCTGGTACAATCCTATTCAATTTACGATGTTACATATATGGCGTAATATATATTACGTACACTTATATACGAAGTTTACGGTGGCACTATGTGCGAAGGTTCCGCGCAATACTTGCGACAAAAAGAAGGACCTTTTATTGATTTGATCAAATAAATGTGACGTCGATATATTTTTACGGAGTGCAGTGTTGCGGACAGATGATCGGCGTGCATGCCGTCTGAACATAGGTACTGAATATAATATCTCAAGATAGTACTATTGCTTCTGTAGTCCCAGGTGAATGTCATGGAAAATATGGCGATTTTACGCTGTTTTGATGTGATATAATGATTTCTCTTGAGACTTCCAGACTTTTGGTCTACGCGTACAAACGTGTATGACATGGCTCTTTCATATCGACTTCAAGCGCTCCGAGGAATTTCTAAGCGCGTTTTTGCATCTGAATTCCATATTTTACAATTTCACGAGGGTAGTCGCTTTGTTTGCGAACTTGCATATGCAGTTATCTTGAAGTATCTAGATTATATAAGATTCTTCTTTCGTGTATAGTTATTTTACTTAATATTTTTTTATTAATATTTTTTATGTTGAATAATTCTCAATGCAAATTATTTAACCCTTTCAGTATATTATGTTTAATAATTTAAAACATACTTTTATACATAAAGTCGGTACTAGATTTTCAACAAATAATAAAGATCATCTTATTTTGAAATAAATTTTTTGATTGTTGTTTTTGATTCTTGAATTTATTTGTTTATTTTTAATTATAAAAAATTATTTATGTATACAAAAATTATATTTTGCATCAATTAAGATAGAGTCAAAGTTTCTGCTATTTTATCGTTAGAAAACTAATTGATTAACATTTTATTATTCCAAGATTAATAACATAATTATTTTATATACGCATATATAATTTTAATTATATAATAAAAGAAAATGATTTTTTTTAAATATAATCGCATAATTCTTTTTGATCATAGATACAACAAAATTTATTTCTTAAGAATTAAAACAATAAAATAATCGAACAAAATTACAAATTATACACGAATTTAGAAATAACAAAATAAAAAAATGAAAATTCGATTAATGTACTTTCGAATATTTTCAAATAATTTTTTCTTACTAAAAATTATATATATAAATTATATATATAAAAATAAAATTATATAAAATTATATATATTAAATTTATATTTTATAATATATTATTCGTGTTAAATTTATTTCTTACAGTATGTAGTTATTTTAATTAAATTTTGTATAAGAAGCAGCCATAAGTACTGTTGTCTTACTTTGCACAAACGGAATAATATATATTTCCTATTTCCCGGAATAATATATGTTGCAAGGTTCATTTGGGACTCGAAAAATTACTCGTATCTCATGGTAGTGGAAAAGGAAAGATGGTGGAAGAAGAAGGGTGGGGAAAGAGGATTTGAAGTAGACTCGAGGTTATCTTGATTGGGATATGGTAATGCTAGGCGGTAGTTAAGGACCAATTTCTATGGATGTGCGAATGTGTACGCGAAGACGGAAGACGAGGAGGACGAGGAGAACGAGGAGGAGTAGTAGAAGTGAATGAGAAAATAAAAGGAAGATAGTGAGATAGAGAAGGGAGAACACGAGGTCGAAGGATCGAAAGAGAGCATGGAGAATGGAAGAGAGGACGCGATGAGAGGGAGGGAAGAAACACGAACTAGGCGGGCAGCGCAGCATGGTAATATCGAATTTTCCGTTCGTACGTTCGATCCATCTGTTCGGGAAACGTTTATTTGGCGCTTTATTTCGGCCATACGGATGGATGACGATGGAGAAAAAGATAGTTCTCTATGAAAAAGCATACGTTACGGACAACTTTCTCTGCCGCGAAGTTTCACGAGGATCGACCGACCAACCGATCGACAGACCAACCGACCAACCAACCAACCAACCAACCAATCAACCAACCAACCAACCAAGCAACCAAGCAACCAACCAACCAACCAACCAACCAACCAACCAACCAATCAACCAACCAACCAACCAACCAACTAACCAACCAACCAACAGGAGACGAACGATGTGAAAACTCGGGAGAACATATTACTGATAGGCTATCGCACGAAATTTCGCAAGTTGGGACTTTACGAGAAGTTTCTTCAAGTTTTTCGTTTGTCACCACGAGCACGTGTCCATTTTTATCGGTTGTAGGAAAAATAATGTTAGAAATGTGCCACAGATGAGAAATGTTTTCAAGATCATGGCGATGTAAGCTTTTTTCATCAAATTGTACATTCCGCAGATGAAGAACAATTGTTTATTTTACTCTTATCGTTTATATCATGTTTTTGATTGTATTAATATATTTAAATTTATATTTATTTGAAATATTATTCTGGAAGTAGCAATTCTAACTTACACAATATACAAACAGCTTTTTGTTTTAGCAACATTACAATAGTAGCATTATTTTAGCGTAATAATTTCCTAATTACTTAATTGGTGGCATGTAGCATTGTGTGAATGCCATTTGATTCGCCCCTCTTTGATCCGTCAGGTGGTCATTATATCGGTTTTACGTGGCGTACACTCTTGATATTTATTCGGAGTATAGCGCTTTGATTGATACCATCCTATATTTCGCGTCAAACATGAAATACTCATGAATGATTCAATCGCGTTTGTTCCTGACGTATCATCCATAACATGCGCGCTCAGGTTTTTTCGATATAATAAAAATTATGCATGGCTGTCGTTACAGTGACTGTATCCCATATAAACGGTGATAACCAAAACAAATTTTGGG
>Ga0157364_1002801_pt1 | contig 16584 bp, 9 predicted proteins | sample AttsexASBM2_FD_111476 | JGI IMG/M metagenome (GOLD analysis project Ga0157364, IMG submission 111476) | Fungus gardens microbial communities from leaf cutter ant in Ribeirão Preto, State of São Paulo, Brazil - Atta sexdens ASBM2 | ecosystem: Host-associated > Fungi > Mycelium > Unclassified ... | reverse complement strand
TATATATATATATATATATATATATATATATATATATATATATATATATTTTTTTTTTTTTATTTTTTTATATATTGAAATATTTTTTCTTTATATTTTTTTTAAAAAAAATATATATAAAAAAAAAAAATTTTTTTTATATATATATATATATATATATATATATATATATATATATATATATATATATCATTTTATTAATTTATCATTTAATATATTGAAACATTTTCTATTTATATTCTTTATCAAAAGAATATCTATACAAAAAAGCAGATATATATACGCATTATCTTTAATTCTTGTACATGTTTTGGGTGGAATATACAACAGATGTTTGCAAATTTCTTGCATTGTATACATAATATGTTGTATGATTTATGATTTGGAACATTCACTATATAGCATTTATTAACAAATGTTATAGCATATTTTATTTCATATGATACAGCGATTAATCTGTCTGTGAAAAAATAATCTTCAAATCTTTTTATATGAGAATACTGAAAACCACAAGCAAAAGAAACCATTGATAGACATCGATCTTCGCAGTACTGCTGTAAGCTATGCCTACGTAAGGCCCCACATTTGTATCATTATAATGCTGGAAATACCAATTGAAAGGATTATCATTTATCACTTTGGCTTCATCGTCGATGACGAACACATCGTTTTGATTTTCGGTCGTCGTCTCACTTCTCTGAATAGCGCTGGCAATCGACTTCTGTTTCTCTCTGGATTGTTCGGTACTGTAGCTGATGTACGGCGAGGCGACCTTGGTTATCGTAGATCTACCAAGCGGACGTAAATTTACGGATCCTGAAGATGGTACTTGTCCTCCCGGAATTAGAAGCGCAGATAAAGCAGATGCCTCCGTTCCTCGAGAAGTCACAGTTGTTTCTTTGGGCCGTGGATTCGATGTAGAGGACGTTAAGGGTGCTGAGAAATGCGAAATCAGTTCTGCATCCGTTTCTGTCACGATATCCAAATAGTCTGCAGTGAATAAAATAATATTTTTTGTTAATGTTTTAATAACGAAAGATTTAACTTTCTCGACAAATTAAACTTTAACAATTAAATCAATAGTGAAATCGACTCTCAATTAATTAAAAATAGAGTTTTTTTTATTAGGAACTTAATTGTATATCTGACAACGAGAATGAAGAAATCTCATAATAAAATGTGAAAATATGGAACATTTTAAAATTAAATTTTATTATTAAATATTTTATTCAATTATAAACTTACCCGGTTTCTCATGGGAATCAACTGTACTGTTTAAAACAGTTGGATCACTTTCATGTTCAGATATTTCTAAATTCCAATCTTTAGATTCGTCTTCTTTTGACGGTATTACCTGCACCGCTGCGGTTACAGTTTCCTTAGTAATTGTAATTTTTTTTGCTTCCGTTGTTACTGATTTTGGTGTAGTCCAAACTATTTTATTAGCGACTTCCATCTGCGGCTTCTCTATGAATTTAATGTCTTTCGTATTTACTTCTAAACTTTTGCCATCATAAATTTCGGTGGAAACTGATGTTTCATGAGCTTCTTGTGATGAGTCTTCCTCTATGATTATTGGCACGCTATTTTTCACTGCATTTGATGCATTGAGGCTTAAAAAAAAGGTTTAAAGGATTAGCCGAATGTAAGAATCGATATGACAGCATTAAATGTAAAACAGTTTAAAATACCATTTTTTAATCTCTTAATCGTTTTAATTAAATAAAAACAAATTATATATGGACTTTATTTCCTATTAAGATTATTATAAAAAATTTTTTGTCTTAATTAAAGAATTTGGAGAGTATGTCTTATCTCAGGCTGTTCTCAAAAAATAAGCTGATGTTATTTATCATTGGATTTTAATGTCAAATGACATCGAGATTTTAACGTCTAACAGTGACATATAACGATAGCTTAATTGTTTGCTGAGATGTTAGGGAAATTTAAAGGATTGCATTGAAACAAAAGAATAATTATTCACCTAGTTCTATTGACGTTGGACAAAATTTTGCGAGATTCAAAACTCGTTGATCGAATGACTGTCGATGTAGTGGGAAGGTTTTCTCTTTCCCGGAAACTTGTCCGCGGTTTCCCGGTCCTGGGGACAATTTTCTCTACCTTGGTCACGGTGCTGTTTCCGCTTTTTCGAAGAACAGAACGTTCCTGTACCGATGTATTGCTTATATTCGATTTCGAAGTATTTTCATGCTTTACGTGTTTCTCATACATCAATCTAGGATCGGCGATCGGCACGAATCCGCTTTGGCCGCGCGGCAGAGGCATAAAACCACCTCTATGAATTTCTGGTTCCGTGGGTGGAAAAGACCTGTAACGTCCATGACCGGGTCTATCCGACGACGATGATTCCAATGAAGATTCCTTTCTCTCTGCCTTTCTAGCTGAATGCCTCCACAGATTGAAATTCAAATTCGGTAAACTGAGTGGTAGACCAAAAAAGCTGAAGCCGGAGCTGCTGGGTGATGGTGGAACAGGATTTTTCTTTATTGGTAACGTGGTATTCTTTTGTACTAATTGAGGCTTGTGCGGTGATGGGTGAATGATTTTCACTGTCTGAGTAGGTACACTGATAGTAGTAGACACACTGGGTCGTAACGTGCTTGCATCGCTTTCATTCATGTCCTGATAATCTATATATTGGTACAAATAATCAGAGTCCTGGGAAACGGAAGGTTTTTGCGTCGAAGAATCCTTTAGATTCATCCACAATGGTATTGTCTCTGTAATCCCAAATGCTGGCAATTTTTAATGTAGTTTAATAAACATAATATAATTTGCTAGAATTATTTCTTTTGAATTTATAAATTATATAATTCAGATGCCATGTACTTTTGAAAGATTTTCTTATAAAAAATAAAAAATAATATAATAATTTACCAGTGATAAAAAGTTTTTTATAGGTTGTTAATTAATTTATTTTATTTGGCTCATTCGTAATTATTTACCAGATGAAGAGACTGAAGGAGTTGCAACATTAATCATTTCAGCCTCGCATCCTGGATGAATCGGTTCCACATATCTCTCACGCTGGCAATCCTGTCGCGATAATCTGAGTTCTTTGAAAAGAGAGCCGTCAGCGCATCTAGGACCCTCTGTGGAAGCTTGCTGTAGCCATCCTCGCAGCCAAAGCATGCCGCAAGAACAGGACAGTGGATTTCCTTTCTCAGAAATGAGAGAAAATATAAATATAAAAAATTTTGCAATTATCAAGAGATCATTTTAATAATGGAAATTAATGTGAATTAATATTTTATCATCTTGACATCAATTGATTTAATTCTTCGTTGTCAAAAATCTGTAACAGTTATTGATGCTAGGTCTATAAAATCTATTTTAATTCATGTTTTAAAATCTATGTTAATTAAAAGGCATTATTTAATTAATTGTAACTCGCAGAAACAAATTAATAATAATATTATATCAATGTTATAATTTCTTACTCAATAATGCAACTTATATATAATATTATGTATGCAGTATTAAATACATTCATATTAAATGGGAAATTATAATGATATAATATTACTACTAGTTTGTGTTCCACGGAAGGAACCATAATGATATAATTCATATAAAAAAGAATGAATACTATCTCGGTAAAAAATTTTTTATGCATGAACATGTATAAATATGTATAAATATATACATAAATAACATACATAATTTTATATAAAATATATCCATGTTTTATACGAAATATGTTCATAGATCCTTCTTTCTTTTGTAAAATTACTTTTTAATGTAATAGAAATAACAATAGTAATGTGAAAATATAAAAAATAATTAAAGGATAATTTTTGCATTGTTCGTTTTAGAAAAAAACAAATTTGGAAAAATGTTAAAAAAAATTGCTCATACACAATTATGCATAATTTTATGTATAATTAAACATTAAATAATTTTTTATATTTCTTCAAACTCACTTCACTTGATTTTTTCCAAAGTAAATAATATGATAATTACCCTTTTATTGTTATTTCTATTACTAAAAATTTTACAAACGAAAGAGAGATGAATATATATAAACATATTTCATATATGATTATACGTGTTTATGAATATTTATGTATGTTTATACATATTTATACACATTAATGTATAAAAAATTTTTTACCAGGATAACAAGTATATTTTAATAAAAATCCAAATTTGTAAATATACAAAGAAACATCTTTAATAAAGAAATTTATAATTGGTTCAATAGATCCATCATCAGTTCCGGAGAGCTAAATACGACTTTTTATATAATTTTCATTAATTTAATCAATATTATCAATTACCGTCGATATCTAAGACAGCGATATTCGATCGCAGCCTTTTGAAACTGTTTTCGGACACCGCAGTCATCCGATTACTTCGCAAACTCAATACCCGCAATCTGGGCATATCATCGAAAGGTGAACCATGCACGGCGCAAATCCGATTGTTGTCCATCTATAAGCAATAAGGAGAACAGCTGTAAGGCGGCTATGTAAAATGGTTTAGCTATCGTGGTTTAGCTAATTAACGATGTAGGTATACGAATAATTGCTCCGTCAGCAGAACGGCTCGTCTCGCATCACGGTTCATGCAAGAGTTTCACTCTCGACGAGAAAGTATTCTTCTTTATTAGCGAAGACTCTCGTTGTTTTATACAAGATATATTTTGCAAGTTAATTCGGATATTGTTCATAAATTGTACTTTAGTTGTTTTAAATTTTCTGATCATAATGCAAAAAATACTTAAATGATATAAAATTATGCATATTTTATCTTTTAAAACCTCATAATTAATTCAATAGATCATAAAGCTGAAATTTTCGCTATGAATACCTTTAGTTCCACCAGCCACTCCATAGCTGCTAGACTGTCGCTAGAAACTCTGGATAATCGATTGTAACTGAGATCAAGAACCTCTAACGAGTGAAGACTCTCCAGACCGACGTACTGCAAATCCGGCAGGTGATTGTGACTTAAATTAAGGAAAAGTAAGTGTGGCACATTAATGAAGGCATTACTAGCGATTTCCTGGATCAGATTCTCCTGAAGTTCCGCGCTCTGTAGCAGCGGTAATTCGGTGAAAGCGCCACTGGGGATGGACTACAAAATCATATATATTAAATCTCCATTTATTAGTTTAATATATAATTAGTTTAATATTTATAAAACTTATTAAATATAAAAATTAAATACATGTAGTATGAATTTTCAACATTCTGAAATTTTTATATTATAACAGCTTTTGAAATTTTCCATTTGTATTTGATAAAATGTACAACAAAGATGCTTTGTCTGCTTTTACTGCTTAAAGCATCTTTAATACTAATCTGAAATGACTTATTATTCTACAATTGTGGATGACCATGAAACTATATTATTACCTGTAATCGATTCCTGCCGAGTCGGACGGCCTGCAACTCCGGTAATGCTCTAATCGCGTTTCTTTCGATCACCCTGAGATCATTGTTTTCGAGATCGATCAAGGATAGTCGTGGTAATCCATCGAACGCACCTTCCCGCAACTCACGTATATGATTTCTAACCAGTTTCAACTCCAACAAGGACGATAGACTGCTTAGCGTTTCCGGAGATAGGATGTTCAGCTTGTTGAAGCTCAAATCGAGGACCCGTAGAGCTGTTAACCCGTGCAACGATCCGGGTAACTCGGTCAAAGTATTGTGTGACGCGTACAGTTCACGAAGGTCTCTATAATTGACATTGATGTTACCATTTTGAAAGTGCGATGTTTAAACAAATCTTTCTTCTCATAGCGAGAAACCAAAAAAATGTTTGAAGATGTACGAAAGATTGGAACATTATTTTAATTTCTTTTATGGCGTTATTTATAATGTTTTAAACAAAAGTATTTAAAATATTTATTACGAATTTATCAATTTAATCATAGATTTATTTATTATGTATATAACATGGCTATTTTGGATATTAATAGATTTATTAAATCTGGAAGAAAATTATGATGTCATTAATTATCATTAGAAAATGCCTAATTCGTATTTCAAATTTAGATTTAATTAAATCTCAGCAGATATCTTTTGCATTAATTCATATCTTTTAGAACACTTTGTGTTTAATCGATGTGTTAAACTTGATGAATGAGATTAAATAAAATTGCGTATAAAATCCAGTGCCAAATTACTGTCAAGTCGACACGGCAGGCCGGTGCTATACAACGTCGAGAAAGAGATATTAGCGTGTGCATGAAGAACTTTCTAGGTACCAAAAGAGTGATGCAACCAAGTAACCACGAGTGAAACTATTTTTCCACTATAATACGAAACTGCGAAGTAATATACAAAAGAAGAGAAAAATTGATTCTATTATCATAAACGTGATTAAATTTTGGTAGTTTAAAAACGAGCGAAAAAAATTTTGATACTTTTTCATGCACATGATTTATAACATGAATTAATACATATAAAGAGTAACAAGAAAGTTTGATCACAAATGTGTTTCTCAAATCATTAATAACACACACGTATATATTTATAAAAAAATCTTAAATATACACTACTACTTAAGTAACAAACTGATGTCATGTATTCTCATTTTGATATTAAAAAATAATAAGCTATCTGAGTAAATTTAATAAACATACAAAACTTTATCACAAATTTTTTTCATTCTGTACATGAAAACGAGAAGAAAATATCATATTAATATAGATATTACATTTGGTAGTAAACTCAAATATATCTCTATAGGCGCATATATTATTATTTAATATTTTAAGCATATTTTTAGAATATTAAATGAATATTTTAATTAAATAATATTATGCACCTCTAGAAATATTTTATCAGATATCCCAATGAGAAATGACAATGAAATCGATGTCGATTTCATTGTCATTTATAAGGATATATTATAAAGATATTATTAAAATTATTGATTTTCTTACCTGGTATTAATAAAGGTGGCATGAGGAATTTGTGCAAGATTATTTCTGCTCAAATCAATTCTTTGCAGTCTCGTGTTCTCTTGAAAAATATCTGGTCGCAGAACCTCCACTCGATTGCCCCGAAGATTCACATCCATCAACGACTTTAATGGTCGGAAACTTCGGCCATGTAACGTGACCAGCCGGTTGCATCTTAAATCTAGCTGTTCCAATCCCATGAGTCCGTCGAAAACGCCATCGTCTAAAAGTCTTAAGGCGTTGTAGCCTAGATTCAATTTTTTCAAATTTGGTAAGTCAGCCAGAGTACCAGATGGAATTCTGTCAATCCCATTTGAGCTTAAATCCAACGATCGTAGAGCAGGTAGAGCTAAATCCTGAGAGGACGCGGTTGGTAGAGCGACAATACGATTCTTTTGCATGTGAAGATGTTCGATGTCTTTCGGTAGACCAGGGACTACTTCCAGCATACGATTCAAACCGATGTCCAACTCGTATAAGTTTGTCAGGTGTCGGAAAATTAAAGGATGAATGACGGATAAAGCGTTCCCGGAAACATTGACGTGCTCCAGCGCCGGTGTGTCCAGAAAAGACTCGGGTTCGATGAGTCCTATAGCGTTACCACTAAGATCAAGCCGCCTGAGATTTGGTAGATTAGCAAACAGGCGTGGTTCTATGTGACGAAAGTAGTTCTCTGATAGATCTAGGCCCTGAAATTATTACCTTAGCTGATTACATAGATGTCGATAGATTGACATTATAGTGCATATTCAGCCTAATTTGATTGCTTATAACTTTTATAAAAATGAATATTATAAATTTTTTTTAAAAAACATCAAACATTAAAGAATTTAACGATACCAAGCAAATGTTTAATTTATCTTTATTTTAAAAACAATTATAAGCATTGGAAAAAAGCTGGATGTATGCCATATTAAAAAAGTATTTAAGGATTAAAACAGAATAGAAGCTAAATTCGAAATTAATAAATTATTAAAATATTGAAAAGTAATAAATAATTGCATAAAATTCATTGACTAATATTTAAAGAATTAATAGATACTTTACTTTCAATGCTGGCAAATTCCAGAAGGGAGCTTCCAACAGATTCGACAAGGAATTGTTCTTCAGCCTGAGTTCCCTCAGCGCTGGCATCGCTGTGAACGTTTCTCTTTGCAAAAATGCCAGCCTGTTATGATTTAGATGGAGCCTTTCTAAAGTGGGATGGCCTCTTAGAGCACCGAAGGGTATTTCCTCCAACTGATTATGACTGGCGTCTAGGAACTTCAGCCTTGGCAGAGCCTCCAGCACCGATCGTATCTCCGCTACATGACTAAGGTCATTATTAATCAACCATATCTCTTCCAATGCGTTTCCTATTCGTTGCGGAAAGAATTCCGGATGAATGCGATAAATTAGATTATGATTCAAGTCCATAGACTTGAGGGCTGGTACTCCCTGGAAAGCACCGGCGAATATCTCGGTAATGTGATTGCGCGATAGATAGAGGCGCGATAAAACAGTAAGATCGACAAAAGAGCCTTCGCCTAAGCGATTGATGCGATTTCGATCCAGACGTATCACTGATAGCGACGGGAGATCCATACACGCACGACCGACCATACCGGCGTCGATTATGGCGTTTCCAACCAACGAGATTTCCTTAAGCTCTGGTAGATTGATCATGGCTCGTGGATGAATCCAATGGATTCCAGAATCAGTGATATTAATCAATTCTAATCGAGGTAGACTTCGAAGAAGTCCAGCCTCCAGTCTAGTTAGTCTGGGACTACCCAGCACGTGTAACTGTTCCAAGTTGGGAATGTCTCGGAAGTTCCTTGGGACGAGTTCTAGCAAGGCCGGAGAATTGATCTGAAGATATCTTAGCTTCGGCAAATCGGAAAATCTCGGTAGTCGCTTCATCACGCGACTCTGCAGTGTCATCGCCTCGACACCCTGCAGATTCTCCAGACTGTCCACAGGTAGAGATCGCAGATCGGGCTCAACGATAAATAATTCCAGCAAGGAGTCGTGTAGACCTTCCAGCCAGCCGGAGGATACTCTTTCAAGACGATTGTTTCGCAGCATCAAGCGCAGAACTCGTAAAGTTGCAAATACCTTGCCAGGTAAACTGGGTAGATTGTTGTTTTCTAGAATCAGCTCATCTACCGGTCGGTCCATATAGTGGCTCACTGCCTGCAGACCTTCCAGTACCTTTGGTAACTCGCTGTGGCTACACCTATGCGAATTTATAGCGTTCAAAATTGTTTATGTAATTTTCGGGATTACATATCTGACCATGTAAACTTGCCATATCTGAACCTCCATATCGCGTGTGGAGCATCTGCATGGCAATATCCTTTCTTGAAGCGGACATCCGTAATCTGGATCTAACTGGGCACTGACACCGATGGAACGGAGTGCCAGGAGCCAGCTGATTATCAAGAGCCCACCGCCCTGCGACGACCTGACCATCGCGCATTGGGACCGTAGTTTACGATCGCGAGTACCAGTTCCGCATTTTCTGAAATACACGTGCATTTGCACGTGAATGAATATGGATTTTGAAGGATAAAAAATCTAGCATTAGAAAAAAATGTGTGAATGTAGCTCTTTAATTACAATATTTTATACAAGTTAATAATTAGAATAAAGTCTTTCTAATTGAGGACGTTTTAATCTCTTTCAGGTCTGTTACGAGTTATAAAGTCGTTTTTACACCTATGAACTAAATGCAATTTGTTGTTAAAACACTCATCTGGAGACACTGATAGTGTCTCGGCGCGAAACACGGATGTGCTTCTTTCACGCAAACCGATGAATTGCTGTATCAGAGGTATCAAAAACTTAATAAGGGCTTAAATGATAACAGTAATATCGTATTTCAATACTATATTTCAGGAATTAGTAGTGTTTCTGCGAGATAAATGCGTGATTAAAATTAAAAATCTCGCTCATAAAACAACTATTGGTAGCATTTGTACTATTGGTAGAACAACTGATTGGTAGAATTTTAGACAATAAAAGTAATCCTTGGATGTCACAATACGCTTCTGTATCTTGAGCGCGATGCGACGCACTGTATGTACGCGTGTACACACGTCACGGTCGCAGACGACAAAATTGATGTCTCGTACCGTAAGCGAAGTTAAAGACCGCTAGGACAATCATTGTCCGTAATAATTGTCGTCGCGCGAGCGCACTTCTGATGTATAAAGTGATGACCGATAAAAATGGAGTGAATCGGAGATTAAAAATTTGCACTTTAAAGACAGAGAAAGTTTAGAATTGTGGTATTTAAATTTGAGTAAACTGTAAAATATTTTGTTGGATCATATTATGTGCTGACAAAAAATATAAAATCAGGTATGTATAATTGTATGTAATTTTATATATATATATATATATATATATATATATATATAAAACAAATATATATATATATATATATAATTATATACAAGTATACATGTATATACATATATGAAATTAAGACATAATATTTGTTTTTCATTCTCTGCTGCACATTATCTGCTTTTTGTTACTACTGAGTAATATTTTGAGATAACGTTTTGCGTAATTATTATCGCGAGAAAAAAAAAACTAATTAGTAATTTAAGCAAACATATATGCATTAATAGAAAGATAAAAGCATTTACAAAACATCCTGTCATGCAGAAAAACGTATATTTCGTAATATGCCAGCCTTTAGAATGAAACAATCGAGCGGCCTGAAAAATCATTCGTACGTGAATAATGTCGATATAGCGCGATCCACGATAAAACGAATCTAAGTTGCATTGTACGTGTTGCGTTAACAAAAAGATCTGCCTTGATATATCTGTTTCTGCATCTCAAGACTTTCGTAGGATTGAAGAAATTGCACTCAAATAATACAATTAATTGTTGCAAAAATATTATGCGTTTTAAAACAAAAATAGGGCCTTTTGTATATAAATATCGAGATTGGCAAAACAAATCTACGAAATTTTGAATTAATGATCTAAACTGCTAATAATCATTTTCACCAATATAGATTAACTTTATTCTCGGTTCAACTTACTCTTTATCTTTTTTTAATTCTTAGAAAAATTCAGTTTTCAGTTCTTTAGGTAAGAAAAAATGAAACAAAATTAAAAATAGTTAATCTTTATATCTTTGGTACAAACAGACATAAATCTTGGAATTCGCTTTAATTAGTTTACACTTGGTGAAAATTTTTCTCATAATTTTTTATATAATTTTTCAGAATATTTATATAATTTTTCAAAATTTCTATATAATTTTATAACTTTCTCATATTTTTTATACGAATTGAAATACTTCTCAGAAAACATCTACATCTTTTCTTAAAATTTTATATGTTAATTATGAAATTTGTAAGATTTCTAAGATTTTTTGTATAATTTTTGATGAAATGTTTGTTATAAAATTTAAAAAAATTAAAAAATATTTTTGAAAAATTATGGCAAATTTCAGAATATTTCAGAATTCACTTATATGAAAAGATGTAATGTCTCTGAGAGAAGATGTAAACTTTCTGAATATTTCTGAATATTTCTGGAAAATGTTTCAATTCGTATAAAAATTTTGAGAAAAATTTTTATCAGGGCAAGATTTCATTATCACATAAATAAACATGTATAAATAGACTGTGTAAAGTCACATAAACTCGTAATATACGTTAAAACTGATTACACTTAGAGACAGCAATAAAATTACCATTACGCAGAATGAGGCACGTGCCTAATTAATAGAGCACACTATTTATTGTATCCGTTACTTTTTAGCCATGCTCTTTTTTTTCTCTCGGATAATATCTTTTTTTATTTAAATAATTCCTTGCATACTATTCATATTGCCATTTTCTGCGATTTTACATATGTATGTATTAATGGTTACGTAACTTATTAAAAAATTTCTTCAAGATCTCTTAAGTACTAAAGCAACGCGTTAATGCTATAGCTTCATCTTTATGTACATTATTGTATATGTTCTATGTTAATATTCTATTATATTTACTTATTTGTATATTTTATAGTATATATAATATAATATAGTATATATAATATAATAAAGTTATTATATTAGTGTTACATTCTTTTTTTTACAATATTATTTATCCGGACAACACATATGTTTGAAAATGAGACATAAGATATCTCAAAGACATTTTCTTAAAAAGGCGTTTTAAAGATATCTAAAAGACATCTAAAAGACGTCTCATGTCTTGATTTTATTGTCTAGATTAATAAAGATAAAATGTTGATAAATACTGCGACTAATTTCTTTTCATATCTCGCACAATCAATTGCCTTTCAATCCCATTATATTCATTACAATGAACTGAATTTTGATCAAACAACAGCATTTGTTTGGCCTCAAAGAAGTATGGATGCAATTTTAGTGAAAGTGATACTCACTTCCTTGATATTTCGCCGCCAGTGACCTCAAGCGTACATCTCATTTTCTATCGCAAATGCTAATTTTACGTCATTATGCAACTGTATAATAAGGAAGACTGTACTGTTTGTATATCATAAATTGTTCATAATACAAGAACATTAATAAATATCGAGCAGTGGATTTTTGGCAATCTGTTTTAAATAAGATTTCTAATGTTTTCTAAAATGTTGTTTCATATATTATAATTTTTTAAATATGTATATGAAAAATTAGCTATATTTCCACAAAAGCTTTTTATTTTTATATCAAGATTATTAAATTATAAGCATTGATGTATATCAATATTCATTGCCTATTGCCTTCCTTTTTCTTGGATGTGAACAAGGAGGACAATGAGATGTGAACATCGACATACATTAGTCAATTATATTTAGTTAGAAATACAAATCTTGAATAGCACTGAATTAAAAAATATCAACTAAAATAAATTTCTACAAAAAAAAGAAATTTATTTTGAAGTGATTAACAAAATTGTGCATTAATCTTGTTATTATTCCGTAAACATTTATTTAATAAAAGTTCTAAATAATATCAATCTTTAAACCTTTGTATACTTTCATTTACCTTCTATATCAGCAGTATTCAAATCAGCGTCTTGCTTCTGAAGAACTTTAATGTTTTTCAAAAAAAAATCCACTAAAAAAACTAAATTTGATTCTTATAAATTATTTGCACTCAATTCTTATACACAAAACGAATAATATATATTTTTTATGGGGTCACGTGTGCGTGCGCACATACGCCTTATCTTTTTTCAATGTCTCTCCGGTCACGAGTACAGCTTTTCGTGATCTCGTTACGTACTAAATGCACTGAAGAAGCTGTTCGCAAAAGCGTGGTGGCCTGTACAAACTTGAGGGGAGAAGATGACGATACCATGGTGTGGGTGATAGCGGGAGGGACGGGAAAAGAATTGCGAAGTGCGTGTCCAGCCACCGTGAAGACACGCTTCCAGGAAATTCTTCCCTTTCCCCACAAATCTCACCGATCGTCGAATGATATAATTCGGCATCGGTGAAAAATCATCTTCCCTTTCGTTTTCCGCGTTGCACGCATGGTGAAACAACCGAGGTCGATCGCGCCCCGACTTCGCTCGAATGAATATGTGAAAACAGAAAGGAAATCTAATATAAGTAAAATATCTATGTGAGTTTTCATAGATGTTAATGCGTAAATTAAATATTCATAACGCGATATATATAATTCGCATAGATACATTTTACAAATTGTATTTATCGCATTATGAATATTTAATTTACGCAAAGGGTCATATTGGCGTTTTACTTTAAGGTACCTCTAGATAATTCGCAAATCGTAAAACATAGTTCACAAACGCAACGCAGAATGAAAATTTATATTTTTTTTCATTGTGCGGTTTCCATCTGTGTATATCTTGCATATAATCGTTATTCTGCATCAGTAACTACGTTTTGCGAATTATGTAGAGGCACCCTCAAATTTATTTTTGGAGCCCAATAAAAAAAATGTTACTATTTTATTTATTTTTATTCAAGGAAATGTTTAAGAATTCAACTGATTTTGAAAGTTTAGAATTATCAATATTTTTTAAAATAAATAGCTATTAATTTTTTTATTTAACTATGTCCACGCATGTCATATTAATTTCTTAATTACGATTTTTTGAAATTATAGAATTAAAAAATGTGGAAAAAATGTTTAATGGTACGCATACATTATTCTTCTTAAAGTTCTATTTTCTAAGGGCAAAAAAATTAATCTTAATGAAATATATAATATGTATCCATATAGATTTGCAATACTATCGCTGGAAAAGTAGAGTTATCATAAAATATGCGTAAGATAATTAAGAAAATATATTAACATATTGTTTATTTATATATATTAAGAAAGTTGCATACGCTCAAAATTATAAAGTTAATGATTTACACTTTCTGTTTAATGTTTCTATTTAATCGTAATTACGTTCGATGGTCAATCGCGTAATGTTTTTATATGCTGTTAGTATATTATTACGGTTGCAGTCTGACATCTTACAATTATTCTGACTTACAATTATTGTTTATTTACGTTTAGTTTATTTACTGGCATTAATGGTCAGTAAATAAACTAAACGTAAATAAACAATAATTGTAAGTCTGTTAGCTTTACTTAAAATCCTCAAATATCTAAAACAAAATAAACATATATTCTAAAACAAAATAAACATATATTCTGATACAAGATTCTAAATACAAAAAGTGCAAGTAATACGAATAGATCTTATATCTAAATAATAAATAAAATTTGAAATATCACAGTGATCTGTACTATTTTCCATAATGAATTAATCTACCAGTGATCCAAACTAATATTGACTATAAATATCATTAATTTTCAAATAACTATATAACTATAAACTTTTTCTTTTAATGGAGCATTCCGTATCTTATAAAAATGTATTAAGTTCATTAAATCAAAAAATGCATCATTGAGTCTGTGATTAAAGTTTCCAAGGCTTTATCTTCGATAAATGTGTGATCGAACATTCTTTTACATTCTTTCTTGATATTCATATGATGTCTACGAGTGATTTACGTCTTCATGGTTTTTATTTTCGTTGTGCAAGCCTAAGTAATAAACCGGTTTTGGATCGTACGATGAAAAAATCGTCTCACTATTGATCTGCGTTAACCAAGCCTCCTTCGATTATCTCAATGAATATATACTCTATATATATATTATATTTTTGTATTTTGTATTTTTTTCTTGAATGTGTACTGTAAAATTTATATTTTTTCAAAAATCGAATTTAGAAATTTTACACATTCAAGAAAAAAATACAAAATACAAAAATACAAAATTGTATGTATAAATATTATTAACATAATTTAAATATTGTTAAAAATTAAATGAATTAAAAATAAGTAATACTATATAAATATAATAGTAATGGCAGAATAGTCAATAAAATCGAATTAATAGTGTCTTAAAATATCATTGTGATAAATAAAATTTTGTGATTAAAATAAGTGTAACTTCAATAATAGATGCCTATTTCAAGAACACAATTTTTATGATGTTGTTAAATAAGTTTACATAAAATAGAAAAAGATTGAGAAATAAAGTTTAAAATTCTTTTCATAAAGACTTGTTCACATTGAAACATGAGCAAAAGTGCGATATTATATTTATGGTATATACATTATGATTTATTCTTTTCACAAATTCTTATGGAAATATTTTTTTTACACTAATTGATATAGGATGTTTTGCATTGAAAATTTTGAGTGTATTTCTTTTGCAAGGTATGTATTTAGGAGTTTTTAAATTGAAATCAGAAATGCGATGATGGAAATTATTCGGATATTTTTAAAGCAATTTGAGATCTTGTGCAGCAGAGAGAATAATTCAGTACATATAACATTTAAAAAACAAATTGGAGATATAGTTTGTCTAAATATGACAAACTTTTGCTTATCTGCTTAACTTTTTCCGTGTGAAGAAACCTTTACTAGACTATAGTGAGACAGCTGTGGTTTAACAGGTTTTGAAAATGAACTGTAATATAATGTATAATCATTACTCGAACTTCCAGTTGTTTATCGACCATCAACGGAGAAAGATTGAATTCTTAAGTTCTCTACTTCGAAGCTTCTTTATCCCAAATGAAGTTATTTGGGTATTTTTAAATAACAAACAGAATATCTTTCTTTCTGTAATATAATATTTTATTGTATAAAAATCGTTTAAAATTAGATAGAAAATTAAATAGAAATTTAGATAGAAAGACCAATAAAAAAGATATTACCGAGATAAGATCTTTTATCTTTTCGAAACTATTGGTGCATTGCTTTTTTGAATAATGTTGTGCAAAAGTGTTACTCGATTTTCATATTATATTACGAGAAATGTTCGAAGAGACTTTCACATAACTATCAATCCTCTTCGCAAAATAATCAAGGAATCTGATAACAGCGAGTCCATCAATATCGGAAATGCAATTAAACCTCCACGAATACTAATAACAGGTGAGTAATTACATAACATTTAATGAGGTAATTAAATAATATTTCTTTTGTCTAAAACTTGTTCTCGCTATTAGTATATTTTTCAACAATTAAAAACAAAATGTCATAAGACTGCACATAAATACACAACTATGTAAAGTAACGAAAGAGCTTTATTGGTCTGAGCTAGATATTTGTGTGTTTACATAGTATTTTAATGTAAATTTATATATA
>Ga0157364_1002800_pt1 | contig 16586 bp, 11 predicted proteins | sample AttsexASBM2_FD_111476 | JGI IMG/M metagenome (GOLD analysis project Ga0157364, IMG submission 111476) | Fungus gardens microbial communities from leaf cutter ant in Ribeirão Preto, State of São Paulo, Brazil - Atta sexdens ASBM2 | ecosystem: Host-associated > Fungi > Mycelium > Unclassified ... | reverse complement strand
TGACGCGCTCCGATAATAATATAATAATAATAATAATAATAATAATAATAATAATAATAATAATAATAATAATAATAATAATAATAATAATAATAATAATAATAATAATAATAATAATAATAACAACAACAATAATAATATACAGAATGCAAACGATTCATTTTTATTGCCATCTCATTTGGGGTGTTTGGTGTTTCCTACAAGGTAATAACGTATTCTTGATTACGTGCATAACTACGCACATTTCCCATTTCGTGTTATTATTGTTACATCAATATTTCTTCTATTCTCTATATGTCATAACACTCCATTTTTTTATTTGCATGTTAATTGTAATAAGTGACGCTGTGTCACCGTTTTTAATCAAGATTGTTTTCTTTTATTTTCAGTTATTGCCAAGGATTATGTTCAACTGTCACATGATGGACCTGTTGTATTGGGTGGGACGATCACTTTTAGAGCAGATGTGTACAGAGATGGCAAGCGACCAAAAGAAACTTTCATATATATATGGAACGATAATTCATTAATGAAACATAAATATGAGGTTACAATGTTTTTCATTAATTATGTTACAATATAAACTGTTATTTAAAATTAATTGTATCCTCAGCAAAAAAAGCAACTGTACTTTCAAACTATTGTTTTTCTTTAATATGATTATACATTTTGATTTAGTAAGGAACTAAAGGTAAGACAATCATATTAAAGAATTTTACAATAGTTGCAAAGCTGCTTTTTCTGCTAAACATAACCATTATTACTTTTAGCCATATTCAGTTTTATTTGTTCTTTAACGTAAGAAATTCTTGAATATAGGAAATATTTAATATTATAATTTGTTTCATGGATCATTTATTTTTTGTATCAATATTATAATGTGTTATCATTTTTATGTAATCTGTAACATTTTAGAGCAAAGAAATGTCAAATACAACAACATTTTGGAGCATAAATTATCCACGTGAAAGCAACATTCCTGGAAATTATACAGTGGAATTAGAAGTCAAATATCTTACCTATTCAATTTTTTGGGTATTTTATACAAGTGCTCGTATCGAGTTTGAAATTTCTGGTAAACTTTGTTGATGAAATTTTGATGAAATTTTTGTAATTGTTTCTCTCTCATATGTCAAATGTCATATTATCTGTTTTAATTTCAGAATCTCTTAATGGTAATGTAGCCATAAAACAAGTCAATAAAACCATAGCGGGAGAATATGTCTCCTCTACAAATGAAACTAAACTAACGATAGATTTGCGAAAAGGAGATTACAACTTTATAATGCAGAAAGCAACAGCGATATTGACATATTGGTTTATTGACTGCAAGTATTACGGTCAGACAAATGATTTTGCTTTCGTTTATAACTTTACAAGTCCTGGTATAACATACGAAGTAGGAGCTTTAGTGATCGCTTCGTACGACCCGCCAACAACCACAACCATGGCACCTACAACTACAATCGCACCTGTTAATGTGACAACAGTTGCATCTAATACTACTATCACAAATTCGAATGGGACTCTTGTCGCAGTAATAACATTACCGATAACTGTTACAAGTGTAAAACCTCTGATGAAGTCTACAATTGCACTTCCAATTAATATAAGCACGATAGAACCTGCCAACATATCGTTGCCATACATTTGCTCAAATACGTCTCTCATTCCACCGGATCCTAAGAAAACATATGGATACTTTTACAAGAAAATCCGTGTTCGTGGTTAGTAAGATATGTAATTGACATTTTATTGATATTTAGAATTTTTATAATATTTCATTTTTTAATAAATATCTTCAGCTCCCGTGTCAAATATCTCAGTGGAAGGTACGAATTGGATCCAACCATGGGACATGCTATCTTTAAATGTAACTTGCAAGGGATCAGGTCCGTTTTCTAAGTGTCTCCAATTTCACCGTGGAAAGTACAATGCAACGGGAAATGAAACGTGTGATTATGTAGATCTTAATTTGCACTCGTGCAATTTTTCCATTATTCATTATTTTCTTGAGCCCGGTGTTTACACAATATTAATCATATTAAACAATGAAGTTAGTACACAGATTTATCCACTAACGATAAACATTTATAAAGGTAAATTCCTTTACTGTGATATCTCTGCTAATACCGTTTTCTTTTGGTTGCTAATGTACACTGAGTGCATATTAAAACTACTGATTGTGTAAAAGTAAAATTCAAATATTTCGAATTATAAAATACAGATTTTACTTAACGGCACAATAAAATATATTAAAGATTGGTTTAATTTATTTTTATATACTTATATTAAACATATCTTTATGTCATATCTTAAATATATCTTTATGTCAATTTGTAACGGTTTTAACATGCACTCAGTGTGCACTAGTGCAGCGAACAGAAAACGCTATAAGTATTATAATTTATGGATATACATAATGAGATAATATTCACATTTAATTTTCTTATAGTAACAACAAAACCGCAGTTATCGGTTATCGTAGTGCCAGTTTCTTGTTCAGTTGTTGCTGTGGTGCTGATAGTATTCGGCGTAGCGTATTACATCCAAAGTAGAGCAAGATTCACGATAGAAGTCGCGGACTTTGATTTTGGACAAAGTAATCCAGAGATGGAGTATAAAACATTTACGGAACGTTTACGAGATTCATTTAATAACACTGTAAGACCTGGCAGCAAGCAGCTAAACGTACGCTATTACGGCAGCATGAATCATTAAAACATACGGGCTGTGAGAAGCTATGTGATCTCTATCGCCATCTTTTTCTGTTGCTTTTTAAATGCAGTATGCATTTGATTTATTTCTTTTTCATTCTTTTGTTGGTTTCTTGTGCTTAACTTTGGTTTACCTATCATAGATTTGATCTGATAAAAAAAAAGATATCAACATGAAATTTTTTTTAATAACAGACAACTTTTTTTACTTTTTTTCTTATTAAAAAAATTTATACTGATCTATTACTAATATATGAACTGTTTGTTATATATAGGGATATAAACCACTCAGCAATCCACAAATACTTCAGTGATGCATGAAAACGAGAAATAATATTTTTAAAAGCGACACTGAAACAAAGGTTTCTGCAAGGAGCAAGAAAAAATGGATAATGTGTCATGCAAAAATATCCGTCGGTAAAAATTTAACGATATTACTAGTGAAGAGGTCTATTGAATGCTATTGTGTGCTAATAGATACTGGAAAATTTGATTTAAAGATAAACTAGTTATAAAAAAACGAGAAAGACAATGTTGTACGACAATTTTTAACATTATCGAATAATGAAATTGAGATTGTACATAGATGAAGAAATTACAATGTATATAGGCTGTGAATATAATATGTAATGGTGTATTTTTTTTTAGAGTTGCTCTTAACATGAAACACAGGAGAATTTGATATTTTTTTAAGGTTGCAATGAGAATTATCTCAACTTACATCCCTTTTATAATTTCATGCATTATTGCTTTGATTTGTTGTATTAGCGATCGTAAATGTTTTGCATATATGCGATACAATAGTGAGTTTTAAAGAAAACATCACCATTTATTAACTTGTAACATTTACACTCACATGCATATACACGCATGCATATGTACACGCGCGTACAAAAATTCATAAAGAGGTTTTATTGAAAAGCAAAGTAAAATCAATCGCGTTCGTAAATTTTTAGATAGTACATTCTATTTATAGTTGATTAATAAGTACATTTTTCAGAAGATTTTGATTCAAATAGAATCATTTTAGATGAAATTTATTTATCATGAGACACGTGAGTTCCAAGATTTACTTCGAAAATGTAATAATCGCAGTAGTGGCATAAGAATAAATATTTATCTGCTTATCTTTAATAATTCTTTAATAAAGAAAAAAGAAATGTTAATAGATGTTATACTATTACCGTTTTTGCATGGTTATTTGGCGAGATATTATCGATGTATTATATTGGGTTCATTGCAGTTGTGTAATACTTATTAAAGTTATTATAATAATATTGTAATATATATTTTCATATTGTGAACTAGTTTTAATTTTGATATAAAACAAAATGTAAATATTTTAATCGGCATTGAACTATTGATCGAATATCCACCGATGAAATATTAGTTAACGAATAGCAAAAGCTTAAAGAAATTTTGTGCAAACTTTTACGCGGGATCTACAATAGAAGTTGTAGATGTAGCGGCATAGTCTGAAGTTGTAAAATTAACCACTTACAGTCGAATGAGAAGAATAATCGATTATAATTGATCAATTTTTTACAACTACTACTACTCAAGACCCTACGACCATTAGAATGAAATCACATGGTGCGGAAAACGAGTGCGGAAAAGAATAAAGAATAGAAGCAATTAATTAGCGTTATTCTGCGTTATTATTCCGAATAGCGCTAATTGGTTGTTTCAATGATGCATTCTCTATTTTGCAGTAGTTTTTCGTATGTTTTTATCCTTATGACTTTTATTGTAGCCTTGCATTAATGCCTGTTCTACAATAGGGTGGCAAGCCGCCCTAGCTAAGAAATTGGCCAATCACAGTTAAATGTAAGAAGAATAATCGATTATGATTGGTTAATTTCTTATGGCTTACGATTCTATTGTAAAACAGGCCTATAACCTGTAGCACACAATGCTTTTCCTACTGGATTGCTAGAATCTTGCCACCGTATTGGCTGCAATACGTGCCGTCCAATGTACACGGATCGAAACAACGAAATGGATTTTTTTACTAGAAATGAGTTCACTAGCATTCCGTTCCATAAGAAATTTCTCTATTGTATCGAAACCATCGGAATTCTGGCTGGAACGGTATCACATATAGGTATATAGGTAAAAAACAATAATTTCACTTAGTCAAAAATAGGGGCAACATTTCTGTTTTCAATTATCAACATGGTGCACCAATCAGTTCTCTATTCCCTAAGATTCTTCGCTCTTATAAGTGCTCACGTGCAATTTTCAACATGAGACTACTTATACTGTGTGTTCTTACTTATACTGTGCCGATATAGAGATATAGAATCAACAGAATGTCGATTGCAGGCTATGTTGATCCAGCTATTGTTGATGGTTGAGAATTTGACAACTTCGAAGAAAATTAATAATAATTCTTATTTTTCAATACAATATATTCTTATACATACGTAATTCAATTGATGTCAGTAATCCTTCAAATAATTCCGATGTTATTCTGAAATAATTGAAGATCTCATGATCGATCGTTTGCATTCCCATGACTAAATTGTCACTTGCGTTCTCGTTTTTTTGTGTAAACATTGGCCCGTTATTGATAAAAGCGCGCTTTTATTTCTGAAATTCTATAGTTTGCGTAACGTAAATTATAGCATGTTGGCTAATATCGCTGTAAGCGTGTTCTGAATATGGGCTGCAGACTAGCCAAAATTTTCGTTTTCTTGTATATTTCTGCTGTTGCAATAGAACGTTATAAGCAAAATAAAATTTTCGCACACTCTTATAGCATTTTTCACTGGCAGAACTGGTGTGCACTCAATGCACTTTTACAATCAGACTAAGTTAATGTACAACAGCTTTAATGCGCACTAAGTGCGCAGTTCTGCTAATGAAAAAACGCTATTAAATACAGCATGCCAACTTGGCACACTTCTTGCTTTTCGCAATAATTTTAACATTACTAGTAATAACACTACTTTATCCATCCAGTTGTAGATTTACAAAAAAAGTTTCTGAATATTCGTTTCAATTTTTAGATTCAATCAATTCAGCTGAACATGCTATTGCGTTCCATAAGGGACTTCGCACAATAAAAGGAATAGGAAACAGAGAACAGAGAATAAGAATTTCAACCTATCAGAAACTGTGTATTCCAATACATGATTTTTGAAATTCTTATGTTCTGTTCCCTGTTACTTTTATTGTCCTTAAAAAATTTCTTTACCCATTCCATGTAGTCGGAACGCAATGAATTGGTAACAAAATATATCTTATTCTTATAATTCAGTATTTTTGAGTATTTGAAATAAAGTTATAAGTAATTGCACAAATTATGCATATTAGTGCTTTAATCGCATTAAAATAACAAAATATCAATTAAATTAAACTAATTAGGGCTTCACCAACGCCGGTTTCAACCTATCAGAAAGCGTCCATTCTATTATTCATTTCTGATAAGTTGAAATCTCTTATTTCCTGTTCCTATTGCCTGTGTTTTTCATTGTGTTTCCAGCTTAAACATGAGTATTCGCATATCCGCCATTTTACTCCTTTCTCCACTCCTTGCTCTGTTCTCTGCCTAAGAAGGTTATGGTTATTATAGGTTATAGCTTCTAAGCTGTTGGAAACCTTGTAGCTTTGTATTTATGTATTTCCGCATTTCGAAATTTTACCATAAAACTAACTGCCCTTGATCTATTTATAATCAGACCTTGTACTTAAGGCTTCCTTAAATTTATCTTTAGATGCTCAGGAGCCAATGAAATAATTCGCAGAGTGTCTAAAGATAAATTTAAGAAAACCTTAAATATAAGATCTGACTATGAATACGAATATAAGAGACGAAAAAAAGGATAAAAAAACTGAAATATTATATGTTAACGAAGGCAAAAAAATTTATAAAATGCTTTGTTGCATTGCGGTAAACTGTATCAATAGATTAGAATAAGATTATTTAAATTTCCTGCGGACAGTATTTGTAGACAACTTGCTGTATTGCTGTAAAATAAATATATGACTTGTGAATAAACATCACTATACTTCCTCGCAGATGAGAAATTTCAATTCTTTTCTTCAAATTGACATATATATTTGGCATCTTATCTAGAAATAACCTGAATGTCAGACACTCTTCAGGTCCTAATCTAATATTATGATAGATATTCAACTGAGAGCAAAATTTGGTTTTTGTTCTCAAAGTTTGATTTTTGAGAGCAACAATGGAAAGGAGCTACAAAAGTAGCAAATACAAATCATAACCTGTAATGACCATGACTCGGCACAGCTTATTGGAATGAGGATAGAGCAAGGAATAGGAAAAGAAATAAAAGTAGTGGACGTGAATACCTAGTTGCTGTTGCAACTAGAGCACTAGAAACGTAGGTATTCACGTCCTCACATTGTGCCTAGTTCGAATCTACAATAAGAGTTTTAAGCATTAAGCCATAAGAAATTGATTAATTATAATCGAATGCGAGAAGAATAATTGACTATGATTCGGCCATTTCTTATGACTTAACAACCTATTATAGATCCGGATCTAGGGCTTAATAGAAATAGAAAGACGCAAAAATTTATGACGTCATATAGATGCAAAAGTATATTGGAAGTTTACTGCGACATATATTGGAACGGCATGTACAATGCCGTCAGTACTGACAATGAATAATGAAAAGCAGTCATAGATGTAGGACACAAAATGACGACTTCCGACTAATTGGCATTACTCTATTCATTCTAGTTTACCTTAGAGAGAATCAAGGGAAAATGGAGCGGATTCATCTGGAAGCAGCTATGTTTAGTGTATCATTGAAGTGAGTAGGAGAGTGATGGAACATACAGTGCTGTATACACTAATATTGTACACATGGCGTTATTAATGCCTAGGCATTTAAATTTGTAGGAGAATCAAGGCATATTCAAGACGCGTGTTTCTTTCTAAATTCATGCATGACTAATGGTTATTACGAAAATGTAATGTAAACTTAAAATTGAACTAAATTAAACTAAATATAAACTTAATAATTTATAAATAAAATCACTTTTACACACAACTATTCATTTATATAACTGTTATTGGACACAAAAAAAAATCCCTATAAGCTCGACCCGCCTGACAACATATCCGAAGGTTTGTTCGCATCATATTCCAAATTAATCTAGAGAGCACTTGAATCACAGGTGGCGCTTAGAGCAGTTGCATTCATGTGCTCCAATTTTCAGTGACATGAACGGATTTAAGACAAGTGAACATGTCACCTAACTAATCCGTGAGATCACTCGAACGGGTCGGACATGTGCTGTTTCATTTCGGATATTTTGTGTTACCTCGATTATTTGAAAAGTGAAAATTTTTATAGAAAATAAATATAAAAGTTTTTAATAAATATAAAAATTATAAATTAAAATATATAATAATAATAATTAAATAAGATTAGCGTTCTAGAGCGATAATTTTTATTATCATATGTTAGTTTGTTGACATTGGATAGGGTTATATAAATATGTTTTCTTTATTATCACTGATGAAGTCAAAGCATTTGAAATTATAGCGTTAAATTACGAATGTAATAAAAGACGAATTTTATTAATTAACTACATTTTCTCGTTTTTTTGAAAAGTCTTGACATTTTAATTTATTGCATTTATATAAGCCTACTTTTCTATAAAAGTTATATTTTTATATTATATTATATTTTATTGTATTAATATTATTTTATTTTATTTTTTTAATTTTTCTAATTTCATTTATTTAATTATTCTTTTTATTTTATTTATTTTATTTTATTTATTTATTTTATTTTATTATTTTATTTTAATATTACTATATTGTTATATTTTTATATCAAAAACATATTTATTAAATGCGTTTTTATACAAAATGAATTTGAAATACTTTTGTCAATACAGAATCATTTTCAATCATTACGCATGCGTGCGTAACATGTCCCAATCGTACCACCTGAGATGAGATAAATGGAGTGCTCTTAATTAATCCATGGAGTATGTTCTAACGCGATGCGAACATCTAGTCACCACATTGGTTCTGACGCGAACGTATTGGAGCGTGTTGGGCATATTGGAGCGTGCGACAAACCTCGACTTGAAATGTTCCCGTGGCATTTTCCCGCCATATCCAGGATCTTCTTTCAGAGATCGTCGAGTATCCCCTAGTATTTCTAAAATACAGAGTCCGGCAATTGGCTCCTAAAAGTGGATACATCTGCGCGCTTCTGCCACATATTTGCACTAGTGCAAGAAAACCGAAAGAGTCCGCCACAAAGGTTATAAAGACCATAAATAAATAAATAAAACAAAATACTATTATAATAAATACAAAATATCGAAATTATTTGATGAGAAAAATGCGCATAAAATGTATTCACATTCTAAAAAAAATTAATGTGTTATAAATATAGAAAATAGAATAGTAGTATCTTTAATCAGATCTGAAAATAGAATCTATTTCGGAACAAGCAGAGTTTTTTTTAAATCAACTCAATTCCGTTTTTAAATTTCCATATTTTCGATTAATGCATAAAATTTATTGATAGAACGTGTCAAAATATCAATTTTTCTATCTTTTTCTTAACATTGTTTTTAAGTTTTATAATTAATTACTTTTGCGTGTTTATGAAGTCAATCAAGTTCTTTCCAGACATTTGTTGCACAGAGAATAGATTGTTGTGAGATGGTTTGAGATTCAGCTTAAGCAAAAATAAAGTAAGAGTATTTAAAAAATATTATATATACTTCATAAAAGTAAAAGAATTGAATATAAATGTTCGATTAATGGTAAGGTAATAAAAATTATTGTAATTAATATTTTAAAAATTGATATACTAATATTATCTCTTAATTACCCCAACAGTAAGATTCTTAATAACAGATTAGACATTAACAGAAAAGAAAAATCTGTATTCAATGAAGCTATCTTTAATTCTTCTGATGGAAGTTCAGAATTATTAACAGTCTGGAAAAGAAAGCATATAATATTTTTAAAAATCATTATTCTCCAGAAAACTGAACAATAATTTTCAAAAGGAAGAATCTTGTTATTAAAAATCAAAACAGTGTTTCAAACAGTGTTTCTCTATAAGAATTCAACATATTTTAAATGATTATATAGTCATTAAAATATAAATGTAGTTTACCTCATTTGATAAGTTTTCCATAAGATCTCTTGAAAATGGTTGCACTTGAGTATTCTAAAGCATATAAGTCATAATTTTATTCAAAATGGAATAAAATACACTAAAAATAATGAAATTAATATTGTTAGAAATTATTACACCTTATGAAGGAATGGCACCGCGTTATTCTTAAGTCTCTTTTTGCCATCTGCTCTCATTTTTTAAAATTACATTGATCAAAATGTAACTGGAAATAAACAAAAGTATTTACAAATTTATATTATTAAGTATGTTATCTTAAAAGCTTATTCGTGTTATACGAGGACAAGTCAATAAGTTCTTAGAAAATCTGTCAGAGGGCACTCGCAATGTCACATTTTTGACAAGTAGCATCTCTCAGCTGATTATTGTCAAATTTTGAACAGAATTCATCGTTTCATTTCTGTAGACGATTAAAGCGAACGATCTTTGCAAAATGGAAAAAACGAGTTTCGAGCAGTAATCACACATCTACATATGAAAGGTTTAACGTCAAAAGAAATCAAAACTGAATTGGATAATGTACATATCATAGTACACATGCATCAGCGTTTGCGACTATATACAATTGGGTGAATGAATTTAAACGTGGTCGTACATCCACATGTGATGCACGTTCGTCTAATTGAGGCTGCTACGCCAGAAAGCATCGATAAAATCGATATTGTTTTGACTGATCGACGAATGAAAGTGCGCGAGCTTGTTGAGGCCACATAGCATAATGATTTCAATTTTATACGAACAATTGGATATGAAAAAGCTATCGGCAAGATGGGTGCCGCGTTTGCTCATTGTGGATCATAAGCGCGACCGTGTGACGATTTCAAAACAATTTGTTTGGAGATGTTTCAACGTAATCCAGATGAATTTCTATGTCGATTCATTATTGTGAACGAAACGTGGATCCATTACTTCACACTCGAGACGAAGGAACAGTCAAAACAATTCACTTCATCGGGTGAACTAGCTCTGAAGAAGACGAAGACCATAAAGTCGGTCGGAAAGGTGATGGCCACAGCTTTTTGGGATGCACACGGTATAATTCATATCGATTACCTTCCGTCGAAGCAAACGATCAATGGCGATTACTACGCAGCCTTATTGGACCGTTTCAATAACATTTTAAAGAAAAAACGTCCCTCAGTTCGAGAAGAAGAAAGTTCTTTCATTAAGACAATGCACAAGTTCACACAGCACCGAGGCCAAATTCAACGAATTCTGCTATGAATTGCTTTCTCATCCAGCATATTCGCTAGATTTAGCCCCCTGCGACTATTTCCTGTTTCCAAACCTGAAGAAATAATTTGGAGGAAAGAGATTCATTACCAGAGAGTAGCTCATTGCCGAAACAGAGGCTTATTTTGAAGGGTTGGACAAATCATATTATTCGGACGGTTTGAAAAAGTTGGAGAATCATTGGAGCAAGTGTATCGTGCTGAGAGGAGACTATGTTGAGAAATAAAAATGAATCGATCAAAAAAAATGTGTTTTATTATATTTTTAAAAAATTTATTGACTTGCCCTCATATATATTACATATATATAAAAGACACTTAAATAAATAATGAAAATAAAAATCTCATCATTCTAATCTGAACTAAGTTCATATACAGCAGATAATTGAGTTATCTTAAAATTTCTTAAATTTTCTTTCCATTTGGGTTTTAAATTATTATTCTTCGGAAAACCACTAATAAGAAGCCCTTGATCATCCATCTGGTTGAACATCCAGATATACAACACTTATAATATATTATTTTGGCAAATAGAAGTCGCATTTAATGATACATATAAAAATATATCATTTAAAACAGTTTCACGCGACTATCCGTAAAAACAATGGCGGAACCAATCAGAAATTGTTACAGCCTTTACGCATCTCTGATATTCTATCCTGACGCTGGTGGTTTCTCTGGCTGTTGCCTATTTCTGCCAGTAATTCTGCCAGTCTCTTATAATTATAAGTTTTCAGTACTGGCAGCAAATATTGGAACATTTCCTCGGAGTTTCTAGTTTATTTTCTAGGGACATTTTTATAAGAGGGATGAACTTTCTCATTTCATTTATGTCATGGCCGATGCGAAGCGAAATAGAGCAAGGTAGAGTTCATAGCGACAATTGGCGAGCATAGATGGCATAGATGGGAGGAAGATGGAAAGAAGAATATTAACATGGCGACTTGTGCGGTAAATTCAGTAAAAAATAGGGGTAGTCGCGCCCTGTCGAGGTGCTTTTACGCCGTGGTTGCACGGTGAATGTTGTTGCGCGCACCGTGCATACAATTCGAGGAAGCTTGGTGCTTGGTGCACTGTGCAGTCGCCGTGACGGGTGACGTCGAGGACGCTGGAGAACGCGTCCTTCGCACGTGTTCGCTGAGTGCAACGCGATTACGTGATGTCGGTCAGTTACGCTAGGATGAAGTCGTGCCACGAGGCGTCGTCACCAACGTCATCAATATCGCCAATGTCGTCGTCGTCGACGACGACACCGACGGCGAGTAACGCATTGTCCAGGCGTGCCGGCGATGAGAAAGATTGGCAAATGCAGTTGGCCTTTTGCAAGTCTCGACACAACGCCACGATCGAATATGTCAATTGTATCAGTCAGACTTGGCGAATGAAGGAGCGGGTACGTACGTGTACCGAATACTGCTCGATATATTCACGATCGTAAACGTATTAACGTATGACTGGGGGTAATTATGTCCACGAGAGAGCACGACTGAATATGTTTTTGTTTTATTAGATGAAGACAGTGAGTGTCGCTCTGGTGTTATGCCTGAATGTTGGCGTTGATCCCCCGGATATTGTCAAGACACAACCTTGCGCCCGTCTCGAATGCTGGATAGGTAGCTAAATTGGATGCCTCCCTAGTTTATTTACTCTTTCCTCCCTATCGTTATGTAATTGCGATTTTGAGATTAAGCGAGTCAAGCATGCCAAATGATTCAGTCTACTGATCATGGCATACCGGACATATGCCAATGCTTCTGCAAGCATCCACTAGATTGGGGTATCGTTCGTATTGAGCATTCTTTTTTCATTTTGTCAAAATTAATAATAAATAACAGATTAAACAATTTTTTTTATGTCTAACTAATAAGCAAAAAAGTAGTAGTAGTAGTAGTAGTAAATGATATAATAAAAATTAGAAAGAATCAAGTATCATGTAGTGGCATATAGAAATAGATTTATACAAAAAACATTTAAATTTGATATTTTACTTATAATTTAAAATGTACTGAGGCTAACGTGTAATGTAATTATTATACAATGGTATTTCTACAATAAACACATTATAATATGTGATATAATAGATAAAATAGAAACATACCTATGTAAAAAGCTTTATATATTTATGTATACAAAACATAGAATAAGGCATAGAATAATAATTTTTTTCTTCCTTTTTTTTCCTTATAAATATATTTGTAAAATAACAATTAAGATATAGATAATAACTGATATCAAACAATATATAATATAATCGTATATAAATTAATTTATGAAACAAACATACTTTCCCATGTTTAGAATTCTAAGATTTGGATATATGTAAAGTTGTCAAAATTGATATCTTTCTAGATCCTTTGTCGGTGAGTCCTCAAAAAGCTCTTGAAACTATAGGTTCGAATTTGCAAAAACAATATGAACGATGGCAGCCAAGAGCTCGCTACAAACAAAGTTTAGATCCAACTGTAGAGGAAGTTAAAAAATTATGTACATCTTTAAGGCGAAATGCCAAAGAAGAAAGAGTTTTGTTTCATTATAATGGTCATGGAGTACCCAAACCTACTACTAATGGTGAAATATGGGTATTTAATAGGGTTAGTATAGATTCGAAATGAATGAATTTATGTTCATTACATATGATATCATGTAATATTAACAATTGTTTGCTTTTTAGACATATACACAATACATTCCATTGTCAGTATATGACTTGCAGACTTGGATGGGTGCACCTAGTATTTATGTATATGATTGTTCCAATGCTGGTATTATAGTAGAATCTTTTCAACAATTTGCTGACCAACATGAAAAGGAGTATGAGGTAAAATAATATATAAATTTTTTTAAAAATTCTAAATATTAATAAAGCATGTGAATGTAATTATTGAATAAGATTGTGCTTCACAGATGGAAAAACAGCAAAATCGTGCGACTGGGGTGACATGTCCTGCAGCACCATGTTATAAGAATTGTATCCAATTAGCGGCATGTGCGGCTAATCAAATTTTACCTATGAATCCAAATCTACCTGCAGATATATTTACATCATGCCTTACTACACCCATAAAAATTGCAATACGCTGGTAAGAACGTTTGACGTAAGCAAAAAATGTCTATGTATTCAATATATTTATATTTTCTGTAAATATATACACATATATATATGTGTAAATATATATATATATAATACATATTTTTTCTTTTATATAGGTTTGCCATGCAGCCTACATCCAAATTGATTCCCAATATATCGCTTGATCTTATTGACAAGTAATATATCAAATTATTAAATTTCGTCGTTGTATAATCTTTATATATGCATGCATGTACATGTTTTAGAATTCCTGGACAATTGACTGATAGAAGAACAATGCTAGGCGAACTTAATTGGATATTTACCGCCATTACCGACACGATAGCATGGAATACCTTACCAAGAGGTAAAAGATTTGAGCTACAACAGGGTTGTTAGCGGTCAGGGAAATCAAGAAAAACCAGGAAAAGTCAGTGAAATTAAAAAGTGATCAGAGAGAACCGGGAAAAGTCAGAGAAATTATTATCAAGGAATTTATTAACTTAAAATAAAATTAAATTGCTGTGAAATTCTAATTTTTAAACTTCTTTAAAAATTATGAAACAATTTTTTAAATATTTTAAAGAAGCAATGCAAACATTTTTTTATTTTTAATTTTGCAATGAGCAATTTGCAGAAAACCATTAACATTGTTAAAAAGAAAAAAAATTTAACTTTGCAAAAGTCAAAATATGTATGTATTAATGAACATTTCGTAATTTATTTTTAATTGAAATTAATTAAAATAATAATTAGAACGTACAGTATTTTAATAAAATGATTAATGCCTGTATTAGTTAGGCCTCATATTTAAGGAAGCTTGAAATATAAAGTCTAATTATGAATATGGACAAAAATCTCAATAAACAATGTGCAAAATAAAGATACGTGTATATCCGCCGTTTTCTATAATTCATTTGTTTTTTAACTCGTCACGCATCATATGTTTCACTTCAAAAAGTGACCGGAAAAATTGGGAAAAGTCAGGGAAATTTTTTTTTCTTTTTTGCTAACAATCCTGTAAAAGTTTCATCGACGCAAAATAAAAATATAATTATAATAATTATAAAAATGTATATAGATTTGTTTCAAAGGTTATTTAGACAAGATCTATTAGTTGCCAGTCTGTTCAGAAATTTCTTGTTAGCTGAGAGGATACTTCGTTCTTATGATTGTACGCCAGTTTCTTCCCCGAAATTGCCGCCGACTTATCAGGTAAAAAAAAATTGATTTATTATAATATATATCTATACAAAGAAATTTCTTTACTAAAACTTTGTTTATGTGTGCCAAACTTTTTAATCATTCTTTGCTCTTAAATATATAGAAAGCAAAATCTTCTCATTTTTTTAGCACCGTATGTGGCAAGCTTGGGATATGGCACTTGATCTATGCTTGGCACAATTGCCAATGGTTTTGGAAAATGAAGATCGATACGTGCATTCATCATTTTTTGAAGATCAACTCACAGCTTTTCAAGTGTGGCTCAATTTAGGATCAAAAAATCGTAGTCCACCTGAACAACTTCCAATTGTCCTCCAAGTGCTATTGAGTCAAGTTCACAGACTAAGAGCGTTAGAGCTGTTAGGGCGTTTTCTTGATCTCGGTCCGTGGGCTGTGAATCTAGCACTTAGCGTCGGCATCTTTCCATATGTTTTAAAATTATTGCAAAGCAACGCCAGAGAACTTCGACCGCTGCTCGTTTTTATATGGGCAAAAATTCTAGCGGTAGATAATGTGAGTTCTACACTTGCGCTTATTATCCATATAATATTATACTGTTATACTTTATATATATAAATTCTAATTTTAGATATGATTCTGAATTGCAGACTTGCCAAGCAGATCTTGTACGCGATGGTGGTCATAAATATTTCTTGTCTGTGCTGCAGGATACTTCTATCCCGGTAGTTTATATGTTATGTTTAATTTTATCCCCTAACCACACCTGAATTATAATGGCTAAAGTTTCTCGTAACGAAAGTACGTTTGATAATGATTTCAGAGTGAACACAGGACATTAGCCGCGTTTGTGTTGGCCAGTATCGTAAACGATTACCGGCCGGGTCAAGTGGCTACAAATCAAGGCAGTCTCGTTTCAATATGCTTAGAACAATTAGGAGATACAAATTCTTTGTTACGACAATGGCTTTGCTTGTGCTTAGCGCGACTTTGGCATAATTTCGATAAAGCAAGATGGTGTGGCGTCAGGGACATTGCTCATGAAAAATTGTTTACCTTATTAAAGGATCCTGTTCCAGAGGTTATATGACTAATTGTTTATATATACATAAATAATTCAATTAGTTCACTATATATGTACACACACACACACACACACACACACACACACACACACACACACACACACACACACACACACACACACACACACACACACGCACACACACACACGCGC
>Ga0157364_1002799_pt1 | contig 16587 bp, 7 predicted proteins | sample AttsexASBM2_FD_111476 | JGI IMG/M metagenome (GOLD analysis project Ga0157364, IMG submission 111476) | Fungus gardens microbial communities from leaf cutter ant in Ribeirão Preto, State of São Paulo, Brazil - Atta sexdens ASBM2 | ecosystem: Host-associated > Fungi > Mycelium > Unclassified ... | reverse complement strand
TTCTTTGTTTTTATTTCTTCCAACTCTCTGTCTCTGTCTTTTTCTTGCTCTATTTTGTTCTTATTATAAAATATATAAAAAAAAAAAAATATATATATATATATATTAAAAATATCACACATATAATAGTCATATAATTACAAAATAATGGTTATATAAAAAAAAGTTATATAAAAAGAATTATTTTTATAATTATAGTTATAATTAATATTTTATAAAAATATTAAAATACCAAAGAGAATACTTTAGAAAATAGTGAAGAAAAAATCTCATTGCTTAGAATTAGATTAGATTTGTTCAATGAAAATGTATTTAAAATAATTATATCTTATTGTTTTCAAATCTTACAATTTGGTTTTTATCAATCTGCTTTACTGGCTGTAAAAATAGAATATTGCTTTTATATAAAATGAATGAAAATCCATTTTATCCAAATATAGAAATGGATTGATATTATTGTGAAGAAACTATCGTGAATAAAGATTTTATTTACTGAGATTTTGGTCGAGAAAGAAATCATGAAGGATACTTGAGTGAGGGATATTGTACGTGATTTAAAACCTTCTCGACAGCTTCGCTTAGAGAATTGCTTCTTGTATCGTAGAACGCATATCCGATACGCGTGTTCGAGTAAATGCGCGGAATGGCAAAACATTCTGCTCTTATGTGTAGGAGAGAGCGAGTATCCGCTTTGAAAGACACTTTTTTTCGCGGTGTTGCTCTCTCAGCGTTTCCCTTGTTTCTCTTTCATTCTTGCTCGCTCTTCTTACAACATTCAAAGTCTAAAGAATGGCATCAAAAAGGATGATGTAGTAAAGCAAGTGTGTCCTCGATTCTGTTGTTGCCTTATTCTGAAAAGATACAAAGAGAAAGCAAGAAGGAAAGAAAAGTAGGAAGAAATAGAAGTTTATCATATTTTAAGAAAAATGGACTTGAATATGTAGAAAGTTTTACTGTTGAAATTAAGAATAAAATTAAACAATTTTATAAAAAGAAGAATTAAAATTAAAATCAATAAATTAAAAGCTGTAACAATATGTTGAAATATAAAATGTAATATTTTATAGCGAGAAATATAAAAGTACTATCGTCGTAATAATATTGTCGTGATTGTATTTCAAGTCCGACAGTAATCGCGTTCGTAGATTTTTTATAACTAAAAAATTTTAAATTTACATAGAAATATTAGGTATCAATATCTAGCCTCGTATTTTCTTTTTTATTTGATCCTTTTTTCATTTAGTTAGCTTTTTGCTCTTCATTACTGTATAAATAACGATCTTCTCGTGTTTGCATTAGGAACTTGTAATTATCTCTGGGCTACCTCATGCGATAATTAGAAAAAGAGCGAAAACTTTACGCTTCGTCATACGTCTGCGGACTTTCTTAACGAAGTTGATCCTTTAATTAACGTCAAAAGAAAATGATAAAAAGATAAAATGACAAAGACGAAACTTTTCTTTCGTTCATGATATATTGAAAAGGTAAAATTATGTGAAAACGTATAAATACACGAAGTGTATTTCGCGAAATCAGAGAAACAGAGAGATAAGGCGCTATTGATGTGTGCTTAGAGCATATATTCGATTTGAACACATTCCAAATAGCAGATGAGCATGATTCATGGCTCATGTCTAATACGAAAATTAACGTTGTATTCGACGGAAATTACTTGCGAAACGAATTATATATCTAGGACTCTATATAAAGAAAATTTTATTTCTGTAGTTTTTATTTAAAATTCCTCGAAAATGATTAATCTCATCATATTTGTACTTTTATAATAATTTGAAACATCGATAATTTAGTTTTAATACAAATTATTTTGAGATTTGTCTCAATATTTTAATGAATTAAAGAAAGGATTACAAATTTTATATGCTATTATAATTATCCATTCTTATTGATAAATTATTATTGTTATTCATTTGACAGAATTGAATTGATTTTGGGTAATCTATTGAAAATTTAGTCAGACTAAATTTATTCAGAGTTAATTTCATTGTCCGCCATCAGTTCTGCTTAATTAAACTTATTTTATTTATCACTAATTTTACTTGTACGGGTGATTAATGAATTTCTCAGGGGGTACAGCGTCAGATGATACTATTTATAAACAAATATGATAGCTATTTATAAACAAATGCGTCGCGTGCAAATCACCGACGTAGCTTTTGCAAAATAAAATGCTTATGTGTGAAACGTTCTATTGACGTATGTTGTTTGCGGATTCACAATTTAACAAGATAGGACACGAGAGGTCTTTGATACGAAACACGCACCGATGATGTAGGAGAGCCCAGAAGTTACGCCGTGCAACAATTACGCTCTTTTAAGCATGACGACGAGACAGAATAGCGGGGGCGATGTATCTTCTTTGTGAACATGAACTTTAACAGTATGAAAGTTTTCATGCTGCCGGGCAAAAACTTAGGGCTCGTTAAGAGGCGCGCATTTGCATGACATTTATCACAACTCCTGTGCGAGGACCTTTAAGATACGTGCCAGCGCGACCGGATAAAGCCGGAAGGATTAATGAGGACATCTTTCTCCCATCCTCTCTGTTGCCACGCTCGCACTTCGCACGGTGTTAAGACGAAATATATATTCGTCTTAAGTACTTTAATGTCATCTCTTCGGGAATTCTATCCTCTTAATGTTTTTATAGAAGAACAGATGTCGTCAAATATATCTTAATTATGCAACTATCTTTTTAATCTATTGCTTGAAAATAGGATTTGAAGTTTAATGAAAAAAATGCTGCGGCAATTCATAATATTTTAATAAAATATTTTTGATATTTTATTACCTGATATTTATATTTGAGTTTAGTATTATATATTGTAAATATATATTAGTGAAAAAATATTAGTGAAAACAGAGATATAAGCTGAATGTAATATTCATATTATTATTTTATTATTCGAACAATTTCTCCCTATTTGCGATCAGAATAGATCTTACTCATAAAGTATGCTTTTTTCAGAAGTGCTCTATTTTACCTATTGGCCACCTGGTGGCTGTGTAATTTTAACGATTTCCGGTCGACGGATACGCGTTTAGCTGCTACGTATTACGCGCATATCAATATAATCCTCGATGTAAACCAGACATGGATCTCGACATGCAATCTGATGGTTAAATATCAGATAATCACAACCGCGATTTTCATATATAAGCTAGATAGTTAAATTACAATTTTAACATGCGGAATATACATTGAAAAAAAAAGTCTGGTAGCTTTTTAAATGTTGAGTAAAACAAATTCATTTAAATGTTTGGTTAATATAAACAAAAATAATTTTATTTTTTAAATATTAATAAGTACTATCAAATATAATAATATAACTAACTATTTGGTAATAACTACTAAATATTTATATAGAAAGATAACATTATTTTATATTAATTGAACATGTGATTGAAATTATTTCATTCAACATTTGATAGCTATTATCAGATACTTCTTTTTAGTGTAGCTGTACGCTGCTGTACTGTAATTTAATTTTATATATCTTGATTGTCCTATTTCTTTTTACATGAAATAGAAAGGAAGTTTTTTTACTGTTTATTTATTTCTTTAAAAAAAAAAGCAAAGCTTTCTAAATTAAGGAAATTAATTAAAATATAAATAAATACATATATTCGTTATATATGTTTTGAAAATATTTTGTTATGCATTACCTAACACAGGATTTTTGTATTCAACTCATGCAATGGTGATGTTGCGTGTAAAGCCGGTCCGGCCTTCTCTCGCAAGCGTATCTGTGTGGCGTGAAACGTAAACGATGTAGCGGCCATGACGCCTCGTGCGAAAATCGAATTTGCACCGTGAAGTGCGAGATCGGGACGTTATCGGCCAGCCGGCGTGTGCACAATTTTAACAATTTCCGGACGGGTTACTTTCGGCGTAACGCGGCGTTTCGCTCGAAGGTCGACACGAGTCAGACCTCTCGCAATTCAAAACCTCGATTCGAATGATCGGTCGCGTTGGGATGGAATCGATGACGGGGCGTGTTATTATTAAGCGAAGCGATGACGGATTGCTGTTCGCAGAATGATTTGTGCTGTCGACGTCTTTTCATGTTAAAGGGAATCTCCTCACTTACATTTACATCGTCGTACTGTTTGAAATGGAGCTAAAACCTCCGTTTTGTTTGTCCTCCGTAATGGGCATGTGTAAGCGTGCACTGTTATTTCCTAGAAGAAAATTAAGATATTAGAATTTGTCGATATGATGAATTTGTTTATAAATCTTTTAATGTTGAAACAAATATTTATTTGATATCTAAAATTAGAAATAGTTAACGAAATAACTATTATAACATAAATGAAGAATTTATTATACATACAACGTAACTAACGATATTTAATTATGAAAATTTAAATTATTGTCTTTGTGAATATCAAAATTATTCAAATTAACTCCACATTTTCAAAAAAATTGAAATTAATATTTTATTTGTTATTTAATAATAATTTTAACTGAAATGTAATTTAAAGATTAATTACGCAAAAGTAGTGTTATTATATTTGTAACACTGATAAAGATATACGATTAATTGATGAACTTATTAAACATTATTCTAACTCTAATAAGTTTAACTTAAACAAAGATATCCAGTCTGTATCAGTTAAAGAACATACTGTTCAAGGAGATAGCGATTAACTCGAGAACACTCTGTAGAACATGTCAATGGTGTTCATGACATACAGTCGAAGCAACGACGAGCCCATGGATTACATGCGCGACACGTGTCGCCGACGCATTTACCGGCGTGACGTTAACACGTGCATCGTCGCGGCTTCTCGTTGCGGCGCGTCTCGCAATGCGTAAGTGCCGCGAGGAAATGCGTGTACACTGTGGTTTCGAATGCACGTTGCGAATGATTTACACGCGTTCGCAGATAGCATGCACCGGATGCAAGTTACTCGCACAGATGCGACATGAAGATTTAATTTTCCTATTATGTGATCGTTAACCGGATCGTTCCCCGGCATTCGATTCAACATAATTTTAATTATTATTCATCAAGTTCCGTTGGTATTTTTTTTCTTTTCACTACAAAATTCTGCTCGAGGGCGAACATCCGAGACCCCGATATATCCGTCATCAATGAAAAACATGTCGGACGTAACGAAGAGGATGGTGCCGCGCGCCATTCTCGGGCTTTTCATTCAAAACGAGTCGTGTCCAATTAAGCGAGATGCCTCGTATACGCTTCATTTATTCATAATGCGACATGTTCCATCGATATTTCCCTCCTGGCTAAAAATGGGAATCAAGTTTTAGATGAGAATCCATGTTTGCTTCCAATAACATATCTTGTCTCTACATTCAGCTCAGGAAAAAACAAAGCTATAATATAATTATTTGAAATCTACGTAATAAACGACATAAAGAAAAAAGATAAAGCTTACATAAAATGTGAACAAAATATTTAAATTAGTGATTATTTTAAAAAAATATTTTTAATGTTTTTTTACAATTACGAAAAAATTTATTTCAAAATTGTCTTCTGAAAACTAATTGTGATTCATTTATGAACTCTTATTCTCATATTATTTAAGACTAAACTTTTTTTCTAAGTAAAATATTTTTTCAGCTAGCCTCTATAATGGAATTAATGATTCTGCAACAAGTTACCCATATATAAATTATGCAGATGTCTTGCTTTCCACCGCAGAATATTAAGGATATTAAGAAATGAATATAAAACGCGTGCAATAATAGAAGAACTCACATGGGACACGGTCAGATTACCCTCTTTGGGCAGGAATGTCTAATAATAATAAAATGAAGCGGAGATGTACTTAGATGCCTCACGAGGAATGCTAACGAGATGGTCTCCATTTGCAATTCCCGTATATTTTAGGAAACGTTGGGAATACAATACAAGCCAAGTTCCGCCGCGCGCGCAGAAGTCACTCTGCCGAAGCAATCCGGATTCGCAACGAGGCCACGGAGGCGGCTAATTGAATTCAATCGAAAATGCTTGCCTAATTGCAGCGTCAAGCTTTCGTAAGCCTCGTCTTCGGAAGTTCGCTGTTCCTTCCTCTCATGACCCACCCTTCCTTTCTTGCGTTCGGCCTCCCTCGATTTGCCTTCCATCTTGGAAGTGGAACTAAACTTTCAAGTTTATAGAACTGAATCTTAAGCGGCCGACCCTCCAATTTAAACTTGGGTTGCGATGCTATCGTTTTGTCCTTGAAAGCGGGTTACCTCCGCTGGCGCGAGGATACAGTCGTGGATCCCTCTTGGATCGTACGTCTTCGCGGCGGCTCATGAATCATTTCGATGTGACGACCGCGTACGACGTGCTTTCTCCGACATACACTGAATACCTTTTACGTATTTACGGTAGTATCACAGATTTGACATCATTCAGAACTCGTTGTAAAATATTTGACAGATTTTTTCAAGAATTACGAGTCGACTTTCTTTTAATATAAAAATCATTATTCATCACTTTTGTCAACGTTGAGTTCTTTGCCTCAGATACAATACCTGTCAAATATTTTTTCTTGTCTATTTATATTTCTTTTTTATTTCAAAGATATCTTCTTAATTTATCTTGCTTGAAAATATTTGATATTTATAATTAATTTTAATCATTTGTCTTCTACGATAATAGTAAATATTGAAGTAGTAGTAAATATATCACACAACACAGTACCAATTTCTCGCAAAGTAATCACTCAATCTTTTACATTTTTCTTCTGCTAGAAAATCGTTTATAATCCGAGTCAAACATTTCTATTAAGCTTAATTCATTTTTAATTACTTCTCACGGTCGCGACGTAAGCGAAAATGCGCAAAAATAAGCCGCTTGTGAAACGACCAGCACCAGACAGCCTTCGCTGCTCTATGCGACTTGCCCCGACTGATTTTTCGAGTATGTCCGACCTGTCAACGGCCTGATGGAACGGGGAAAGACTCCAAGAAAAACGTACGATCGCTGAGTTAGAAATGAATCATCAGTTGGTTCGTAAGGTTACCGACGATTAATTTTTCCGCTCGTTATTACGGTCGACGGCCGACAGATTGGTTGGCGTGAAGGAAAAAAGCTTTTACGCCGCATTTTTGTGTTCAGGAACGATCGCTTCGGATCGCCATGAAATTGCAGCGATGAAAATTTGATCGTCGGAGAGAAAGAGAGAGAGAGAGAGAAAGATAGAGGGTTCCCACGTGGTACTTTAACGGCAATTTGGAATTTCGTGTAGGCCCGTTATTCTTTGCGACAGAAATAACTCAGGGCATCCCATATGAACGTAGTCTGACAGCGCAGTGTGTAAACCTCGTAGTCAACCAATCGGTCGAACCACTGGGAACAGATACTTCAAAAAGTTCAAATTCATCATCTTCACAAGGCAAGAAAAGAGTTCGTAGATTTAATATTCTGTGTTAAACATACCATATCTTAGCAATTGAGTCACGAATTGAATTTCCGAAAGAAGTAAAATATAAATTTCAGTGACAATATAGCTTTAATTTAAGCCATTTATTTTCAGGCGATTGTAATTCAATCATCGCGAAGCTATCTTAAAATATCAATGTAAAAAAAGTCTATTTTAAATTGATTTAAAAGTTTATGAAAGTTAAAACTTGGGAAATTGATGTACGATATTGTTATGTTCTATAATATAATATCAGTTATTGAAGTTTTGTGGAGCAAAGATTTTCTTTAGCGATTTAAAACTTTTCAAGTTTAGTGTATCTTTCGAAAGAGTTCTATTCACGATCGTTCGACTAAGTTTTCAAGGAAGCATCACGTTTTTATGCTGCACACGCTGCACGCGCTGCTTTTACGTGTCGCAAAATAAATTTCCTTGTCGTATTCTTACATTTACTGTCGCATTTACTGCGGTTGTGCATAGCAGCTTCAGAAACGGTTTACGAAGTGCGGATTTACGAATGTCGGTTCCTACGAATCCTCTGTGACGCTCGGACGACGATCATAAGGAGATTTTATCGTTACGACATTGTCTCCGTCGTACATAACATGAAACGTTGTATCTTAGCTTGTCGTCGTTTATTTCTCGTCCGAGAAATTTCGAGCGTGACTACTTAAATGTCTACATCAGTTGTCTGACTTATAATGGCAACAGCTTTTCGTAGAAAAACATTCTCTTTTCAGATCTTCAAGTCATTTAAAAACTTCTTTATCGATATCTATATATTATAGAGTGATTCAGAATTATTTTTATATTTGAAAATGTTTCTTTCCTATATTTTTAAGCACAATACAATTTTAAATTTAATTTTTTAATCTTATTTAAAATTAAAATTTATTTAAATTTAATTTTTATCATTACATAAAAATATATGAGTGAAACACCGCACACATGATTTCTGTATAAATATAAGATAGAAAATTTTCAAATTGTTAATTTATTATTTTTGAAAACGTAAGTATCAATGAAAAGGAGTATCGGAAAGTTGTTTTATCATCGTTGCGAAGATTCGCTTTTTTGCGTTTCAGAATATCGTCTACATTTCTACCGCTAGGTGCGATTGTTCTGCAATCTTCATTCTGCAATCAAAGACTAACGGAAAGAAAAATGAAAGGATTAAATGAAGCACGAAACGAACGTCGGCCACATTATGGCGAAACTCGATTTTGTGAAGAGGAGTAAAAAAGATTCTAATTGTACTCAACTCAGTCGCTGCAGCGTATAGCGCAATAAAAGGGTCGGCAATAAAAGGCAGCGAGGCAGCTAACGGTGAAGAGGTATTTTTACGGGAGACGTGCTGTTACTGTTCCGGTTTTCTCGAGCAAATGTCTCAATGTCCACCTCCACGCAGGGCGGCAGTTGATAAATGCACGCGCAATTTGACGCGGATCGCGAGTCCTTTCCTTTACGGTACCTATCTTTATTCCATGTTCGTATTCACACACGGTTTGCAATATACACTTCTCGTGTTTCCTGCCGCGCATTTAGATTCCACGCTCTAAACTTCTCTTTCAAAAACAACAAGAATGAGAGCGAACGTTGACTTGAATGTGAAAATATATAGAAAATAATATGCTGAAGGAGAAAATTTGATTTTCATAAATTAAGAGCGTGGTAATATAAATGATAAGCGTGGTAATATTACGAGATTGTAATATTTGTTTTCATGATGCATTATTCTGCTACGTTATTTAAAGGATTATTGCAAGGAAGAAAATTACTCCCCAGCGACAATTCCCGAATAAACTGCGTTCGCGATAGGCAGATGGTAATCCCGAACAGAACAAAAGAAAAACCGCGTCCGCACTCCCAACCAAAGCCTCCATTGCGCCGGCAATGTAAACATCTGATATATATAGCGGCGAGAGAAAACGGCGAAAAGTTTTAGCGAGTGCTTCTGACAATCTTTAAACGATTGATGGGATGTATATGTCAGAAAAAAATTGTTTTTTAAGAAAATAATAAAGTAATTTTTAATTTTTTTTATTGAAAATTTGTTTTTTTTTTTAAAGAAAGTAGTAAATAATGAATTTGTTAACTTTTTAATTTTTTTCATCGAAACTTACGGTATTTATAGTTTTCTTTTAATTTTTACACGCAATTAAGATCCTCTTTTGAATTGATATAGTGTAAAATGCTTGTGATGTTTTTAATGAAGTTGTGAAATAGCGCTGCGGTTGTAATTTTCTACCAAAGAAAACCGTAAAGTTACCAGCTACAATATCTTTTAGGGCATCATATAACTAGCACAGACATTTTCAATTTTTCAGAATCAGTCTGTAACGTGATTTCATCTCTTGTTCTTGTCGTTATTTTCTCTTTCTCTTTCATTTCTGCCGTAGAAATTCTTTATGTCCGCGGGAATCTTCGGGCACGTTTCCGGAACAGAACGAGAGATCGGAGATCGGTTATTTTTCTTTCTCTTTACGCCGAGATAACCTCGAGTTTTCTTGGTTCTGTCCGCTTTATTGCTTCGCCTCGTCCGTCTTCTTCTTACGCTCGCAGACGAGTAAAACGCGCCTTTCGATTCTAATAGAACATCGTAAAACCGCGACGACGTCGTGAAAACTGCAGAAGACGATGCAGTGGCAACATTCTTCAGCGAGCATTCTTGGTGTGTTCGGGAGACCGTCGCTTTTCCAATTTCTTCGAACTTCACATTTCTCGACTTCCACTTTTTCTATGCTGATTTTTTGCAAGGAATGTGCCGGACATGTGAGAAATATCCACGAGGAAAAATAGATGACTGGACAACTTCATTGTGAACCCGCCTTTCTTGATTAAAATATTTTAGGATGAAAATCTCGCGCCATATAGTTTATCTGGTTTCATTAATGAGCCCTTGTTTGTTCATTCATCATAAATACATACAAATTATTATGATAATGATTTCAATAATCGAAGAATTTAGTCAATATAATCATTGATTGTTGCATTAATCACATTAAGGTCAGTTAACCGATATTGATTCAATTTAATAAATTTTTCTCTTTCGTTTGTCCTACTTTTAGAAAGAAGTCTTATATTAAAAATAAAGCGACGAAACTAAACGTTAACAATCTAATATGTGTCATCACATTATTAGACTTAAGTAAACAGAGATCACAAAAATCACAAAGATACACCAATAACCATAATATTACTTTCTCAGTAACCGTCAGGTTAGTAAGGGCACATTTAGACACTTTTTCAACCAGAGGACCGAGACGTCAGCCCATCTTGCTGTCATCATTGACTTCTTCCCTTTTCGAACGTAAAAGCTTCTCTCCTATCTTCTTTCGTTCCACTCTTTTTCTCCCTAAGCTTCGCTATGTCACGTCAAATCAAGTTTGACCCTCGCTTTTCTTTACACCCGTACCCGAAAAGAAAGACAGGAAGTTTCTTTGACACATACCTTTTTCTTCTTCTTTCTCTTCCACCTTCGTGACTTCTTTTTATTCACCTTCCACGTCGTGTTCGTCGCCGTCGTCGTTATCTTCGTCGTTACCGTTGTCTTCGTTATCGTTATCCTCTTCTCTTCATCCTGTCCTCCTCCTCCTCCTCCTCCTTTTCTTCCTCCTCCTCCTCTTCCTCTTCCTCCTCCTCCTCTTCCTCTTCCTCCACTTTCTTTTGTTTCTTTCCGCAGCCACGGCCGTGCGGAATTCGAACCAGGGTTCGATTTGGCGGCACCCGGTTGGAGCTGGTCGGCATTACTGCGTTAGAGTAGACTGTTCGCACCCGAAGTCTACCTCCTTCTCAACTTCTCTCCATCTTTCTCTCTTTCATCTCCTCAGCCCTCCGCCTCTTTTCCTTCTCCATTCTCTCTTTCTCACTCTGTTGTTCACAGTTTCCTTCACTCTCACTCTCTTTCTCACGTTTTTCCCTTCCCCTCTTTATCCCTCATTCTCGCTTTCGTAAACGCTCCGTGACCCGTCTCAATTTTCTCTTTTTCTCTCTCCCGCTATTTTCCGGCGATGCTGCTCTCCCACCTCGAGATCTTTTCTCTCTCTCTCTCTCTCTCTCTCTCTCTCTCTCTCGCTTCTTGGTCTCGTTCATCTTTCTTCTTCTTCACGCCAGCCGGTTATCCGTCTTTTTCTCTTTTACGAATCGCAGGCGCTATCTTACCGATCTAAAATTACCCTAGAAACGCCGTTTTCTTTCTCTTTCTCTCTCCTTCTAATATCGTCTTCTCCTACCGCTTTTCCTCCCGCGACTTTCAACGCACATGCCGGCTTCCGCTATGGACGCGTAACTTGCCTCTCTGAGATAAGCGACTCATTCCTGAGTAAGATCGATTGCTTGAATCAGATTTAGAGATCGATATTTAGATATGCGGTAGATATTATTGTAGTGTATTGATCAATTCGGTGACAGGCGATGAGTCGCGATCGGAAAATAAGAACGAAGAATGAGAAAAATGATTTTGAAGATAAAGTGAAACATTGAGATCAGCGTGCAGTGTTTTTCCACTATTTATTTTTAAAGCTTCATTTTACACTAATAAAGTTAACTGTGCAGTGAAGTAAACAAAAAGTTAGAATAATAAGGTGCAAAAATAACGAGATTTATTAAATATAGACAATAGAATAAGTATACCGAAGCAAAAACTAACAAATTATTCTCTTTCGAATATTGAACAATAATAATCTTTATCATAATTTTTACCGAAGAAAAGCGAATTAATAACCTTAAATTTAATAATCTTAAATTTAATCTCACTTTAACATTAATTTTATCTTGAACGGGGATTGATGATTTAAGAAGTTGAATTTTCAGATTTAAAATATAGTTTAAATTACAATGTATGATATTGTCTCATCATATTTCTATTAAAATACGATCGTTTTTATAATTTTTTAAAGTACTTGTAGCAATCAATTTCTGAATTTATTCAGATATTTCCTATGCAAAAGATAAAATCAGAATGGTCAACATCAGTCCGTCAGCGAATCATTTTCTCGTGCGTGCAATTCGCGACGGTAGCCACCCTTTTTTAATGCCTCTGCAGTTTTATGCCTTAAAGTGTCGTAAATGTCGCAGCTGACTTATGGTTATAAAAGATGCGGAAAGGTACGCACGCGCTATGTAAATTCCTGCTGCGCGTTTCACCATAAACTTATAAATGACCGGGGGACAGTTCGCCCAATTCGTGATCGTTTACCTTCGACTATGTCGCGCATTTATTAACAACGATCCAATCAATCTTTGGTACTGTTCCAAACTCGAATAATGGAAATATTTGTACGTTCCATTTTTAAACTCGCAATGCTGCGGATGGCCTGTGTATTTACGTTTCCTTTACATGCATTGCAACGCTCACGCAGTAACATTTGATACATATACAAATTGTAAGATCACAGATAGATAGCATAATAAATTATTATCATTGAAGTCCGAGAAACACAAATAATTATGCATTTTATAAATATTAATTCTATCGCGTTGCAGCCACGGTTGTTAGAGCTGAGTCTTTATTTCATAACAGCGATCAGTTTTCACTTCACCAAGTCAAGATCCGAGAAAAAAATTGAATAATCGTCAATCCAACGAAGGCGTGCGTGTGAAGCCGATTTTGCTTTATTTGCAATTTGCATTATTTCCGTAGTTCGCGTCGCGTCGCATGGAGAAGCTCGATCGCAGAGGCAATTCCCATCGTGTTCCACGCTTCGGACTTCTATATCTGGCCCGGGCCAACACTGTTCTGCGTTTGGCCAAATAAAATACCACAGGCTTTCCAAAAAGAGGTTCAAGATCGCTCGTCCGTTTGGCTAGAGTTCGCGCAGTGATCTCGATTTAGGCGTGTGACATATTTCCGTGCAGCTTCTGGCTACACGTATCTGGACGCACCTGTCATACCTCCTCTCTTCGTTCTCCTGTTCTGGTTTCCCACTATAGTGGAATCCGAGTATCGTATCTGTGGCCGACGAGGATCCACTCCGACTGCAATTCACGCGCATATCCGCGTATTACTGCGCGGCCTACATCCGCGGCTAAATCCACGGAGACTTCGGCTCGGTGACGAATGGATCATTTCCGCGCGATCGCGCAAGAAAATTAGCAACCTATACTGTCTTAATGAGATTTAGTTTCATAGTGATGATGAAATTAAAATTTATGGCAATGAAATGCATTGTTTAAATGCAGGGTTGGGTAGTAACTAATTAAAACGTTAAAAGTTAACAAAGAGTTAAAAAGTTAATAACTTTTAACTTAACTTAATTAATTTTAAATGCATTAAATTTTAACTTAACTAAGTTACTTTTAAACGTTAACTTTTTAACTTTTTTTTTAAGTTAAAAAATTCTTTTAAATAGCTTAAAAAAAATAATAATAATAAGATTAAAGGCATATATTCGTAATCTGTTCATATTTTAAAATCATCTTAAATACTTTCTTAAGATGCTAACTTAGAGGACTAATACAATCCTCTGATAGTTTATACGGTTATATCTTATGCCATAAGCCGGATCTACAATAGATGTTTTAAGCCGTAAAGTAATAGGTGTTTTAAGCCTTTAAGTCATAAGAAATTGACCAATTACAGTCAAATATTCTTCTCGCATTCGATTGTAATTGATCAATTTCTTATGGTTTAAGACTTATTAAAAAGTAATCACTGATTTAATTTTGTATCTTCTTTACGTGCTGGCTATTTTTTTAAAGTTATATGACTTATATAATTATATCGTTATGTGTTATATACTTATATCACATATGAATAAAAAAATTAAAAATTTAATTTACTTAATAATCTATATTGTAATTATTTAATCTCATTTTAAGAAACATTAGGATATTTTGATCTAAAAAATAATTTATTCAAAATTAACTTTTTTTTAACTAAAGTTAATTCAATAGTGATTTAACTTACATTAAGTTAATTTTTTATTCCTTCGACTTTTAACTTAACTTTATTAATTTTGTAAAGCCATTAACTTTAACTTTATTCAGTTAAAAAAAAGCATTAACTTATCCTTGTTTAAATGTAATATTTATTGTGTATATAATCGTGATAATTATTATGATTCTTTTAAGAAAGCGAAAATATTTTCCGATGAAAATATCGTTTTTTCAATTTTATTTTTTTTCTTAGAAAAGTTTTGAATCAAGTAAAAAGACTGAATTTTTGAAAATTGAATATAAAACAGCAAATAAATTTACGTATTAATTACAATATTATTGTTATTTTAATTCGAAGGATGACGGGGATTATAAAAAAAGAGACACAATTATAATTTTGATTAAAGTTAAACATATAATTTAAGATGCAGTAGTATTTAAATTAAGTATTACTAAATCGATGATCAATTTATGATTGTGATATTATTATTTCAATTTATGATTGCGTTTCAAATCCGAGTAAGCGGCGCCAGTTTGTATAAATAAAAGAATTTACTTATAAAAATTAGATATTTATATGCAAGATCTAACTTTAATTGTATTAATTTTTTCTCATTTGTTTAAATATGTTCATAAATTGTGGTCGTATAAATTTTATAAATCACAACCAATATCTTTTCGAAAAATAAACATCTAATTTCGTCTTATTTTCAAGCGCATTGATCTTTCTGCGATTTGAGCGAGCGCCAAACGAAATGACTCGTAACAAAAATTCCAGGCGTTTCCGCGCGATTGGCAAAGATTTTTATAGCAAAAAAAGAATAAAGAAAATCACGTCGTAAACCTAGAAATTGCGAGTTTCACCGTGACATGCAACAAAGTTGCACGAAGTTTGATCGAGTGCGCCGGTGGTTTCCGCAAACGTAGTGGTCGCTGAAATTTCCATTATTACACGTTCAAGTACCCGCCAACGATGTACATCGTCGCGATAAGCGTGCGCGTGGATGATAATTACTTCACAAGCGGGGAAATCAGAGAAGTTTACTTCGCTTGGGTATGGAGTGTGCCGATGTTACCACTACCGGGAGTACTCGCGGGTTGCAGCTTATTTCCATGGGGCTACGAACTTCAATGGCACTCCAATATTCCGTTAGCCTCACCGAGAATCAAGAAAACAACCTTAGCGCAACTTAATCAACTGGCTTTAATTCTCTATAACGTCTGTTTCCAGGAAATTGATGAAGTAGTTAAATTGCTAAATGAAGTGCAGAATATAAACTTGAATTTTTATTTATTTTAATTTAACAATTTTCATTAATAATGAAATGTAATTTAATTCTTTACATATAGGTATTAGAAAAAATTTAGTTGTTTCTACTAAATACATTTTTCTGTTTTGTAAATAACAAAAATATTAATTATAATTTTATTTAGAATGTTATAACCAAAAATTTTTGTAAATTAAAAAAATTATTATATTGTTACAATCACATTTTGACTTATAGAATAAAACATTTACCAAAAAAACATTTTTTTTGATAACAATATAAATGTGGATAGATTATTCTATGTATAAATAATCTATGAAGTAATATTTCTTGGAACTTTTATGAAATATAAATAGAACCGATTATATTTAAAAAATTGATATTTAAAAAAAAATATTTAGTATTGATACGTTTTTTAATATATTTATGATAATTGTCGCAAATTAAATATTAATGTTTTCCTTCTTCTTTTTATCCAATTAATTTCATGCAAAAATTTTCAACTGCATTAAAGCTTTAAATCTTTGGCAATTTATTTATTTTACGTTTTGATTGATATCTTGTGCTCATAAATGAGAGACTATTCCAATTGAGATTGTCAGGAAATGATCCGATCAATGGTCTGATCATTCAGCCTACTAACCCGAGATACGCCTGTACTTTACAAGGAGTTAATTTCGTCACGCGTCGAGACACGATTTTGATGAACCCTTTCGAGCGCATTTAATTTCCTCTCCCTATCTAAATAGAAAAACGTCGCTTTACGAGTCGATTTATCGCGTGCGTGTGAGATCTATTGGGTGTTCTTGTGATAAAGGAGAAAGGAAACTCCGCGATAGCCCAGCTGGTTATTCGTCGGACATTGGATGTCGTTAAAGTGGTTGCCGTCAATGTGGTCTCTGCGTAAAAGCGGTTTTTCCCCCTTCGCCTTTACGACTATCGTCATGATCAGTTGTACGACCGTGAACAAATTGGCTACGCAAGGCAGTGGATTATTTTCGCATTTGTATTGAACATTTTAATTTTAAAATTTCAAATTTCAAAT
>Ga0157364_1002798_pt1 | contig 16588 bp, 12 predicted proteins | sample AttsexASBM2_FD_111476 | JGI IMG/M metagenome (GOLD analysis project Ga0157364, IMG submission 111476) | Fungus gardens microbial communities from leaf cutter ant in Ribeirão Preto, State of São Paulo, Brazil - Atta sexdens ASBM2 | ecosystem: Host-associated > Fungi > Mycelium > Unclassified ... | reverse complement strand
TATATATATATATATATATATATATATATATATATATATATATATAATATATATATATATATATATATATATATATATATGTACATGTATAATATGCGTGAGATACATATCCATGTGTATACATGTTGCAGCGTATTCTAAAAAGTTACATTATTATTTAGTAAAGAGCACATACTTTTTGTTCTTCATTGCTAAATCTTGTGAGTTTATGATGTTTCAGTTTCTAATTCTTTTAAATACGGTAATAAATCGCCAAGCGCGTCTATGTAATAATTTGGTACAAGATCCCGTTCTTCTTGTCGTTCGGATTGCTTCCATCTTTCAACATCTGACAATGCGGTTACTCCCGTTAAGACTAATAGAGTCATAAAACCGCAGTGAGTTCCAAAAAGTATATCGGTGTTACATCGGTCTCCGATCATTAAAGTACGTTGAGGATCGACATTAGATCGTTCCATTAACATCTTAGCCATGTAATTGTCCGGTTTGCCCATAATGACTGCTTTTCTTTCTGAGCAACTTTCTATACATCTGACTAGACTTCCCGTACCTGTGTAAAAAAAGTTATAGATTTTTAATTAATACATTATACAAAGGTAAGAAAGTTATTTCAATACTTACCAGGTATTACGACGTCATTTGAAACTGGAAATCTTTCATCTGTATTAGTGCCAATGAAATGTACACTGACATCGTTTAGATATGTAGCTGCTTTTACCATTTTAGGATAGCTGAAATGTTCATCGAATCCGACTATAACAGCAGCTACTTCAGGATCTTTCTCGAAAACGGAATATGGATTATTCTGATTAATTGGATCTGGCCCTAGTCCACAATACGAGATATCAGCTTGCTCCAATTCTTTCGCAATTGCTGCATAAAATTAATATAAGAATAAAGCAATTGCACCTTATGAAAATTTTTCACATAATTTTTCCCATAATTTCTAAATAACTTTATAATTTTTTAAATAAAATTTCACAATTTTTTTACTACAAAATAGGAATGCTTTTTAAAAGTGCTAACAAAGTCACATCTTTTTTTAGAATTTTTTATATACAGAGTGAGTTTGATAAAAAGTATCATGTTTTTTTTGAAAACAGTTAAAGATAGAGAAAAGATACTTATTATCAAAATTGTAGGATAAGTAGAGAGACATATTTTGACTTTGAGTAAATGTTCTCGGTTTTCATATTACCAATAAAAAAAATTTTGTTTAATGGGAAGGGGTATTTTTTACTCATTTTATCGATAGTTCTCAATGAGCTGAATACAATTCAAAAAATAACGATTCAAGAGTTAGAAGTCCAAGTAAACTTGCCAAGAAGATTACAGCCATGTCTAGATCAATATGTGAACATTTATTGCAATAATAAAAAAATTGTTGCAAACTTTCAATCTGACTTATTTTGGTTTATATCCCAATAATAGTTGAATTTTCAAAAAAATGCTCTAATGCAAAGTTATTCTGTTCATTGAATCAAATGAATAAAAAAAAATACTTCCTATTAAAAAAAAATTCTTATTGATAGTATGAAAATCAAAGATAATTAAGATTATTCAAGATCATCAAAGTATGTCCTCCTACTCATCCTACAATGGCTGCAGTCCGATTGATGCTTACAACGCTTAAAAATCATTTTATCCTTGTTTGTCAAATGAAGACAAATGATACTCATGAGCATTGTTAGCATAAATTGGATCATGGCCAATTTTGATAATAAGTGTCTTCCCCCTATCTCTAACTGTTTTCAAGAAAAACTTGAATTTTTATCAGATTCATCCTGCGTATATACATGAATTTTAAAATAAATGACATTAAATGACAATGAAATTGAAATTGGAAAACGTCTCATTCTATAATTTCAAACAAAATTATAAAATTTGAAAAAGTATTTCATCAGAATAGAAATTATAGAAAGAGAAATATTTGCAAAATTCTAAGGATATACTTTCTAGATATTCCCAATTCATATAAAAATTCTGAAGTTTTCTCAGAAAAAAACAGATATTTCGTAATGTCATTGATAGAGTTTCACCTTCGGAACCAATAACGTAGACTTTCTTGCGAAAGTTTAAACTTTGTAGATAACATGCTGAGAGATGAGCAGTGCATAGGATGTCATTCTTGGTCGCTTCAAACTTAAGTGTCCTACATTTTTCCACCAGGTCATTGCGGGTCTTCGTACTGTTGTTCGTTACGTAAAAAACCTGTTTGCCGAGTCTGCGGAACAAGTTTATAACATCCGCCGAATGTGGCAGAGGTGTCATATGCATCCATAATACACCTGAAAAAGATTCCTAAGGAATCATCATCGTATCAACCATGTTCACACGTAGTCCTCACTCACCGTCACAATCCGTCAAGACGGTGTCGAACGAATTCAAGAATCTCCGGACGTTTTGATGAGTGAGCGCCTTCACGTTTATCGCGGACATTATCACCTACAAAAGCGACGACATGTATCACAAATGTCAGAACGATGGAAACGGATATATCCGTGTTATCGCCATAGGAACCTTTTAAGTACTATCGGGTGATAACTCAGATAACATTCCAGTATTTACCAGTAGTAATCCGCGTGTATTATCAAACACGCGAATCAATGATGGCAGGGATCAGCTGATTCCACCATGATCGTAATGTCACTTTAAAAAAATCGGAACTACGCCATATTTCAGGGTGCGATTACATGTAGCGCGGTACAGAAAATAACTAGGGCTACATTCCAAAACTCCTCTCCGAGAAAGATTTTATTCTATATGCTATAGTATACGTTACGTGTACTATATATTTCGAGTAAAATTTTCCTCAAACGTAGCTTAGGTAATTATAGGGACCGCGCCGCTTGTTTCTTTTTTTGACTATAAACATATGTTTACTCGGTGGAAACTTATAGACCGGTATTCATAGTCATAGTTTTTATTTTAAAACCATCTTAAGTCACTAATGCGGTCCTCTGACTGATTCATGACACTACAAGGCTGAACTTAAGACCGTCTTAAGAAACTGCAACGATCCTTAGGAGTGCGTTCCAAAATTTGACTCTGTCAAATCCGAGTATCTGGCCTAGTTTCCACCGAGGGTTTAAATCGGAATGTAAGAACCAACCAACTACAACCGAGTATTCCCTTCTATTAAGACTTAAACACAATAGGCAATAGAAAATAATGAGTAGTCCAATCAGAACTCTGATATGTAAATTTGATATTATATTCCAGAGCTCTGATTGGACAGCTCGTTATTTCCTGTTGCCTATGCCTATTGCCTGTGTCTATTGTGTTTAAGCTTTGAAGCTGGAAATGCAATGAAAAGCACAGACAATAGGAACAGAGAATAAAAGATTTCAACCTATTAGAAAGCCTTCATTCTATTATTCATAAATAAATATGCATAAATAAATGTGCATACTTGTAAAGCTATAATATCCTATATATTGCAGAAAAATTACAATTTTTTCTCTGCAGTTATCATCTCTGTTGATAAGTTCATAGTTTCTGATAAGTTGAAATCTCTTATTTTCTGTTCTTATTGCCTGCACAGGATAAAATAATACTCGAGTATATGTTTACTAACAGTTGTCGATGTCATTGCACAGATTTTTCATCAATAATAAAATATCTGTGTAACGACACTGATAACTGATAGGCGTGTAAAGACAATTAAAGTCACTAGATCTATAAAGTACCGCAAACTCGCATCCATTTTCACGCGAAACGCGACCATTTCGAATTTGTGCATTACATGCTTTATTTGGGAAACTGAAGACAATATCAAATATATAAATCAATGTTTTTTAATTGTAATTTATTTATTTATGAACAAAAAAATATGTACAAAGGCTCAATTTATGTGTTCTTTAGTTTAATACGGATTTATTTGCCATAGAAGTTTTGTACATAAAAGTGCACAAAAATATGTGTAAGTACAGTTCAGAACTGTTCAGGAATACAAAAGTACACGTCACACATGTTAGATTAGCTGCATTCAATTGACTCAATGAGGATCCTGATGTACTTCAAATCGTGATGTGTACTATGTGCACTTCGGCTATTTTTACGCGACATTTCTGAAATCAATTGCGATACTTTATATAATCTAGTGATTTTTAAAGACATTTACAGAATCACGCCCTTGGATCAGTATTTCCAGTGTGCAAAAGTTAACATCAGTCAATAATGGCTGTATTCCAAAATTACTGCCATTGAAAATGCTACAGTTTATGTTACACTATAGATTTTTAGTACTAGCACCGATGAGATACTATTAAAGATCAACATCCTTATGGGAGTTCGCGTCTTTGAGAATATTGAAGTGATTAAGAGTTAAAAACTGATAATATTAATTTTATGATTTATTAGTTTAGTAGACGCATTTAGAACTCAATAATACTCGATTTTTTTTTAAAACTGTGATTTCAATATCATCATCAAAGTTTAATTATTAACAGAGATGATAACTGCAGAGAAAAAATTGTAATTTTTCTGCAATATATAGGATATTATAGCTTTACAAGTATACATATTTATTTATGAACATTTATATAATAAAAAATTATGAATTTAATAATGCATAAGCCAAATATTAATAGCGAATTTATATCAATTGTCGACAATATCGGCGTTCTTCAATTACTTCCTTTAATAGTATCTCACTAGTGATACATGGCAGTCAATTTTGGAACACAGCCAATATCAACATTAACTGACATTAATTGAAAAGGGGACACAATAAGTTCTTCTGTAACTAACGATAATTTGGTATCATTATATTGTTCTTGCTTTTTTACTATTACAGCTTTTTTTACTATGTAAAATACCTGCGTAATGACATTTCGAGTTAATAAAATTGTCATTAAAAAATTACAGAATAGGCTTACAGGAATGTTTGAGTTTACAAACCAATAGATTAAGTAAAAAGATTAAGTAAAAAGAGTAGCGTATACCAAAAATGCGTATGCCTAATGCTGATTGGCTCCGCCATTTATAGAGTATAACTTAGAAGAAGATGGTGTTAGAAAAAGAAAAGGTTAAGACGAGGAACTGTGTTACAAATATTTGTTGGAAATGGTGACTTCCGCTTGGCGCCTATTCTCTTTATATCTACTCTGTGAACCAAAACAAAACTATTGCATTGTCATAATTGTAGTTTCTTCTTCCTACTTCTAGTTTTTCTTCGAAAAGTGGAATTTTTATTTACAAATTTATACAATAAAGAATACCAAGGACTAATGTCTTCCAATGGCTAATCATCATGAGTGTATGTTTTTGTTAACATGAAGGTTATAACAATTCTAATTCTATTATTAACTTATGAGCCTGCGAACTATATTTTAATGCTTTCCATAGATCAAATTTGGAGATCTGGAAACAGATGAACGATTCAAGAAACTGCAACGATCCCTGAAACTAGCTATACTGCAAAATGAACATAACAAGAGTGTATACGATAGAAAACCATCGACTGTAATAACTTGGCCGAGTATTTCCAGTATTAATGCAGATACTTTAGATTCCAGCATTACAACACCATTGCAACAAACTTCTTTGTTCAACAGCGAAGTTTTAACTTCCAGCAATAATTTGAAAAATATACTTTTAAAGAAGAAGAGTCACAATATTAAGCAAGAAACAATGACTACATCTAGTCTCAAACAGTACGGTGTCGAGAAGGATAATCATGTCGATCGACTTGCTATGCCACCCCCAATGGGAAACATAATTTATCGTACTGTTCGGGAAAATGGTGTCTCTGCATTGTCTAATTGCAAAAAAGTGTTGCCTTCATTTGATTCATCTATATGCTCTTCAACAGTAAATACATGTTTGAAGAGCGCTCCTACCTGGATATCCACTAATACAGGTGCTGATAGATCTACTGTACCAGAGTATCAGAAAACTTATGTCTTATCAAGTTCTATCCATAATTCTCAGAATATTGATCGAGTATTTTCAAAATGGAAAGTTATATTAAATAACTACTACGAATTAATAATTAAAGGAACTTTAGATTGGTAAGTACAAAATAAAACGCTGCATTAATATTTAAATGTTAATGTTTATTTTCTTTGCAAACAGTGGTAAGGTTGTACGTAGTAAACCTGTTATAAGAAGATATTCTGCAAAATGTGTTGAATCCAAATACAAGCATGTATATATTCTGACGGGGAATATTGTTGATGAAAGAAATGGTAATAATTTGTATAAACTTCATTAAAAATTTATAGTTTACATATTAACTCTCTGTTGACCAAGTTGGACTTTGAAGGCAATTTTTTGATTGTATATTCTGGATAAATCTAGGTAAATATAAATTTGTAAAAAAATAAGTAAAATGCAATCTGACTTCTGCAATAATAAACACTCATTACAGCTTTTGTAAATATGCAAGAATTTTTTCAAATTTTTTATAGTTTAAAGTACAAAAATCTGCACTGAAACTCAAAGATCCATATTGCTAACAGAAAGTACAAAATTGTAATAATTGATGGAGGTTAATAACTTTTATACTTTATTACAGGATTACCAGATTATATTCGCGGAAAATTTTATAATGGTTTTCCTGATGATTGGGAGAACGTTTATCAAATATGGAGGACATATGCCAAGCAAGGATGTCCAGTAACGTTTCGTTGGCCCACCCCTATTACTGACAGTGATGATGATTTAAAAAGCGAATTGACAGATATGACTTATGTAAAAAATAAGAACACTATTTCTGCAACGAAATCTTGTAACTTAAACAAATCTAATAAGATTGAAAATATGAATGATATATCTAAAGAGAAGGAAATATGTAATTATTCTACTCATAGTATTCCAAGTTGTGAAAAAAATTCTTCATTTATAAAACCTTTTATTTACAACTCTGAAAAAGATATAATTCCTGTTATGCAAACAAAAAATACAAAGTCTTTATGTGATGAAGCTAGTAAGCAAAATTTCAATTCCGATATAAATCCACCATGCAGTTCTAAGAAAGTGAATAAATTGAAAGATATTCTTCAGGAAGATAAATTGAACATCATTATTAACAATTTGGCAGACAAGAATTGTCCTCCAAAGTACATCAATAAGATTATTGAGATGTTGGATTGTTTGGATTATGCAGTGTCTTACAAAACGGAATCAGAATGTAATAACGATTCGATGATCTCCACGAATCACGAAACATATAAATCAGAAACAATGTCATTGCAAAAGAGCTTAGTTTGTGATGGCAATCCCCTGAACACTAATAAGCTTCAAAACAAATCGATAGAATTAAAAAGCTGCACAATGAGACACTCCATTAATCCGGAATACGGAAGCATAAAAAATGATTCTAGTACTATCCAATTATCGAATTCAGCAAATCTTAGACCGGGACATGACAACAATTCAGATAAATTGGAGAGCGAGATTTATGCTGGTATACGCAAAATATCGATTGAATCAGTTTTAAAAGCTAGAGAATTACCTGGAAAAATATATAAACGTAAAGTGAGAAAGAAAACGACTTATCCGGACTTATCTCAGAAACATGTGGCAAATCTGACATACAATACAAAAGAAACTAAGTCTAGTCATATGGCAATGAATGAAGAGAAAAAATTACTTTCAAATGACTCCTGCGTCAGTATAACAGAAGATGAAGTGAGAACAGCACACAATATGAGGAAGTGTTGCCAAACAATACCTATTAATACCTATCCAAAATCACAAGAAATAACTTATTCCAGTCGCCGAAAAAGAGAGAAAAATTTTGAAATGTATGAGAAAGGCAAATGTGTAACGCATATGCAAAATAAACATCCAATTAATACTTTTGACACACAAAAAATTAATTCAGATGTTTTTATAAAGGAGCAAAATATTTCATATAAAGTTCAAAACAATGTACATTCACAGTTTGTTTCAGATGTTGATTATACTATCAATTCTGATGACATTGTAACTGTAAATTCACGAACAGCAGATAGAAATGTAACAGCATCACCGGCTAAAGTGAACCAAGACATTATAGCAATCAACGAAAATAATGAGTTTTCGGAAAAATCCAATGTTTCTCCAAAATTACGTAGAGAATTTATCGAACAAACAAAAAACGATATTGTGATGAAAAAATCCAAACCTACCATAATCAATTTGGTACCAGTAAATTTGAAGATGAGAATAAGTAAAGAAAACTTGAATACAACTGCCGAGCAATTGCCTTCCAAGATAATCAACAACGATAAACAGAATACAAATATTCAGCCGTTAGAAAACTTCATGTTAATCGCTTCAAAATCTGTGCTCAATGATTCTCATACGAAGACATTTGACAATAAAAGAGAGATTTATCCAATGACAAATAATAATAAATCGTATGATATAAATTCTACTAATCCGACGATGAATTTAACAACCAAGCAACCTAAAAGCAGCAAAGAGCAATGTGAAGTTAAAAAAAATCCCAAAATGTTGACTGCGTGGATGCCAAAAGTAGTATATTATGCAAAATCAAAATCTGGATTAGGTTTAACTTTTCAAGGAAAATTAGTCAAGTAAGTTCTCTTAGATAATAGGTATGTCTAATAATTAAACAATATATTTTGTTTTTTCTTTTTACTATATAGTGAAGTTGGCCACGTTGTGCACAGAAATTATACGACAGACATTGTGCTGAAGCGATTATCAGCGACACTAATCGAATCAGTGAATCATGAATTCTTTGAACTTCTTGGACATTTAAACGACAATAAGCATAGTAAAGTATCCGAAATTATTAATTATTATTGTATCATTGTACATTGATAAATATTTGTCAATTAATAATATTGCTTTATCATATTTAGTTATTCCCAAAGAACTTGTAAAACAATGTCGTTATGGATGTCCTTCGAAAATCGAGCAATTTTGTCTGACTTGGAAAACGTTGCAGCAAGGTAAGTTTCTTAAAATATATTTAACTTTTAATAAATATTATATGTTCATGTGTTGCATTTATTTCTGTTTCCTAGATAATATTCAAGAAATTAGTCAGAAATCTTATGATACGACAGTGAATTCGCTGAATGCACCTATTAGTTCGAGGGGTCGTCATATTTTACCTCCATTATGTTACTGGACAGGTGAATAAAAATGTGAAAAGATTAATTTTTTTTACAAAAATAGATAAATAATCTAAAGCTATTTTTTGCTATTATTTTTTTTACAGGTGAACGTATAACGTTGAAAGATAACAATCCAGTCTATAGTCCGGGCAATTCACAGAAATCATCGTTATGTTCACAAACTAATAACTCAAGAGAAATTCAAAGGAGTACTATGGTAAAAATTTCTATAATTGCAGAAATATTTACATCTGCTTTTATTATAATTGTACATATTTTTATTATTGTGAAATATAGGATACTGATGAAACAAATAAACAAAATGGGACTTCTAAGAATACACAGAAAGAGAATACATCACAGAAGCAAAATGTAAATAAACAAATAATATCTGAATCAAATACTTCAAATATAAATAAAAATCAAGTAAGTTTGTATAATTATATTTCTGTTAAAAATAAGTTCATTAATAAAAAGTTTATGGATTCTTTTAATTTAAACGATTGTTACTGAAAAGTCTCGAAATCCTAAAAAATCACATAAGGTCAATGCTACGAATAACAATACAAAGAGCTCTAATAACTCGAGGAAATCTCGCAAACGACGGATGAGCTCTACCGATTCCAGCGAAGAGAAGCAAAAAGCGTCTCGGCAAAAGGTAATATTGAAATTAATTGAAACAGTCATTTTGCTTATCATATATTTTCAAGAAAGAAATTATATTGTATCTTTTTTATGCAGTACGTGCGCAATCCTAAAACAAACAAAAATGTAAATTCAGAATCACGATATATGGCATTAAGGAAGCGGCAAAATGTGACATATAATTATTATAAAAGTATTTCGCAATCAGAAGACGCTTTATCGGAGGACGAAGAATCATTTGTATAATCTCGGACGGTAATTCCGTATAAATGTTATTTTGTATATTGATAATACGTGAAAATTTAATTAAAAAAAAGTATTTTTCTATATATTTATCATCATATATATATATAAAAAAGAATAAAATAATATTCAACATTCACAATATATATATATATATTGTGAATGTTGAATATTATTTTATTCTTTTTTTTTTGTAGTCGATACAAATACAAAAAAAGATAATCCATCTTTCATCTTTATTCAAGGATTAAATAAAACATTAAAATGCAACTGCAAGCTTTAACGATGTCAAGTAAATGCGACATTATTTTGAACAATTTAAATATTGTATAGATATTTTCTTATAAAGACTTAATATATATAAGATAGATTTCTATAGAATATCTAGATTGCTAACGTGCTAATTATGAATTAGTCTGAGGCAAATTTTTTAGTTATGTCATGTAAATCCATATATTTAATATCTTATGAAGTAGCGTTATCATTATCGATAACTTTAAATTTATTTAAAACAGTCACTATCTCTCTTGAAACCATTTGGAGTACTTTCATTTTTCTGATTGTGATATAGCAGTCCAGGTATTTATGTATAGAAATCTGTAAACAATGCGGTATTTATATTCGAAAGATATATTACTTACGATAAGTAATTAGATCAATTCTCTATATTATGAACATAATGGCATCAATGAAAAATATAAAACATCTTTGAACAATAATTCAGTTACAATCAACGCTATCTTATCAATGCCCGCTAAAATATTATGATTCTAATATAAAATATACATCTTGATGACTATGATCAAGAAAAATCTAATAAAGTAAAATATTATAATTTTATCTTGACCATTTTATATTTAATATCTTTCTATAATAACTGATAAATAAAAACCGTTCGAAAATTATAGTAAATTCCAAATTTTATTCAATTATTTTTCTCATTGATGCTATCAATGTGAAGGAAAGTGAATCAAGAAATTGCAGAGCGTGTTCGTGAGGCCTTCAAAGTTTCCATAAAATTTTATTATGTACATAGGAAGAAACCGCGGAAATATTACATAATAAATAAATTACGATACAACACCGTAGTTTATAATAACCAATCGACGATTCCTTTCTTGATTCGCAAATAAAATCTCGCGTGCAAGAAAGTGAAAATTCATTACGCATGTTGCATGTCTACAACGATCAATGATCGATTTGATGCGAGCGATCGATGATGTTTCGCGACGCATATTGTTACTATTTCATACATAGCATGATATGAGACATAACTAATAAATATAAATCAGCTATGCACAATCCCGTTAGCTCTCGTCGTATAAAGGAGTACCATCTCCGCTGAGGGACATACTCCGTGGACTAGAATTCGTGTGTGGAGTACCTCGCGGAGATTTATACGATGGAGTACGTGTGGAAGGTCTACTTCTTCCGGAAGGCGTCGTTCTGCCAGATGATTCGTCATAGCTACGCGGAGTTTTTCTAGACTCTTCGTATCTAGGTGTCGATCCGCTGCAAACACATTTAATCATTGACGATAGTCGAACGAAAAACACTGACGTTTTATATACATCAATTTTCAATTGAAAAATTGAAAATGATTGTTATTTAATTTATATTTAATTAGTATACTTACGAGACTCGAGGACCGCTTTTTAAACGTGCCCATGCTTCGGCAGCCTTCTTCCAATCCATGGGATCACCGGAAGGAGTAGACAGGGGTGGTGTAGGTCTGTGCGATTGAGCAGATCTGTGATGGCTGGGTGTCATCGATGGCGGCGGCGGATGTACAAAAGGCCCTTGATGATGGCTAGGGGTTTGTTGACCATATCTGGGAGTGGGCTGGCTATGATGCGGTGTATGATGCGGCGTCTGATACGGGGTCATAAACGGAGTTTGACCAGACGGCGTGTACGGCGTATTGGGATACGTGTGTCCTCCGCCATAGCCAGTAGTACTAGCCGCTCCCGGGGTATGTGGCGGATAATGATGTGGCGTTTGATTCGCCACTTGTGATAACGAGTGCAACATGTGATGTGGAAGATTCTGTGCAACTCGCTGTATTGCTTCTTGATTCATTCCTAGCAATTGTAATAGTAATTAACACATATATTTGTACATTTTATTTTATTTATGACAAAATCGCGTGTTCGTACTTGTGCGTTTTATTTCAGCGAATGTATGCGAAAAATAAGTGATAATATAGAATGTGTGTGAACAGAATGACTTAACATGTGTGTCACAAAATGATTTAATTTTGAAAAATAAAGTTTTTTAAAAATAAAATATACAATTTGATCTATACTATGATTTAAGTGTGACTGACAATAGTTTACAATGTAAACAATGTAGACTTACCGCTGACTGTTCCTGGCGTAGTAGTGTAAGGTGTTCTAGAAGTCATCGCACCGCGCGGTGTACTAGGAGTGGATTGTCCAGGAACGGGATCCCTAAAATGTTCCTTGAACCAGCGTAATAGGTCGCTCACTCTACCGAACATCTGCGCCCGAAATCTGAAGCCTTCGGATGTTACTGTAACGTACTCGTGACGGCAACGAGTGCGCGGGAGATATGAGAGTAAAAACTTTCCAGGATAAGTCTATGAAAGAAAAATAAACAAAATTGTTTTTTAAATTAAAAATAAAAAGATTTTCAGAAAAATGCTATATTACATATTAGTAAAAAATTAGTTGTATATACATTTATTTACCTTAGCTGCTGATATGATATATGGAATTCCATTAGGATTCTCCTTTTTCTGTTCTTTTAGTATCTCCTCCGCTTTATCTTTGATTCCTTCTACAGTGGACTTGTAGTATTTGAAATCCAGCAATTCGGAAGCATAAGCGGCCATAGGATTTACATGTCGAGCGATAATCTCGTCAAGATCTTCAAATTCCTCATTGCCTATCCACAGGCTTTGTCCCAATGAAAAAGCATTCTCTTTACCCTCCTCACGAACGTCGATGTGCTGTAAAATGTCATCAGTGACTTTCCACGTGACTGTCAAATGGTCGGCGCCTTTGCTACTCGGTCTCACTATTGCTTCGCCTTGCTTCATTGTCTGCATTAATTTAACAGTCTCGGCGAAACTGATATTATGGAAGGATGGATGGACGATAACACGTTTCACATAAATCTGCCGCTGTTTTGCCTTCTTCGCGTCCTCTTCTACCTTTATATCTCTTTGCTCGGATTCGGTGTCATAAAATGGATCTCGCTGTGGCCTGCACATTAAATTACAACTTATAATAATGTACACGGTAATATATTTTTAAAAAATTATATCACTATATTTTAAATTAAGAAATATGATTTTTTTTTATTTTTGCAAACTTTATTCATGATTGTAAAGACGATAGATCTAAATAGAAATAGACTTTATTTATTTATTATTTTATATAATCTACTCACCTCCATTCATGATTTTTGTCAGCGAGATCGCTGCTCTTGCTGGTACATTCGACACTGAATCGATCTACCTCAATTTTAATGATCCGGCAATGAATGATCTGTCCCATACCGACTCTCTCGCAGGGGTTTGCGACGTGCCGGTCCGATAGATTCTTGATGTGAATATAACCGGAGATACCATTGTCCAGTCGCAATCTTACGCCGGTAGCTTTACCCGGACAAGCCCCAGCATCGAAGTGATTCCACACCTCCGATAATTCGGGAAAGTCGTTCTTCAGGCAGAAAGGACATTGCCACAGACCAGTCTCTTCGTTTCGCACCGGATTCGCCTGATCAAGCTGATCGCCCTGTGGTTTTCGATGACTGATGCCAACCACGGTAGCCAACACTAGCTTGCCGACGTAAAAAGTCTCGGGTGTTTCCTTTGTCAAAACATCGAACAATTTTTCCGCGCTCGGCGATTGATATAATACACGGAGATCCTTGTATCGGCTGTTTAATTCGGCTCTGATATCGTAGAGAGTAACGCATTTATTACCGAAACCTTGCCGCTCGAGTTCTTCTGCAAAAGCGTCGAGATCCAAATCTTTCAAGCGTTCTGGCGATTCGAGTATCTCTTCCAAAGCGCCGGCAGGATTGGCGTCCTCGTCGTCATATTCCAGTGCATCAACTGCCATCTTTCTAGCCCATTCATAAGTCTCGGGATGTACGCGCGAACCATCGAGCACTTCTACGTACGCTTCGGTACTGTCGCCAAGGCTATTAGTGTCGATTTTGATGAATCCAGCACAATTGATGAATACTTTTGGCCCCATATGACATGCTGTAACTAACTGCGTTCTGTTCTCTAATCGTTGATTTGTTTGCTTCAGCATCTTGATCAATGCCTGACCCTTTCGTGGACCAAGACCGCAAACAAATTGAACAAGGTTGCCACAGTATGCTTGTTGGACTGCCTTATTCACATCTACGCCAACTTCATTCACGCGATTTACGAATTCCAAATATAAATTTTCCAACAGTTCTTCCTTAGGTAACTGATCTTGCAAATTGTGATATTTTAGGCAGAGAATCTCTTCGTCAGCCGTGCATAATTGTGAGAATTCCACTAGTGGATCCTGCATCCTTCTCGCCAACGAAATAGCCTGACGTAGCAGCTCCGGATAATCTCGAAACTCTGAATTCCCTTTGTTACTATTGGCGTAGATCTTGGCAAGTTCGTTGTCGCATATCTCCACCTGGATATTAGGAAACTGTTCTTCTTCCGACAAATGCGTGATACACTCCTTGATATCAGCAGCGATCATCATTGCTTCCCGAGACTCGCCAGCCACCACGATCACATGTGGCTTCTTCGTGGCTATAAAATTCTTTAACGCTAGTAAATCGGCCTCCTTCAGCGTCTTTTCACCTTCGCGATAACTGTTCTTGCGCTTCATCAGATGCGGTAAGCGCAGGTAATCCGTACATTCTCCATCAGCCGCAATCAAACAGGTAAAAGCTGCCTGCGAATAATCAGGCACATAAGATAAACCCATGACGCGCAGGCCTTTACTGGTATCCCATTCCTCATCCTCCTCTTCGGGGAACTCACAACTATACGGCGCAACCTTGATCCAATTGTACATCTTGCGGCAACACGAGCGCATTACGCATTCCTTCGCCTCAGCGATTAAATTTGCGCGCAACTCTTTCTTTAGATGTGGTATTACCATGCGATTAAGGGCGATTTCGACGCTGCCAACACGCAAAGCATTCCAATCTTGTACGAGTTTGCTGAACTCATCACGGCAATAGAGTTGCTTCATTTCGTCGACATAGTTATTGCTGGTGTTACCCTCAATAGTATCACTGAGTGTAATTGTAATGAGTTTGTCTTCCTCAGCAATCATCAGATTCAAGAATTGAACGCCTACTAAATCACGTACCGGCTTGTCCTTCAGATATTTCATCGTGTAGATTGGATGATTCTCATCGATCTCTTTAATGCCCTTCTTCGTTGGCTTCACGGACATCTTAGCGCGTTCCATGTACATCTCGCGCACGCATTTACGCACGAGCGGTTCGCGTGCCAACTGAATCGCCACCATCAACTGAGCAGCTTTCAATACTTCTTCCGCGGTCTTAAATCGCGAACTGGAGTACTCGGTCGCGATTGCTGTCGGTTCGGTCGGCTCTTGATCCACCTCGTGACGTTGATAATTATCACGCAGATTCTCGGCGTAGTGTTCGGGTGTTAAGCCAAATTTTTTCGCTAGACCATCCAAACCAGCCTTCCGACAGATTGAATATGGGCCGCTTCTAACAGCTTGTTTCAGTGTATCGTCGACTTCTTCTTCCTCCGGTATTTCTTCCTCTTCCGGCGGATCCTCTCCATTTTCTTCTGCCTCAGCAATTTGTTGTTTACGTCGCTGAATTCTCTCTTCACGTCGTGCCTGTTTCTCCTTCTGTCGCACAGATTCCTGCATCGCCTGAATCTCATGACTGTAATACAACATGAAATGATTATAGACATCATTGAGCTCTTCACTTGTCTGCGCATTCTTCAGTCGCTCAATATCGTCGTCTTTGATCACTCGCACGTTATCTGGCAATGGTGCGTCCGGATTCTTCATAATTTCATCCAGTTGATAATTGCGCATCTTATCAAATAGTTTGAGCAGGTTCTCTTTCCGTTGGCTCAACTGACACCATTTTGCATCAAATTTATAAACTTTCCACAAGTCATTAATGTTCAACTCAGGCAGCACATACTCCTTTCTATAGAAAGATATAAAAGGGACTTCAAAGTGTTGATTGCGCATAAAGTCCAAGGCTTTCTTAATCTTGCCGATAGTCTGTGGTCCTTTTCGTGCCCGTTCCTTAGCCTCAGCATTCAAGTGGGCATCCTGAATGGAGACTGTAGGCTTGCAAAATGCTTGCTTATAGATCCATTCTGCTTCGAGATCCAGTTCATCAGAACCTTCCTGAACTGATGTGACTGGTACAGATCTAAGTTGCATTCTTTCTGGTATATCTGTATTACGTATCTGCAATTTTGAAACAGATTTCATAAGTGATAGATTTGGAAACAATATAGCTATTTATAAATATACAATAATATTTGTCGCATTTAGAAAACAAAACATCGTTACTATTTATATGTATTTCCTACATATATTTTTTATGTTAAATTTAAAGATGTAATATAAAATTTCTATATTATAATC
>Ga0157364_1002797_pt1 | contig 16588 bp, 8 predicted proteins | sample AttsexASBM2_FD_111476 | JGI IMG/M metagenome (GOLD analysis project Ga0157364, IMG submission 111476) | Fungus gardens microbial communities from leaf cutter ant in Ribeirão Preto, State of São Paulo, Brazil - Atta sexdens ASBM2 | ecosystem: Host-associated > Fungi > Mycelium > Unclassified ... | reverse complement strand
TATATATATATATATATATATATATATATATATATATCGTTTTACTCGTTTCGCTTACTATACTACTTCTATGAGATCGAGACAAGCTGATACCGCGACTCTGCATCGAGATCGCGCAGAACAACCGGCAAAACCTTAAAGACGCGCGACGTGGCTGGTTTTCAAAATAAGAAGATCCACCGACTTAGAAAATCCTTCTCGCTGGATGGCGAGTTGCTATGCTCGCAAAAACACTTCACAAACGCCCGCGCATAGTTTGCTCGTGGCTGTTCTCGCGATCAGAGGGAGAGGGGGATCAGCAATAAATCAGGAAGAGAGTCGTGGTCAGATTTCTTGCCGATCGGCGCTCACGCACGTGCGTCCGATATTTACCCTGATGACCGACGTTAAACTCGACCCCGGATTCCCTGCGTCTGCGGAGAGATCGATGCAGACCGCGGACGGATGGATGGATCGATCGATCGATCGATCGATCAGCGACAGGGACACGGATAACACGCAAAAGATAAAAAAAGGAGGAAAGAAAGAGAAGCAGCATAAGGCAGATTTATATACACGGCAGGGACCAGGAGACTCTATTCAGGCCATCGCTTGACAAGACCGACCGCTTCCACGAAGGGTAAAGCCACCTCAAATCGTACCGTTATACGCGAGCAACGTTTTTCACCCGATTCCCCGATCAATCAGCGACTCTCGCCGCGTATCGATATCGATGCCGCAACTTTGTGCGTATCTTCTAAGCCGGCTGCGCCCGTCCTGGTATTCGACTGGTTCCTCGTGCCGCGCTGCTCGTCGCGTAAGAAGTTTTCCATGAAGCTTATGAATCTCGACATTTTCCAAATGTGTAGTCAGTCCTGACTGGACTGACAGGTACGAACGTTTCAAATAACTCGAAGAATTATTTTCATAATTATACTGAGAAAATGGATTGAACTATTTCGAATAACATTAATTCTTTCAAATTAAATTTATAACCATATTAGAATAACAGTGGCTTAAGTTTCAGCATCAAGCTATTATTCAATAATTGAATAATTCTTTTTTATTACGTGCAATCAGAACTATTAATTTATTAATTGACTTGATAATTTTGATCATCACGGAATAAAAATTAATTATTCAATTATCGTAGCTTAATGGTGAAATTAATTCACTGTTATTGTAAATATATGAAATGAGAGACTCGAAAGAATTTATCAATGAAATATATATATATATAAAAGCTAATCAGAGCCAATACCAGCTGTTCGATGTATAGAAATCTCTTTATTTTCGTGTGAATATAACAATAACGAAATAAATATACGTTTCAATCCTTTTGAGCCTTTTTCAAATATAAAATATAGTTTAAATTACATGTTGAACGTATTTTGAACGAAAAAAAAAAACGTATATTTATTTCGTTATTGTTACATTCACATAAGAATAAAGAGATTTCTCCCGAATAGTTGGTGTTGGCTCTGATTTCATATATTTCATTCATTGTTATTATAACATAATTACAAATTTGAGTCTATTCGCTACTAATCATTGCTCAAGAAACAAATGGATATAGCTATACTATATCCATTACATATATATATATATACACTGAGAGAAATAATTTGGTTATAGGAACAAATCAAGGGAAAGCGAATGTGTTAAAAAATCGATCGATTACGATTGCAAATTAATTCGTCAATGTAATAAATAATCAATAGTATTGTTAACAAATAAGAGACTCATATATATATGTATATATATGAGTATATATATATATATATATATATATATATATAAAAGTCGATTGCAGGATCTCAAATCGTAAGAAATTCTAATCAAGTATTCTCCCTACATTTGATTGTGCTTGGTCAGTTTCCTACGACTTAAGATTCCATGATCATCTACGAATTCTAAACGAGTCTATTCAAAGTCTATTCAAAAGATAGATTAGATTCTATATAGTTTAAAGTCTATATAATAATAGTTTGCTTCTGTTACTAATAATTGGTTGGTACAGCAGACTAACAGCAAACAAAATTTGTTGTCACATATTTATCGATTAAAAGTACTGATGGCTTGCTAAATTAACAAAATTCTTTCTCTCAGCGTATATATATATATATATATATATATATATATTGCTATAGCATTATATTCATTGCCGTTGTAGTTGATGAAATATATTAAATATATTAGATAATTCTATTGACTGAAATATGCAGATGCAAAAAAGTAATAGAAGAAAACAATATTTACTCAGGTTGCAGCAATAAAATCCTTCAGAATGTCGCCAGCATCTCTGATTATATGCGACGTGCGAAGAGAAACGGAAGGTCTACGCGCAATTGCGACTTTCCTCAATTTTGCATGAAAATTCGACGAGATTTGCGTGATGCCATCCGGGACGTGAAGGTTTATTTTCGTTAACGTTTTATGAGAGTACCACGACGGACGCCGCGATTAACCTTGCCGAGCGGCTCTCCATTTTCGAGTACTCGAATAATTCGATTACCCTCCCCCACCCACTCTCTCTTGCCGCGTTCTACCCTCGTCTCGCTTTTATTCACCGTCACTGTCACTGTCACCCGTCAGCTGTCCCGTCCTTCGCAACGATCGTCTGACGCGCGCGCGCCGACTCGCATCTACCATGTATACCCATCTACCCGTCACGCCGTCTACCCGATCTACCCCCGGGGAGTAATTATTATTAATCACGTCAACTTTACGATTACGGACGTGCCCATCCCGCCACGCCGCCGAAAACACACCCTTCGTGTTTTAAAATGACTAAAAGTTTGGCGGGAGAAAGTTTGACAGTCGAAACCTCTCACGCATCGAATGGGTAGACGATCCATGGCTGTCCACGATCAGGAATCGTACACTTTTGATGGGACGGGAATATAAATTGACGAGTCATTTTGTCGGACTAAAAAAGTAAGAGCTGATACGCGTGATCACTTACGTATATAGATATTTTTGCATAAAACTGATGTGCAACCGGTCGTGATATCTCATCAAATAAATCGCTATCACATTTTGGATTATCATAGATTTTATCATGATATCTCTGTCGGTCTTTGTATCTTTTCTAAACAATTTCAAGAATACCTCGCACGCAAACATATTTCGCGAAAGGTTTGCGACAATTTCCAACAGCGAAACGAGTGATTCCTAGTGTGAAGTTTTCAATTACTTCAAAGTTCTTTAGCAAAATCGAATTGAAAGAAACACAAGAAAATGTGCAATGAACAATATCCACTCTCTAAATTCTTTGAAATGGAATCGCACTTTAAAGAGTGAATTCTTTTTCAACACTGGTTCAATTTTCAATCTTTGAGATCGAGATTTCATTCTTCAGAGTGAGATTCATTCTAAATACTTTAGAGAATAGTTAAACGTTCAAATTATTGTAATCAAATAGTTGTCTCGCCGAAACAGCTTGATTATCAAGTGCACAAGAGCATGCGTGACTGTGTCGCGACGATAGACAATTTGCCGTGCGATATTTTTAAACGTCGGCACCCTCACGTATGGCTGTAGCTTGGAGAGAGAGAGAGAGAGAGAGAGAGAGAGAGAGAGAGAGAGAGAGGGAGGGAAGGAGGGAGGGGGAGAGAGAGAGAGAGAAAGAGAAAGAGAGAGAGAGAGAATGAAAGAATCGGCTGATAGCGACGAAAAGTACATCAGGGATGCGTCCCGGGTAAACGAGAAGGGGGACCACGGTACGGTTGGCGAGAGGTCGTTCCGTATCACAATTATTTCTTCGCTTTATTTATAGGCAGGGCCACGACACCGCGGTATCATTGTTGTTTTCCATGATTTCCACCCGTTTGAACGGCTCTCCTGACTTATTTTCCCGCTTATTCCGACGCGCTTCTACGACGCAACCAACCTTCCGTTGTCAAAGAACAATCACGGTTCCGCATTTAGCGATCATTACGTAGAAGAAGAGAGAGAAATTTCTACATTAGACTGATAAACAAATTGTAATTTAGTAAAATGATTTGATTATCCATTTTCGTAATAATTTTTTCAAACAAGATTTACATGAAGTACATGTCGAATGAAATGAAAGTATTTAGATATCAAGAACATCCGTGAGATTAACGCTTGATAGAGATACAATACTACATAATATTTTAGGAATCGAATTAGTAAAATCCTGTCTAAAAGTATTTTACAAAAGTATTTTATTCTTTACACCGATTGTTCTCACTAGCGGACTACGCGACGCAGTTAAGCGACGAGAATGAGTACTTAGATCGTATTTGTCTCTCGAATCTCTCGAAGTGTATATCGCGCAAGCGAGAAAGTCTTTTTACGTTTGTTCTGCCGTGTGTGTAATGCGAGTGACCTCCGTTCGCTAAAATCTATATTTATCTCAAGCGCTGAAGCACGATGTACTTAATGCTTTGGCTTTATTGTCTTCACCCCGCGCCCTTCCTTCTTTTTGTCGTTTACCTTTCCCACCCCCTGTCTACTGCCCGCGCCGCCAACTGTCACATTCATGGCGCGTATTTATTTGTGTCTGCCGCGAGACACCGGTTTGGAAATCCGCGTCGCGTTTCGTCACGTGCGTTCGAACGTGTGGGTCTCGAAAAATGACGATTAATCAGACACCGCGAAAAATTCCCAAACGTAGATACGTGAAGAAACAAAATTATTTTAAAGAAATTATAGATATTAACGAAGGGTGGCTATATGACCGACTATTTAATATCTTTTTAATTTCTTTTAAGTAATGATTATCTTATTGGAAAAGTTATTAGTTTCGGAAATGTGTAACCTGCATTATCTTTATACTCTTATTTTTTTTCCGATACACTTGACGCGTTTAACTTCATTCACTTTCTGTAGAGAAACTTCTTCTACATTGAATAAAAAATTTAAAAAAATCTCGCCGTGTCAACTGAAGCACCAAAATTGTATGACATTATGGCGAAGACGCGCGTCATCTTCGTGCGACTCGTGACTTTTTGGCAGTGAACGCTTTTTTTCCGCTCGTGACTTTAAATATAGTCCGAAATCTCTCGCGCCAGACGGTCTGTAGCCTCGTCTGGACGAAAATAAGCCACCATCTTTCCCGTCCTAACGGTCGTTCTTTCCGTTTTTTCCGGCTGATGCCGACGTAGTGCGCCACGTTATGGTGCCTCCCCTTGTCCGACCTTCAAGCACGAAGACGAGCAACAGGAAGGCACGAAGAGGGATCGGTGGAAAGCGGTGTCGCGCGAGGATGCATAAGTGGCGTAGCTTCGGTCTTGAGACAGAACTGAAAAATATGATCCCTCAAGACATCGGAATTTTTACGAGAATTAGTTTTTGAATTAACTCTTCTGTTAATTAATTTCTTTAGAAGCATAAAGTCAGTATCGAAATGAATATAATCGTGGCAGATGCTTGGCTAAATAAAGATGCTTGGCCAGAAAAAGTTACGCACGTACTAAACAGAAAATTTACAAGTTACGATGCAATTTTCTAATTATTTTTCTAATTTATCACGTGACTTAACGTATTTTCTACCGTTCAATTAATTTAGTCTCGAGACGCGCGGGCTCATTTATATTCGAAGCGTTGAAAGGAGCGGGTTTTCGCAAACGAGACGTTGGCCTACACATCCAAGCCGGCTAAACAACCGAGAGCAGCGCCGAGAGGAGGGCTTTGCGTGTGTCTACACGAAAATGTCTGTGTACGCACACTCATTCGCTCGCCAGGAGCGTTGAACCCCGAAATTAATGTTATAACGCAATGTCGTATCTACGTCCTATCTCATCCCATCCCCTGTGCCGTCTCGTTGCGCCTAAAGCCGCTCGATAACGTGCCCTCTAACTTCGACTTGGGAATACCTAATTGCACTAATGATCCTGAGAGCCCGTAGGGCGCGGGGGTGAACGACCCTTCGCGGATTTGTCGCATGGAGAACGCATTCGCGTTCGATAGAGACGCAACGTGCAAACTCGAGTCTCTCTGACAGTGTATCGGCTCTTTGATGGAGACGCAACGTATAGTTACTATATATATGAAAATCCTGAGATCCTGAGATCTGATTTCTTCAAAGCTGAGAAATACTCTGTATTTCATATATTCTTCCAAAAACGAATATCCCTTTGTGTTTCTGGAATGTTATTAAAGCACAAATATGAGAACATTTTTAACAATAAAATTAATAACAATAAACTTTAAAATTCGTAAGCAAAACTCTCTAATCTATTTTTTTAATCCATTTTTCTCCTCCATTTTTCACATACACTTAAAAAAATCCATTAAATTTCATTTGTATATACAACAGAAGCAAATTTTAAGCAAATTTTTTACATTAAAAATATTTAATGTTGTCAATGAAATTGAAGTTACATGTAACTTAAATTTAACGTATATATACTTTAAACTTCATGCACTTCAACATACAAATATTTTAATGTAACAATCAAAAATTTAATACATGTTACTTAAATTTAATGTAAAACATGCATCTCGTCCCAGTAAAGTGCACGAAATTTCAACTCGACAATCCGACGCAAGCAAAGCGCAATATTAACGTTGTTATAGAATGTCATCTAAACTTAACGCGATAAGGACAAAAAACTTTTCCTAAAAGAATTCATAAGAATCACTTACTTTTTATCACTTTAGAGACAACCCCCTTAAAGTATTACCCCCTAATCGACAATCGAACACGATCGATAACAATATTCTAATTCTCCATGCATACGTGAAGTGTATTCACTGTTGGAGGGGGTTCGTTATTTTATCTATAAGACACTTATCATTTCTTTCCAGTAGTGCGCTCGCAAATGCGCTCGCTTGCTTACAGTACACCCCGTAAAACACGCTTCACCGTGCGATCACTTTCCGGGGGTCCGCCGGCCGAGCGAAACCGGACGTAAAAACTGCCGTCTCCGAGTAATCTGCATCGCGTGACGCAAGCGGCCCGCAATTGCGACTACACTTCGACAGTATAACAGCGTAACTCGATAAAATTCGCATTTGGGTCACGCGTACTCTCTCGTTCCCTCCCTCTCTCTCTCTCCCCGACTCGTTCTCTCTTTCGTCCCCTTGTCCGATTCCCGCTACTTCTTTCGCTTTTATTTTTCCCCTCGAAAGGGCCTGCCTTATGCGCCTTGCGGCATCGCGTGCGTTTATGCGCCCGCGCCCCTTCTCACAGGGAGAGGGGGAGCGGGGAGGGGGGAGGGATTGGGGGGCCTCTAGCGCGCCAAGAGGCGAAAAAAAGTTAGAAACGCCTCTTCTTCTTGCACCCTGTAATTCTCCTGTTGTCTTCTTGCTCGAGGTAAATCTCGTCGAATAATGGATAGAACAAGTTCTCGGAGAAAAAATCGTAAGGTTTCCGAAAATTAGAGTGAGGTATCACGCATTAATTCTTGTATATAATTATTTTATTTAAAATTAAAAGTGTTCTCAATGTAAATTAATTTCAGTATAAAAATAAAAGAGAATAATTGAACCAATCTTTGGTGTTACAGTTTAATGGATTAATTGGTAGATATTTATCATCGATTAATTATTATCAGAAGTTGTAGAAAACTAAATAATCTAAAGAGCAATTTAGTAATTTTAGATTGCACGCCTGTCTGATGATTTAATGTTGCGTTATCTGTTAGGATTAAATTCTAATAATAACATTTTTAATATATATTTTCTGGAGATCAAATTTGATATCATATACGAGCGTTCATGCAACATATATCAAACTTTATATAACAATAGCCCTTAAATGCACTCGACGTGCGACGGTGATATTTGTACTTTTAATACTCGCTTGTACACAGGAACATGACAAACTGGTTTTCTCTGCAAAGGTTACTCATAGATCGTTCTTAGCGCTTCTCATCGATTTATCGATTTTGGCGAATCCATTAAATTGTCATTAAAATAATTTTAATCAATCAACATATAAATTTTCGAAAAACATTAACAGAAAAACATTGCGGAATAAGATCACCTTGTTCAACCGAATTCTATATAAAACAAGGATTAAGACTAACATTGTTTCTCTACACAATTTTATGAATATCATTTTGTATTCACCTAATAAATAAAAAATGCACCTTGCTTCAATTGCCATGACAGCATAAAGATCATCGTAACATCAGGAATCAAAATTATACACCGACTTAGCTAACGTCAAGGATGTGTTCTGAGAAATCGAGATCCGTGCGATTGATATCGATGTTCCGGGCGAAAGAGACCGAAGTGAATGAGAACCACCGAAGACCATGGCGCCTGTCTGCGAGTATGCTGACCACAGTGGCACTATCTGGGCTATCATTATTCATCGGATATATATCTATTACAAATTTGTTAATTTTGTTGAAACAGATTGATTTAAGCGTAACGTAGAAGTGCTGTTGATGGGGAACGGCAAGAAGGTGCGCGGGAGTTGATACTCATGATTTGCGAGGTGAAGAGGAGGGATGACAAGGAGTAGTTACGACAAAAGTTACGATCACGTAAAAGATACTTTGCGTAAACAGTGGACGAGGCTTATTCACAACATTGAAAATTTAATCCTAAGATTTCCTTGAATTCGCTTTCATTTAAAAAAATGTGCATTTTAAAAAACAGGATCCTATAATTTCATGATCTAATAATTTCGTTTCCGTATATATGTGTCAAATATTTGTATACATAGAAATATATGTATAATCTTTTTGATTAACCGTATTCAATTTGCATATATTTTTTTAATAGAAAAGAATGAAAAAAATGTTGATCTCGTCAAACTTAGATTTTTTTTTCTTCTGTATTAAAAAAGTATATAGATGCAAATTAAATTGATCACGAAGATTGTAATTTATCAAAATAAATATATTTATTTATTTTCGGCAATGATACTGCTGCAAAATTACTGGAAACAAAGTCAACAATGAAAAGATATCGAATAAAATATTATGCACCGAAAGAGAGATTGCATTGCATCGACGCAATACAATTCGCGGAAACGTTCTGTGATATCAGACATGCCTTGTAAAAATTTGAAGAAGAAAAATGATTTTAAAAGCTTTTAATTATCGCCTGCAATGATGTATTTAGTAATTCTTAATTACAATAAGGTCATGTCCCTGATTAATTATCGAATTACGAGTTGTTATATACTCAAATATAAGTTACAATAAGAATATAGAAAACACAATGACATCGATAAACCCGGCGTACTTATATAAGAATTTTATCGTGTATATATCGCTATTGTCTGTACGATAATTACAATTAAAAAACTGCAAGTTTGACTTTTGAATCCACGTGGAGAAAAATTCGGTGTCCGAAAATAATTAATAAGTTAGATATGTTATCTTTTTATATAATGTAACACATGATGCAATCGGTTTTTTATAAAGAAATTCTAAAATTTACTTACTAAAATTAAGAACGGAAGAAAAAAAATCTATAACATGTTATCAAACTTAAATTTTTCTATTAATCATTCTTCTGCGACAATTAATTTTATTAACTAGAATATTTCAAGAGCATTAGAAATGATTATTTATATAAATAAAATAAATGGAGAAACAATTCCCTGCACGTCCAAAATATGCATTTAACGATTCAACATATCGTAAAAATGTTTCAATAAAATTTAATTTTGTAATCTTCCTTTAAAGTGATTGTCTACGTCTTCTCTCTATGAATTTCGAGTTGCTCTGACGCTTTCAACAGTCGCTCCAGCTGACTAGAGTAAATTGCCCTCCTAGAGTAGCTCCAGGCGCTAAGTCATGGACTAGACTCCCATCATAATGTGATCCTAACTGCCGCCAGTCACCTACAGACAGCTTTAACGCGATAATGGGCAATGGGCCTGACCTAGGCTGTGCACCGGCCATGACCTTCGTTGCGGATGGAGGCCGGTTCGTCGTTCGCACACGTATGCGTTTGCAAGCTTGGTGATCTCTCGTATCTATGTAGGTATTCGACAGACCTATATTTAATGTCCATACTTAATTCTAAGGAGCAGATAGACGGAGACTGACGGGTCTCTCCATCTCAAACTTGCCAATCTCCATTTATTAATTTGCGTTTCTTCGTTTCTCGAGAAAGAAATACTGATTAAAAATATTGCAAAAAATTCTTTTCTATTAAGATATTTAAAAACATTTCTTTTATAATAAAGTAATTATTACTCGTTTAGAAAAGATTAAGCTTGATTCTTCACATATGCAGACTTATATATAGATATATTGCAGCGCTCTTAATACATTGAGTCGTCTCACTTGCGTTCTTTGCAATTAAATTGCAACAACGTTACATTTAACGTTTTTTTCTGAAATATTTCTTACCCTCTTCTTTCTCGCGCCGAGATATGCGAAATGTAACACCATTTCAAATTTGGAGTTTTTTGTGCAGTAAATCTTTTTTTTTTAAATGCTTCTGAAAAGAAATCTGTTGCTACTATTTATGACATTGAAGGCTATCAACTTCATTTACACAATACGACGTATTTGTCATTGAACATTTTTATACACATAATTGGTCCCCTATCGTATTGTCTTAATATGCGTCGGCGATACATGCGAGAAAAATATTTAAAAGGCAGTTAATCAATTGCGTCTGCAGTGACTATCGGGCCAACGTGAGCGCTATATTTCCTACAGGAATAATTTTGATCAGTGTCATCGGAGTTACGCGCCGGTGACTACAAAGAGCAGCGAGTCTTTATCATGATACATTTTTAAGATCTGCTATGTGTTCCGTCATATGGAGTTTTAATATCAAAAATTGTCAATTATCAAAAGATTTTAAAATACTTTTACCTTATACAAAGATTTAGGATATTTTTTCTCTTACAGTTTTTTTTTAAATTTCAAATTAACATTCCTTTTTAGTTTTAGTTAAAACTAATTTATTTAACATTTTACAGTTTTTTTTACATAATAGTCGATATGTAAATCGTTATAAGGATTTGAATTAAAATTTCTTTAAGCTACGGACTGTGATCAAAATTTTAAAACAAAAGTATAATGTTATAAATTAAAAATAATTGTCCCTACAATTTTTTTTAGTGATAATTATCCTTAAAAGAGATTTTAAAAGAAACTTTTCCAACAATTGCAAACTAACACTTTAAACTGCCTTAAACTGCTTTAAAGCGCTGATTTGCGTTGATTATTGGTGAGCAATGACTTATCATGCTTCATGTGCTACATTTATAACATACATGTACACGTACATATGTCCGCGTATGCCTGTCTACTTATAAGTTGATCATGCAACAAGAGGCAATCGAGAGATCGGCCGATCTCTCGAGGACATCGGCTAAAAAATCGCCGTTCATTTTTGCTACAAGAGATATATATATATCAAACTGCAGAAAGAACGTACGAAAATTTAAAGAAAAGTTTTAATAGAAAAAATATACATATAGAAGTAGTACACGAGAAAAAACGTGGAGCAATCGAGAATAATATAGAAATGAAGAAGAATTGAAGAGAACATAGAAAATAACACTATAAAAGAGGAAGATTGTGCGTTTTCGGTAACATAAAAGCATAGTAATAAGAAAATATAGCAATTAAAAAAAATTGCATTGCGAATAAGGTGCATTTAGTAAAGATAAAAGAAGGAAAAGATTAAATGAAAAGAAAATTGAATAAAACAAAATGATAGATGCAACGTACAATGCATAAATAATATTCGATATACAGGTATATTGTGTGCGCGAAACAACAGTTAAAGATATAATAAGAATCAAAAATTAAAATATTCTAAATAATGTAATATATATATATATATATATACTTAATACATATTTATAAGTGATTTGTCAATAAAAACAATAATGTAATAGTTGAGTGTAAGTTGATAACAATATACAATACAAATACTAATTATGTATTATCACTTTTATTTTGATCTGGCAGAGATGCTGTTCACAGCAAAAGTAATTAGAATAAAATGTTTAATTTTTTCCAAATTAAATTTTCATATATTTATCATAAACACATAATTAATTATCAATCAAACATAATTATTTGACGTTTATATAAAAAAACTTTAATTTATTTCGGAAATAAAAACGATAAAACATAAAAAGAAGAGATAAAAATAAATCTAAATAAAAGAAGAGAAAAAATATAAAAAAGAGATAAAAATAAAAGAACTATAAAAATAAATTTAAAAAATTTTACAAACATCCATGTTATCAATATATCATATCCCAAAGTCAGACAAAGATTTTCGTCAAGTCACGCAGATGAATATAGAAAAACAAGAACAAAAATACATGCAAAAAAAGTTCATAAGGACGAATTTTCAAAAATTGTTCCCTACAGCGAGAGATCAAGACGAACGATCAGACGGAGAAACAAGAGGTCGCTCCCGATAACCTGTCATAAATGCGATACCAGTTAGTTATTCATTTTTTTTTTGCACTTTCGATGCTATTTTCTATTCCAAATTCTATTCTATAAGCGACAGTAGACCGATATCGAGAGCCGGCGCTTCCGAACGTTTGCAATACATGTCGAGCATTTTACGCACGGATTCAATACGTTAAGAACATACTATCACAACTATATATGCATATTTTTTCTTTTTTTTTCATTAAATCGTTCCGGCTATTAATCTCACCGATATTGCTGGACAGTGGGCGTAACTTTTGAACTCTTGTTGGCGCTTCGCCATTCGTTATCTGGATAATGCTAAATACATGCACACTAATTTTTGACTGCTGCAATATCGCAAGATCAGTTTAGGAAGCAAATCGTATGATGTCGATTGCCATACTATAACGAATACATTGGAAGATATAGTAAAGAATTTGGAACAGAATAGAGCATCGAAGCTAATTACAAATGAATGCTGTCTATAAATAATATAGCGGCTATACTCTTCGAGATAGACAATTTAAATCAAATATCTTACAATGTTCTTCTTTTTCTAGTTTCTTTTCATTTTATTTTTTTTAGAGGGAATTCACTCTTTGATAAATAATTTATAAAGTATTCTATTCCACAATCAACATTTGAAATAATTATTTACATTTTAACTCTAAATGCAAAATACTGTGAAGATTTTGTGATAGTAAAAATTATATAATTATTTATGATAGTAATAAAAATTGTAATATAATTATTTATGTGATAAAAAAGAAAATGATAACGATATGTGATGGAAAAAAAACTTTCACCACTAATTTAATTTACTAATAACAAATTATCCACCTTGTATTTGTTTTTTTGTGGTTTATCTTTTGCACAAAAAAATGAGGAATTTCTGCCTTATCATCGTTACGAGCAAATGAGCGTTCAACATTTGCAATTAGTAATCCGTCCGATGCGACAGCGATCTGCAATATAAGGCGAGTTCAGTACAAGAACTTCGATCTCGATTCACGTATCCCGATTGCAGCGCTGGAAAATAAAGCTATAATTGACGCAATATAGATAATAATAAGTTAACGCTTTATCGGAATGCCAAAGTGTCTGTAATCGCGCGATACGCGATAATCGGCCACAATGCGGCCGGTGCCACACCACGCTGCGCCGCGCCGGTGAACTCACCATCGTGCTCGGGGCATATTACGCTTATAAAAAATTCAGATTCGCCCAGAAAGAAAGCACGCCAGTCTTGCGGTTAGCGAGACCACGATCGGCCTCCCTTGCCGATCTGAGTTCCTAAGCAGGTCGTTGATCTTATTTTGTTTCTTCCCCTTCCTCTTTTTTACTTTTTTCGTCTCTCTCTCTCTCTCTCTCTCTCTCTCTCTCTCTCTCTCTTTTTTTTCACGAACACGGGGGCCTTAATAACAGGTTGTGGTTCTACCGCCACTATTACGTGCTTAGCGGCAAGTGGCTCGAAGACAGTTTCGCCCGAGGGACTCGTGTGGTGGTGGACCGTTTGGAGCTCCTTCTGCTCCTTAACAAGTGTATATTATGCACGCAGTGCATACAGGGTGTCCCCGAAAACATGGTATCCTTGACCTCCACTTTCATCTGATTGTCGTGGTAAAATGTCTAATTTTTAGTACACCTTGGTAGCAATCAATAATAAATCATATAATCTGCCAATTACGTGATACCGTGCACCTTATGTAATCGGATTATCATTTATTCCTCCCATTTCTACAATAGGTGACTGTAAGTGCATGTTTTGCAATTTATACAGATATAATGTAAGATTTGTTAGAAATACTTGTCGTTGCATTTTATTTGTGTGAGCAATGATGGTCTTCCCTGATTGAATTCCCAAAATGAGTAATATTGTCCAGTAAAGGTTGGGAAGAAAAGTTGAAAAGTTTGAAACCTACGAATTTTAGAATATTTCTAGATATTACGAAGAATCTTTCTGATTTTTAATTTCATTCTGTTTTAATCTTTTATCATTCTGTACGATTCATATTGTATATTTTTTAAATATAAAAGAATATGAATAAAGAAACATGCGTGTAGCAAGCAAGTTATACGGTACTCGTCTGATAAATCGTAGAGTTAACGGATGTCGGATGTGAGAGCCAGTTATATAATTGTTACTTCGACATTATTAAGTTATAAGATGCTCATCAGTGGCGATGATACGATGCAATCCAGTATATGCACAATGTTGCATGCGAAAGCGTGTACATACGCGAGTCACGCCGGACGGATCGCCGAGTCTCGCTGAGGTTAATTTACTTGATGTTGCCAAGGAAAACATGATCGGTGTCGTGTATGAAATATTACCACTCGCGGTAATTAATTCTGAGTGAACCTGGCGCCTGGTTGGCATGATCTTTAGGATAACGCTACCTTTTGCTACCTTTGCTAAGATATGCACAACGAGTTTTTGCAATCGTGCAATCACACTAAACATCTCGCAGAAAAAAAGATTCGCGACACAACACATACGTTGCGTTTGATATTTTGTTGCAAACAATTTTCAATTTCTATGCGTACTACATTGCGAGAGCATACATTAAATATCGTACAGAGTAATGCTTCTCACAGATTTAAGTGAACTTGAGTGAACTTAAGTGTTCTGACATTTAAAAGTTTTTTTTTGGAGTTACACTGTTAAAAATTTCACGAAATTTAATATACTTTTAAGTTACACAATTTGAATTTAATTTCATGACATCACATTAAATTTTTAATGTAGGTATTTATAACTTAAAAGTATATTTGTGTACATGTACATGTACATGAAATTTAATGTATTTTATGAAATTTAATGTACACGTTCATTATATTTAACTATTGTAACTTAGTTTTCAATTAAATCATTCATTACTTTTAATTTCGTTAATCACACGCTTTAATTACATGTAAAGGAAGCATTTCTAACGGTGTATGTATGATAAAAATTTCAAACTGTATATCATTGAATTAGTATTCTTTTATTCTTTAATATACCGCGATGAAAGTATACAAAATTTTTGATAGAACCTAAATTGTGTTTAAAAGATAAATTGTTTTAAAAAGATTCAAATTTTTAACTTTGATTAAACTTGATAAAAAGATTAACTATGAATAATCCACATCAACATTTTTCTCACAGAGATAAATATAAAAATTAATTTCTAAATAATTTTTGTAATTATAAAAATACACATAAAATTTCTATAAAATTATTACATTTAACAATACAGAGTGTTTCATGGAATTGAAAGACTGAAAACGAGCTATATCTCAGAAATGATAACAAACATGGGAAAATGTTACAAGATAAAATAACATGATTTTATGTTGTATCCATCCTATCAGTTCCTCTTTCTCACTTCATGGGACATTCTGTATACAGAAGGAGGGAAACGGAAGAAGAAACTTACGAGGCTGCGCTAAAGCAAAGACACTCTCCGTCTTCGCGGCGTATTCGTCGATCTCCTCGTGATGTGTGATACCGGGCTCTAAAGGCTGGTCGGCCTGCATCCCGTACATGTCCATCAGCTTCGAGATCGGTGGGATCCTCGGCAGAGCTCGACCCGTCATATTCGGCGCCTGTTTTAAGCCGAGCTTATTCAGAATCTGCTCCTTGATCGCTTCCAAACTAAGCGCGCGGATCTCCTCATGCATTCTACAGGCGTTGCAGGCGTTACCGGCCATCGCCAAGTGCCGGACGTGGGCTCTCTCGATGCCAGGCGCGTCAAAGGCATCGAGGAGAACCAGCGAGAGTAATAGCAGCGCCCTCGTGACCATCTTGTTCAAGGTCGCCCTTGGTCGGATCAAGCTCTACGGATCGGCTTTCGTCGCGAAAGGAACGATCAGATGATCAATGGCATCGTCGTTCCCGCCAAGTCCTTGTCTTTCCTCAAGACAAGACTTAAAAATTTCTCTTAATTTCCTCTAATAAAACGATTCTTTGTTAATCTCTGATAATCCTTGCACTATACCCTTTCTGTTTCTATTATATTATATTTTCCCCTTTCTCGATGGCCTCCCTCACGATTACAGAAAGTCTTTTCTTCCTCTTCACGATTCTTCTATACTCTCCACTTCTACTTCTTTTCGTGCAGCCCTGGTCTTATTCGCGAAGAAAGTCTCTTTCTTCGTCGTTTATCTCGCAGCGCCAGCTTCTTCCTGAACTTACGCAACCATACGTTCTCCACTTCCAGTAGTCGCCTGGTCCCCTTATCGTGTCCTGAAGTCGGTACTCCGCCGGAACTAGGCGACCGGCCTCGATCACGATC
>Ga0157364_1002796_pt1 | contig 16588 bp, 19 predicted proteins | sample AttsexASBM2_FD_111476 | JGI IMG/M metagenome (GOLD analysis project Ga0157364, IMG submission 111476) | Fungus gardens microbial communities from leaf cutter ant in Ribeirão Preto, State of São Paulo, Brazil - Atta sexdens ASBM2 | ecosystem: Host-associated > Fungi > Mycelium > Unclassified ... | reverse complement strand
TGCGGCATTTTTTGCCCCGGAAATGGTAACTTCACCACTTAAGCGGGTCGGACCCTGCACTCGAAATTTATCCATTAACACGGCTCTCAATTAACATTCATCAAAGGCTACAGCCTGCCGGCAAAATCATGCCGTCAGATTCAGAAACCATTCAGTTTACGATCACGGGCCCATTCAGCCGGCGTATAAGTTTTGATAGACAATGCGTGGATACGGTTATCCGCAATGTATTCCATCAGCGGTGCATAGACAGTCTGTTGTTTTTTAACCCGACTCATGGGTTCAAAAATGTCACCTACGGCAATCACCTGGAAATGGCTTCCGTCACCGCTCACATGGACTTCTTCCAGCGATAACGCCTGCATCAATACTGCCTGAATCTCGTTATTTTCCATTGCTTTCAGCTTCCGCTTATCATAATCAGCCAATATCTTAGTAGAAACCGGCGTTATCTTAAATACACAAAAGCCCCTGCCGAAAGCGGGGGCTTAACCTGACAGGGGCTTAATTCAGCAGCTTTCTACTGAAGAAACAATTATCTGTTGCAGATTATACAGGGTGATCAACGACTGTAATTTATCAGAGATGCCGACAAAGCTTACACTGCTACCTTGTCGGGTAGCCGCATCCTGCAGATGGACCAGCAGGGCCAGCCCGGCAGAATCGACACGGCTCAGCCCGCTGACATCGATGATACTGATCCCCTGTGTGGCGCTGTCGCGCGCTGTCCAGAGCGGCTGTAGGGTCTCATGATCCAGCTTACCGTTCAGGTGCAGTACCGCATCACGGCTCTGCCAGTGCAGTACGTCACTCATGAGCCGGACTGTTGTGGCTGCTGCTGATCCAGGGAGATCGGCTGCGCCGCATACTGTTTCAACTGGGCCGTCAATGCATCGATACCCTGAGTCCGCAGCAGATCACCCCATTGGCTCTGCTTGGTGGTGATCATACTGATGCCTTCTGCCACCATGTCATAAGCCTGCCAAGCACCGGTACGGCTGTTTTTACGCCATTGGAAATCAAGACGCACTGGCGGACGCCCATTTGGGTCGATAATAGTGACACGGATGGCTACTAGGTCCGCGTTGCCTAATGGACGTGCTGGTTCAATCTGGTAGGTCTGCCCGTGATATAACGCCAAAGCCTGACCATAAGCCTGCTCCAGGTAATCGCCGAAAGCTTTATAATAGGCATCACGTTGTGCTGGCGTGGCTTGGTTATAGAAACGTCCCAATACCAGCGCACCGGCATATTTGACCTGTACGTAAGGCATCAACTCTTCATGCACCACCTGACGCAGGTAGTCTGGGTTCTGCTTAATCTTCGCCTGATCGTTTTTTAGACGGCTGAAGGTTTTCTGGGCCGCTTCATTCATCAAAGTATAAGGGTTACTCTGATCGACCGAAGTCGTAGCAGGTGCTTCAGCCGCTTGAGCGACGACCGGTAATGCCGTAGCCAGCAGAGTAGCCAGCGCTAAACGTTTAAACAGCATAAACTTTCCTCATTAGTGTGTTGGCGCAGGAGCAGCTGCCGGCTCATTGGCATCAGAGGATGCATTCTGGCCTTTGTTACTGTCACCGTTTTTATACAGGAACTGACCAATCAGGTCTTCCAGTACGATGGCGGATTTAGTATCGCGCAACGTATCGCCATTCTTAAGGATAGCAGAACCTAAATCTGGGTCATTGAACCCCAGGTTCAATGCTAAGAACTGTTCGCCGAGTAATCCTTGGGTGCGTACTGCCAGAGAGCTGGTATCCGGGATTTTACCGGCATAGCTGTCATCAATAGCCATAGTGACTTTCGGCGATAAGGTACTGTCATCCAGTGAAATATCCGTCACGCGGCCAATGACAACCCCGCCGATCTCCACCGGTGAATTGACTTTCAGACCGCCGATATTGTCGAAGGTTGCGTAGAGTTTCCAGGTCGGTTCTGTACCAAAAGATTTCAGATTCGCCACCCGCAGACAGAGAAACAGCGCAGCAATCAGTGCCAATAACAAGAAAATCCCTACCCAAATTTCACTTTTTTTACTTTGCATTACGTTAATTCCCAAACATCAGTGCAGTCAGCACAAAATCCAAGCCAAGAATGGCCAGAGACGAATGAACTACCGTGCGGGTAGTGGCGCGGCTGATACCTTCTGAAGTCGGCACGGCGTCATAGCCGTTAAACAGCGCAATCCAAGTGACCGCCACCGCGAACACTAGGCTTTTCACCACGCAATTCACCACGTCGGTGCGGAAATCCACTGCACTCTGCATCGCTGACCAGTAGAAGCCGGCATCGATCCCTTTCCATTCCACTCCGACCAGCGCGCCACCCGCGATACCTACCGCCGTAAACATGATGGCCAGCAATGGCATACTGATCACCCCGGCCCAGAAACGTGGTGCGACCACCCGTCGTAACGGGTCTACCGCCATCATCTCCATACTTGAAAGCTGCTCGGTCGCCTTCATTAGCCCGACTTCAGCGGTCAGTGCTGAACCTGCACGTCCGGCGAACAAGAGTGCAGTGACCACCGGCCCCAGCTCTCGTAACAGTGAAAGCGCCACCAGCATGCCGAGGCTGGTTTCCGCCCCATAGGTTTTCAGGACCAGATATCCCTGTAGGCCCAGCACCATGCCGATAAACAACCCGGAGACCAGAATAATCAGCAGCGATAACACCCCAACACTGTACATTTGGCGCCACACCAGGCGACCATGTTTCAGCGGAGCCGGTTTACCCACTAGCGCATGAAATAGCATCAGTCCTGCACGGCCAAAGGCACTACAACGCCCAATGCCCCAACGTCCTAAGGACGCAACTGCCTGTAACAACATAAAATTAATGCCTCCCGGGGCTAAGCAGATCGGTGCGGTAGTCACCGGCCGGATACCGGAAAGGTACCGGGCCATCTGCATGGCCATCTATAAACTGCCGGACGCGGGGATCCGGGGTTTCCCTTAAGGTTGCTGCGCTGCCCTGTGCAATGATCTGCTGACCCGCCACAATATAAGCATAGTCGGCGATGCTGAGGACTTCAGGTACATCGTGGGAGACCACAATACAGGTCAATCCCAGTGCATGGTTTAGCTCATCAATCAGCTTGACCAGCACCCCCATAGTAATAGGATCCTGCCCGACAAAGGGTTCATCGAACATGATCAGTTCAGGATCTAAGGCAATCGCCCGCGCCAATGCCACACGCCGCGCCATCCCGCCGGACAGTTCCGCCGGGGTGAGGTCTTCTGCCCCGCGCAGACCCACCGCCTCTAACTTCATCATCACTGTGGTATGCAGTAATTCTGCCGGCAACTGAGTATGTTCGCGCAGCGGCCAAGCAACATTTTCATACACGGTCAGGTCGGTGAATAACGCTCCTGACTGAAACAACATGCCCATCTTCTTACGCACGTCATAGAGTTTGCCGCGCGACAATTTCGGGATGTTGTCACCGCGGAAAAAGATATCGCCTTGATCCGGTGCAAGTTGTCCGCCGATAAGACGCAGTAAGGTGGTCTTGCCGATCCCCGAAGGCCCCATAATGGCCGTAATTTTACCTTCAGGTACGGTCAGTGATATATCGTCAAAGATTTTGCGGCTGCCACGGGAGAAGCTGACGCCATGGACTTCTACTAAACCTTTTTGCTGCTTAAGCATACTTATCCCTCAAAGGTCTTCGGGTCGCCAATGTAATATGATGCCAGTTCTGAAGAAAGTACCTTGTCATTTTTACAGAAAATTACCCGCCAGTTTTGTGTAATTCCGTCATAAAATTTACTTTTGCCGTTCTGACAGTCAAAATCAGCGCCAGTGTAGTTCATCTCTGATTGATACGAGGGTATCCACAGCGGATATCGTCGTGACTTTGGCAAAGGAATTCCCATGCTCGTCGCTGTTGTCCTGCTGATACTCGGCCTGATATTACTGGCCTATGGCGCGGATCGCCTGGTATTCAGTGCGTCCATTTTATGTCGAACCCTCGGCATACCCCCGCTGATTATCGGTATGACAGTGGTCGGTATCGGTACCTCATTACCGGAGATTATTTTGTCTCTGTCCGCCGCCCAACACGGACAACGGGATTTTTCGGTGGGGATTGCCCTAGGATCGAATATCACCAATATTCTGCTGATCCTAGGCGGTGCTGCCCTACTTCATCCACTGAAGATTAATTCCGCCTTGCTGCGACGTGAGCTGCCACTGATGCTACTGGTCGCCCTACTGTGCGGTCCGTTGCTGATGGACAATCATCTCTCTCGGGTCGGCGGCGGCTGTCTACTGGCGATCGCTGCGCTCTATCTGTGCGGGATTATCTGGATGGCAAAAACAAATCGGGAGGCCACTGTCGATACACTGACTCGGGAGCAGTTGGCAGAGTTACCAGGAGAAGATGCCGGAAATACCGTGGCCTGCCTATGGCTAGGCGTTGCGCTGATCCTTTTACCGGTAGCCACCGGCATGATATTGGATAATGCCACCGTGGTCGCGGATTATTTTGGTATCAGTGATTTAATGATGTCACTGCTGTTTTTATCCATCGGTACCAGTCTGCCGGAACTGGCAACGGTGATTGCCGGTACTCTGAAAGGTGAAGGGGATATTGCCGTTGGCAACCTGTTAGGTGCTAACATCTACAACACCTCGATTGTTCTCGGACTTCCGGCCTTGGTCAGCCCCGGAGAGATCGACAGTAATGCGTTCAATCGCGATTACTGGGTCATGCTGGGGATCAGTACCCTGTTTACCGTCATTTGCCTGAAGAGAAACCGGCGGATTGGCCGCATTACCGGTGCCTTACTGCTGTGTGGATTTTTGGCCTGGGTAGCCATCCTTTGGGGTTATCCGATGATAAGTGATCAATAAAAGGACTCTCTGAATGTCTGAACAGCCTTTATACCCAGGTTTTGATTTCAGGAAAGCGGGTAAAAACGTCCTGCGCATCGAACGTGAAGGTCTTGAACAACTGGATCAGTATATTAATGCAGACTTTTCCCGTACCTGTGAAATACTCTATCACTGTCGTGGGAAAGTGGTAGTCATGGGCATGGGCAAGTCTGGTCATATTGCACGTAAAATGGCCGCAACCTTTGCCAGCACCGGTACCCCTTCCTTTTTTGTCCATCCGGCGGAAGCCAGCCATGGTGATTTAGGCATGGTAGGCCGTGACGATGTGGTGCTCGCCATTTCCAACAGTGGTGAATCTCACGAGATCCTGGCCCTGATCCCGGTAATAAAACGGCTGAATATTACGCTTATCTGCCTGAGTAGCCGTCCGGATAGTGCGATGGCACATGCGGCAGATCTGCATCTAACCGTAAAAGTTCCACAGGAAGCCTGCCCACTTGGGCTGGCTCCCACCAGTAGTACCACCGCCACCTTGGTGATGGGCGATGCCCTGGCTGTGGCCCTACTGGAAGCTCGAGGTTTTACTGCCCAGGATTTTGCCCTGTCTCATCCTGGCGGGGCCCTCGGCAGAAAGTTGCTGCTACACGTCAGCGATGTGATGCATGCCGGCAGTGAGATGCCTTGTGTCTCTCCTCAGGCCTCACTAAAAGATGCCTTACTGGAAATTACCCGCAAGAAAATGGGGATGACGGTAGTGGTCGGTGACGATATGCAGATTGCTGGCCTGTTTACCGACGGGGATTTACGGCGGGTGATTGATATGGACGTTAATTTCCGGAAAACCTCAATCCAACAGGTGATGACCCCCGGGGGTATTCGCGTCGCGCCAAATATTCTCGCGGTAGATGCCCTGAATATTATGCAAAGTAAAAATATCACCTCGCTGCTGGTTGCCGATAACAATCGTCTGGTGGGTGTGGTACATATGCACGATATGCTACGTGCTGGTGTAGTCTGAGTCAGGATAGAGAAATGAAAACTGAATTACCCGTGTCTACCTGTTACGGTCCGGTCAGCCAGAGCGTGATGACCCGCGCTGAGAAAATCAAACTGCTGATCTGTGATGTCGATGGCGTGATGTCCGATGGCCTGATTTATATGGGTAATAACGGCGAAGAGCTGAAAGCGTTCAATGTGCGGGATGGTTATGGCATCCGTTGCCTGCTAACCAACGATATTGAGGTAGCAATCATTACTGGTCGCAATGCGCCTCTGTTGGAAGACCGTTGCCGGACACTAGGGATCCGCCATCTTTATCAGGGACAATCGGATAAGCTTTTGGCCTTTGGCGATCTTCTGGATAAACTATCGCTGACAGCGGATCAGATCGCCTATATCGGTGATGATCTGATTGACTGGCCAGTAATGGCCGAAGTCGGGCTGAGCGTCTCCGTGGCCGATGCCCATCCGTTATTGATCGAACGTGCGGAGTATGTCACCCGTATTGCCGGAGGTCGCGGTGCGGTCCGTGAAATCTGTGATGTCATTTTGATGGCACAACATAAGTTTGAGGATGCCAAAGGGCTTTCGATATGAGTAAAAGCAGACGCTGGATAACCCTGTTATTGGCAGTGATTGCCCTAGTGCTGATCGGCTGGAACCTGAAAAATCAGGATAGTCCAGCCCCGGTGGTGATACAGGATGATCAGAGTCCGACCTATACTTCCGCCACGACCCACAGCGTGGTCTACAACCCCGAAGGGGGGCTTGCTTATAAACTTGATTCACAAAAAGTGAATTACTTTGATAATACCCAAGTTACTTGGTTCGATAATCCCGTGATGATCACCTACGATCAGCAAAAAGCACCGGCTTGGTCGGTAAAAGCAGATAAAGCAAAACTGACAAAAGACCGCATGCTGTATCTTTACGGTCATGTCGAAGTCCGAGCGCTCAGTCAGGATGCCAGAATTGAACGGATGACCACCGATAATGCGCAGGTCAATCTTGTTACCCAGGATGTTTCCTCCGATGACCAGGTCACTCTCTATGGCCAGGGCTTCAGCTCGACAGGGATGAAAATGCGCGGCAACTTACGGGCTAAAAATGCCGAATTACTTGAAAAGGTCAAAACCTACTATGAAATTCAAAACCAACATTAAGGGTTTCCAGTTATTGCTGATCGGTACCCTGCTGAGTTGCAGCCTGCCCGCCCTAGCGGTGACCGGAGATTCCGATAAGCCGGTGAACGTGACCTCTGAAAACCAGTCTATGGACATGCAGGGCAACGTGGCGACTTTTACCGGTAATGTCGTGATCACTCAGGGCACCATCAAGATCACCGCCGATAAAGTGGTTGTCACCCGCCCAGGGGGTGACAGTAAAAAGACCTTGGTGGATGCTTACGGTAATCCGGCCACTTTCTACCAGATGCAAGACAGTGGTAAACCGGTTCAGGGCCACGCCTCCAAACTGCATTACGATCTGGCCAATGATTCGGTGGAATTGACCGGTAAGGCTTATATTGAGCAGCTGAACAGTAATATCAGTGGAGATCGCATCACCTATCTGGTGAAACAACAAAAAATGCAGGCGTATAGCCAAGGGCAGAAACAGCGAGTCACCACAACGCTGGTACCGTCTCAGTTGCAGAATACCCCCTCAAAATCACATAAACAGAGTCAATAATCGTTATGGCAACACTACTAGCAGAAAATCTGGCAAAAGCTTATAAAGGCCGGCGCGTAGTTGAGGATGTCAGTCTGAAAGTAAACTCCGGTGAAATCGTCGGCCTACTTGGGCCCAACGGCGCCGGGAAAACCACCACCTTTTATATGGTGGTCGGCATTGTTCCCCGTGATGCCGGACGTATCGTGATTGATAGCGAAGATATCAGCCTGTTGCCATTACATGCTCGTGCTCGTCGCGGAATAGGCTATCTGCCGCAGGAAGCCTCCATCTTCCGTCGCCTGAGCGTGTACGATAACCTGATGGCGGTCCTGCAGGTACGTAAAGACCTGACTGCAGAGCAACGCGCCGATCGCGCCAATGAACTGATGGAAGAGTTTCATATTGAACATTTGCGCGATAGCCTGGGTCAGGCTCTGTCCGGTGGCGAACGTCGTCGCGTAGAGATCGCCCGTGCCTTGGCCGCTAATCCAAAGTTCATCCTACTGGATGAGCCGTTTGCCGGGGTCGATCCGATTTCGGTTATCGATATCAAAAGGATCATCGAACACTTGCGCGACAGTGGTCTGGGTGTATTGATCACCGACCACAATGTCCGTGAGACATTAGCGGTCTGTGAACGCGCCTATATTGTTAGTCAAGGAAAACTGATCGCCCACGGAACCCCTGATGAGATCCTCGCTGATGAGCACGTGAAACGCGTGTATCTCGGTGAAGAGTTCCGTCTGTGATTCTGTTAACCTGTGCTTATTGAATCTTCTCAGGAAATCCGTTCCACACTATGAAGCAAAGCTTGCAATTCAGACTCAGCCAACAACTGGCGATGACTCCCCAGTTGCAGCAGGCGATACGACTGTTGCAACTCTCTACGCTCGAGTTACAACAGGAACTGCAGTTAGCTCTGGAAAGTAACCCGCTGCTGGAACAGACCGACATCCTAAATGAAGTGGATGCTGAAGAGTCAGGTGAAACCGCCTCTCTCGATACGCGGGAGGCGCTTGAGCAAAAGGATATGCCAGAAGAGCTACCACTGGATGCCACTTGGGATGAGATTTATACCGCAGGCACGCCATCCGGTACCGGTACTGATTATCAGGATGATGAATTACCCCTGTATCAGGGAGAAACCACTCAGTCCTTGCAGGATTATTTGATCTGGCAGATGGAACTGACACCGTTCAGTGATACTGACCGGGCGATTGCGACGTCCATCGTCGATGCCATTGATACCACTGGGTATCTGACAGTACCACTGGAAGATATTCTCGAGAGTATCGGCGATGACGAACTGACGCTGGACGAGGTGGAAGCGGTCTTAAAACGGGTCCAGCATTTTGATCCGATTGGCGTAGGCGCTCGGGATTTAAAAGAGTGTCTGCTGATCCAACTATCACAGTTTGCCGCAGAGATGCCGATGCTGGAAGAAGCACGCCTGATTGTGCGTGAACATCTCGATTTACTGGCAAACCACGATTTCCGTAGCCTGATGCGAGTGACTCGGCTGAAAGAAGAGGTACTGAAAGGGGCCATGCTGTTGATCCAGTCCCTCGACCCGCGTCCAGGCCAATCGATCAACACCGGTGAGTCAGAGTATGTGATCCCTGACGTACTCGTACGTAAAGCCGGAACAACTTGGACAGTTGAACTGAACACTGACAGCCTGCCCCGGCTACGTATTAATCAGCAGTATGCGGCAATGAGTGGTGGTGCGCGTAATGACAGCGATAACCAGTTTATCCGTAATAACCTCCAAGAAGCCCGCTGGCTCATTAAGAGCCTAGAAAGCCGTAATGATACGCTATTAAAAGTGTCCCGCTGTATCGTTGAGCAACAGCAGGCGTTCTTTGAGCATGGTGAAGAACATATGCGCCCAATGGTCTTGGCAGATATCGCCCAGGCGGTAGATATGCACGAATCGACGATTTCTCGTGTCACCACACAGAAGTACCTGCACAGCCCACGTGGCATTTTTGAGCTGAAATATTTCTTCTCAAGCCATGTAAATACCGAAGGCGGAGGTGAAGCTTCTTCGACAGCGATCCGTGCTTTGGTTAAAAAATTAATCTCTACTGAAAACCCGGTAAAACCCTTGAGTGATAGCAAACTGACCACTATGTTATCTGAACAGGGCATTATGGTTGCCAGACGCACTGTAGCTAAATATCGCGAATCGCTATCTATTCCGCCGTCAAATCAGCGTAAACAGCTGCTGTGACATTACCATGAGGAAAGCCTATGCAACTGAATATTACCGGACAGCATGTTGAAATAACTGCAGGCCTGCGTCAGTTTACCGAAGAAAAATTTGCTAAGCTGGTCCAGTTTTTCGAACATATCAATCAGGTATACATCATCCTGAAGGTTGAAAAGGTTCAACAAATTGCAGAGGCAACCTTGCATATCAACGGCGGAGAGATCCATGCCACCGCGGTGACGGAAGATATGTATTCCGCCATTGACGGGTTGGTAGATAAACTTTCACGGCAGCTGACCCGCCATAAAGAGAAGCTGAAACAGCATTAGTCGCAGCGCTGCCTGTTCCGGCAGAGAAAAAACAGCCACCGGCTACTGTCGGGGCTGTTTTGTATTCTGTTCCCGCCTTTAGCAGGTCTCAGTCTGCTGATGCCGCGGTATGAATCACAACCACAGACCGCCAGTAAGGGGTCAGATGAATCTGCAAGTGAAAACTTATGAATAGTGAACTGACACTCGAACTGAGCCATGTCCTAAGTGCCGACTGTACACGCAACAATGTACCTTGTCAGAGTAAGAAGCGGGCACTGGAGATTATCAGCGAACTGGCTGCTACTCAGCTCAACCTGCCTCATCAAGTGATTTTTGAAACTATCCTGAACCGGGAGCGGATGGGGAGTACCGGTATCGGTGGCGGGATCGCCATCCCCCACGGTAAGCTAGAGGAAGATACTCTGCGTACTATCGGGGTATTTATCCGTTTGGAGCACCCTATCGCATTTGATGCCGTCGATAATCAGCCGGTAGATCTGCTGTTTGCTCTGTTGGTGCCGGCGGATCAATGCAAAACGCACCTGCATACCTTATCGCAGGTTGCCAAACGTTTGGCAGATAAAACCATATGCCGCCGGCTGCGGGCGGCGCGGAGTGATCAGGAACTCTATGAAATTATTATGGATGTTCCGCGAACCACCGAAGAATAAGGCCAGAGAGTCTTTCAGACGATTGGCAGTCATTACGGGAGAAAGATCATGGTATTAATGATCGTCAGTGGTCGTTCAGGATCAGGGAAGTCTGTGGCTCTGCGTGCGTTGGAAGATATGGGCTTCTACTGTGTCGATAATTTACCTGTCGATCTGTTACCCGAGCTGGCCCAGTCACTGGAAAAGCGTAATATCTCGGCGGCTGTCAGTGTCGATGTTCGGAATATGCCGGAGTCTCCGGAGCTCTTTGAAACTACCTTCGAGCGGTTATCGGAAAAATTTTCCCCACAGTTACTGTTTCTCGATGCCGACCGTAATACTCTGATCCGCCGCTATAGTGATACCCGCCGTCTGCATCCGCTCTCTGCCCGCAATCTGTCGCTAGAGAGCGCGATTGATGAAGAGAGCGATTTATTGGAGCCATTGCGCTCACGGGCTGACCTGATTATCGATACCTCGGAAATGTCCGTCCATGAGCTGGCAGAAATGCTGCGCGCACGGTTGCTGGGTAAACGTGAGCGCGAGCTGACCATTGTGATCGAATCCTTTGGTTTTAAATACGGTATCCCTATCGATGCTGACTATGTGTTTGATGTGCGATTTTTGCCTAATCCGCACTGGGACCCAAAGCTCCGGCCGCTCACCGGGCTTGACCGTCCGGTTGCCGCATTTCTTGATCGGCACACTGAAGTGCATAATTTCATTTATCAGACCCGCACCTATCTGGAGCTCTGGCTACCGATGCTAGAGACCAATAACCGCAGTTATTTGACGGTGGCTATCGGATGTACCGGTGGAAAACACCGTTCCGTCTATATTGCCGAGCAACTTGCTGACTATTTCCGCTCCCGCGGTAAAAATGTTCAGTCACGCCATCGTACACTGGAAAAGAAAAAATCATGACCGTTAAACAGTCCGTTGAAATCAGAAACAAGCTGGGGATGCACGCCCGTCCGGCCATGAAGCTGTTCGAACTGGTGCAGAGTTTTGATGCTGAAGTGACACTGCGTAATGAAGCGGGCACCGAAGCGGATGCCAGCAGTGTGATAGCACTACTAATGCTAGATTCAGCCCAAGGTGGTCGTATCGAGGTCGAAGCCAATGGTCCTGAAGAACAGGCCGCGCTACAGGCGGTTATCAGTCTGTTTAATGCCGGCTTTGACGAAGACTAAATAGTGGTTAGTAAAGCCGGTATTTACGCAAGAAGTCAGTGCCGCCTAATTGCCCCATCTGCTGTAGGATCCATTGCTGACGCTCTCGGGTATACGCTGATGGCCGGTTAGCATGATAAATGATGGGGTTAGGCAGTACTGCTGCCAGTAAAGCCGCTTCTTGACGGGTGAGCTGGCGAGCTGGCTTATGGAAGTAGGTCTGCGACGCCGTTTCAACCCCAAAAATTCCTGGGCCAAACTCAGCAATATTTAGATAGACAGTAAGGATGCGCTTTTTACCCCATACCGTCTCCAAACCTACGGTCAACACTGCCTCTAGACCTTTCCTTGCCCAACTGCGGCCATCCCACAGAAACATATTCTTAGCAGTCTGTTGAGACAGCGTGGAAGCTCCTCGCATCATGCTAGCATTCTGACTGTCCAATACCGACTGAATTGCCTGTATATCAAAGCCATGATGCTGGGGAAATTTTTGATCTTCGCCGGCCATGACAGCCAGCGGCATCCAAGGAGAAATGTCTGACATACTCACCCAGCGAGAATGAGCACGGTAGTGCCAGTCACCTCTAAAAAAGGCGCTGGCCTGTCGCTCAGCCATCACCGCTGAAAAGGGAACTGGCAGCAGCGAAAACAGTAAAATCAATGCAAAGAACCACAACACTATTCCTCCTGTAATGATTAACAGGCGCTTTTTCAGTGTTGCCCAAAAGCTATTCGTTTTCTTTGCCATCAGCCGGTCCCTGCTTTGCTGTTCGTCTACGAAGAATAATGACAGATTCACTACCCACAGGCTATTTTCTTCAGGGCTGTCTACCCTAAGCGGTAACGCTCTGCTGGAGTATCACAGCGCCACTTACTCTTCAGATGCTGCTATCGCGTCACAAAATCCTCAGGTAACAAAAAATACCTATAGGTTAATAATAATATTTGCTAATCATTAATTCGCATACTTTTGCCGAAACACATCACCGGCCACTGCCATTGGGATCTGCTCGGCGATCCGTAAGCCGACTTGCTCTCCGTCAGTAAGCATATTGCTGGATCTGCAAAACGAAAAGGTAATCAAAACTATTCAATATCCCAGAGAATGCGGCTTAGGGAGGTATCGGTTCCATTTTATGGTTTCGGCTTACCCCCTCAGAGTGTTACTAAATGTAAGCCTGTTAACTGTTGTTTTGTTTATGAATTATATAAATAAAGAGACTATTAAAATCCGGTTACTATTTTTTAAGCTGAGGAAAAATAAGGCGATTTACTTTTTATACAGGGTGTATGTCCGTCTGAGTGGAAAGGCATAGAACCCCAACAATTGGATGGATAAACAGAATTAATAATGAGATCCCCTTGGCATTTCAACTTCACAAAACTTAATGAGTTATGGCAAAGTAACTGCGAATTTTGTTAAGGTAATTCCGCCGGTAACCGATACTCTCTGCAGCACGGCTCATCCCGTAGAACGTTCCTTCTAATGCTGCAGAAAATCCTTTTCCCTGGTGTTGGCGCAATTCTTCGCGCACCCCGGTTTGACCGGGGTCATTTTTTGCTCCCGTCCCTGTTAGCGTTTTTCTTTTTCACGAGCCTTGACCCAGCGTCTCAGAGAGTCAGCTTCCTGACGCCATTCATGCCGCAGTTCGTCGATCCACTCTTGCACGTTATCCCACCAAGCAGGCAGCTCGGGTGCCTGGATCTGACGAGCAATCTCCTGCAGGTACTTCAGCCCCACCGACCCTGCAGCCCCTTTAATTTTATGCCCTTCCTCAGCGATCCCTTTCTGGTCTCTGGCCATCATGTTGGAATCCAACACATCTAAATAACCCGGCATCATTTTTTCGAACATCGTTAAGCTGTCATAAATCAGCTGTGGGCCGACCAGTTCAAGGTACTGCTCTAGCATTTCTACATCGAAGTGTTTACAGACTTCGGGAACGGGTAATGTGGACAGCGGTTCAACCTCCTCCTTATGTGGATTCCAGTATTTACTGATAACTGCCGTCAGGGCGGGTACCGCCAGTGGCTTACTCAGCACATCATCCATTCCAGCATCTAGATACTCTTTCTTATCCTTGAGCACATTGGCCGTTAACGCGACAAGAGGCGGTAATTGCTGACCGGAAAAACGTTGATGCAGACTTCTCGCCACATCCAGGCCGGTCATGTCTGGTAGCTGAATATCGAGCAGCACCATATCAAACTCTTCCGGATCAAACAGTTCCAGCGCTTCGGCGCCAGTCATGGCGACTTCGGTGGTACAGCCGAGCTTATCCAGAACCGAGCGAGCGACGATAACATTGAGTTCGATATCCTCTACCAACAAGATATGCAGAGCTGGCAGGGGTAAATCCTCTTCCTGCTCCGGCTGCGGTGCACCGATCACCCGCTCTGGAGCATGGACCTGTAGGGTAAAACAGGCTCCCTCCCCTGGAACACTGTGGACGCGGATACCTCCCCCCATTGCTTGGGCCAGTCGATGAGAAATAGCCAGCCCGATGCCGGTGCCAGTGGCCGGTTTACCACCATGCTGATCCTTTACTTGATAATACATGGCGAAAATCTTGTCCTGTTCGCTTTGTGGAATACCGATACCGGAGTCCTGTACCTCAAAGCTTAAGGTTTCGCTGCTTTGCTCATAACGCACCGTGACGACAATTTCACCCTCACGGGTGAATTTCACAGCATTACCAATCAGATTCCAGAGGATCTGACGCAGCCGGGTACCGTCAGCAATAATACTCTGCGGCAACGGCAGCTGTGCCGACATCACAAATTTTAGCCCTTTTGGCTGGACCAGCAGTCCGGAGAGGTTTTCAAGATCGGCCAAGAACCCAGTAAAATCTATCGGCTGGTTATCAAGACGAACTTTACGTCGCTCGATTTTATCCATTTCAATAACATCGTTAAAAATATTACCGAGGGTGATCGCTGAGACATGGATGGTTTTCAGGTAATTCTGCTGCTCCTGACTCAGGCCAGTATCCAGCAGAATACGGCTCAGGCCAACAATACCGTTCAGTGGAGTGCGCAATTCATGACTGATAGTAGAAATAAACGTCGTTTTTTCTCGGCTGGCACTTTCCAGAGCTTCCTGGTAGCGCTTGCGCTCGGTGATATCACGACCGAACCCCATCAGACCGGCACGTTTACCGACCCGATCGTAGTACGGCACTTTTCGGATTTCGAAGCAGGCTTTTTTACCGTCCGGATACTGCAGCCATTGTTCATAGGTCAAGGCGACATTATGACGAAACACTTTTTCATCCGTTTCAAGGACTTTGCTGGCGGTATCGGTATCATAGATATCCAGCGGTGACAGTCCGACCAGTTGGCTTTCATTCTTGCCGGTCAGTAATTCCATAGCGCGGTTACAACCGGAGAACTGGCGGTCAATATTGCGGTAAAAAACTAGATCGGGTGAGGCATCAAGAAAAGAGCGTAAAAAGCTAGACTGCTGCTCAAGCTCAATCTGTGTTTTTTCTCGGCTAGCCATCTCTTCACGGAGTTTATCAATGGCCTGCTCACGGGCCTGCTCCGCTTTTTCGCGATCATTAATTTCCTGGTTCAGCTGCTGAATATTGATTTTCATTTGCTGATTTAACTGCAGATCACGCTCCCGCATCTCCTCAAGCTTATCCACCAGCCTCGCCAGCCGCTGCCGAGAATCTTCCAGCTGATCTACGACTACTGACAGGAAGTACACCGCCCAGGGGGTAATTAACAGGCCGAAGAAAACGGAACGTACCACATCGAGACTTTCGACACGCCCCTGCAGCACTAGCGTTACGGCCATCTGGACAATCATCGCTAATACGACCAGAGCCGACGCCAGCAGCAGTGAGAACCGTACCAGACCAAGTTTGACCATCAGGTCTACATAGTATTGCGCCAGTAATCGTATTTGTTTCATCATTCCCTCCCTGACTGTAGGTGCTCATCATAGCCTAAATTATTCTCACTGAGAGATGTTGATAGCGGCAAACTCTCGGTTTTTCTCAAGGCCGCAATGACTGCCAGTGGCTACCGTTTCCCTGGGTTCACTGTTCTGAGGTAAGAAATAGATAACTCACAGCATAAAATGAATAATCATTCACTAGCAGAGGATCTTAACGCACCTGCCTTTGTGATTAATTTTTTTAATGCTGCCGCTTAGCAGCAATAAAAAAATGGCAACAATCAAAACAGCCATATCATGCAATAAATAATTAAGATCTGGCATTTTATGCTGCAAATAATGGCAGCTTCAGCATGGTGCAGTCATAGCAGCGGTGCACCATAGTGAGACAGTTCACAGTTCTCCTGCGAGCATTCAACTAGACTAACGCTTCACAAACTTAAAAATTCCTTAATTTTCAAATTGATATAACTTATTTTTATGTTAATCAATAAAAATCATCACTATTTGACCTGACTTCGCTTTCCCGATAAGTTGGAAATCCACTGGAAGCTTTCTGTGCAGATCCACACTCTGCCATATTTATGCAGTAACAGAGGTTCCCTGTCACACGTTCCCGACACTTGTCACATCGACTAAGCCCGTCATGGCTGAAAAAGCGATTATTGTCTGTGAGCACCTGCTGATGCCCGCATTCATTCGCCACCGCTGAGCGTGTCTGACTGCCGGAATAACAAGAGTCTCTAGAGCCCGGGGAGGTTCACGAAATGTTGTATGATAAATCCCTTGAAAAGGATAACTGTGGTTTTGGCCTGATCGCCCATATA
>Ga0157364_1002795_pt1 | contig 16592 bp, 6 predicted proteins | sample AttsexASBM2_FD_111476 | JGI IMG/M metagenome (GOLD analysis project Ga0157364, IMG submission 111476) | Fungus gardens microbial communities from leaf cutter ant in Ribeirão Preto, State of São Paulo, Brazil - Atta sexdens ASBM2 | ecosystem: Host-associated > Fungi > Mycelium > Unclassified ... | reverse complement strand
TATAACTTGCTTAGTTATATAAAAGCATTGGTTTTCTTGATCCTAATTTCCACATCTTTAACAGTACCGTCATCAACTATACTTCCCAGATATAGGAACTCGTCTATTCGCTCAATTGACATTTCATTGAGTTTTAACGATCGGTTAGAGTCTGCATTTGGATTCAGTGAGCCCTTCATCTTTGCGACATTGATTTTAAGATAGACCCCGTTGCCAGTTTTCGCTGTATCATTGATGTTGTGTAACAGCTCGCATTTATCGTCCGCATAATCCAAAGATTTCAGTCATCCAAGAAAATCAGTCGCTTATTTGATCTGAGAGGCTTCTATACGATTCCTCTCGACTTGTTTTCACATGCCTTGCTACCGCATCCATGACGAAACAGCAATGAGAAAAGACAGCCAAAAATGATTTCAAATAGTTCTTACAGAATTCTTCCTCGTATAGAACGCGATACTGAAATCCCTCCCCATTAATTTTTTATATAAGGAAGACGATTTTTAGGAGCACGCCTATATTACCCAACTTAGCCCAGATGCATTCGCGATTGATGGAGTGAAATGTCTTCTCGTAATCGATGAACAAGAGATATCTTCGAACGGAGAGCATTTCGACAGACTATTTCTGAGTGTGTTGATTTAGTCAATGCAGGACTCTGGAACTCTAAAGCCTTCCTATTCCGGTCTGAGCTTCCCATCTATAAGCTTGATCATTTGCACCAGAATCACCTTCATGAAAATTTCCATAGCAACGTTTAAGATGTTGATGCCATACCAATTGTTATATCAATATTCAAACAACGTTCGTAAAACGAAAAAATCGTGGAATCCACGATTTCTTCGTTTTGGATGTACGTTTTGTGTTTTTATAATAGATAAAATAATGTAATGTGTGTTGTAATATTATTTTTTTGTATATGCCATATTATCCCATGCTTGGTGGCATTTTATTCACTTTTCAACTTTCTACTATCATACTTCTTTATTCTTAATAGTAAAAATGGAAATATAATATTTATTTACTATCACATACAAATACATAAAGGAAGGAAATGGAAGAACAAGATCAGTATATAGAAGCATTCTGAATTGAACAAATAATTATAATCTAATTTCTCTTAAGTGGCATAATCTCCTCATTTATCCTAATATTAAATGTATTTGTTTAACATATTTTGCATATGTTAGATTTTCTATCTAAATCGAGTCGCTTATTTGGAAAGTTATATAAATTCAGTTTTGAAACATCATGCATTTCAATGAGATGTGAATATGAACCAAAACGCGACACGCTGATCACAGTCGGATTTTCAGAATTGAAGTTATACCATCTCCAAAATGGATTGGTATTCGAAATGTCGCGTCGATATACCATTAAAAAACATGTTGATATCTGCAATATAACGAGATTTTTTTACAAGAATACAATAATCCAAACACATTTAGAAAAGTTTAATACGGCATGTGCACCTTTGCAATGTAAAATTCCGTGATTTAATCTCGCTTTAAAAGAACGTAATTCGTAGCAAGAGAATAAATGCAGCGATTACAAGTTGAAGCGCTGTTTAATCCGATATCTTTACAACTCCATTCAAGGTTTCTTACGCCCGCCATCGCGACTTACAATGTAGGAACCGTACAAGAATTTCTCTATCGATTGATACAATGTTGTTATCAGGTTTGTTTTTTTTGTTTACAAGATAAATTTTGTTCGTGCGCGTATCAATGCAAAGTTTTTCTTATTAAGAACGGTGACGTCGTTGAAGGTATCTAGAATGAAATATTTCCGCGCGCGAAGAATGTACAAATAATCGGGAAGTCTGTTAAAATATCAAAGATATTGTCATTGTTCCAACGGGTGGCTGTTAGCACAGCCTCATAACTTAATACAACTGGCATTTGGCCGCAATGTTGCGCTGATTTAACATGCGACGCAAACACGAAGCAATACAATCAAATAGAGTTTAATGAACCATTTAATGAACCTATTGCTCGTTTCAACTTCATTTATCACTATACGTGTATGTCATAGTTGGGTAACATAACGTAGGATATCAATTATTAGTTATGTAAAACAGTTAGCAATTTATCCATAAAAAAAATGTTACAACATATAGTTCACTATTCAAAAAGCTTCACTAATCAAAATCGGTTGAGCATTCGAAAGAGCGAATCTCTACTTTTCATTTACTTTTATATTAAACTCTGTATTTTTCTTCACCAAGTTATTCAACATTGAAGCAAAAACAACTTTTTTGCTTCAATATTGAATAACTCAATGAAAAAAATCGTACAGAGCTTAATAAAGAAACAATTTAAAGATAAACTTTTCTAAAGATAAATTCACTCTTTTGAATGCTGTAAACCGCATTTGTGTATAATTTTTAATTTGTGCCGTGGAACTTCGCAAATTTTGAGATTTAATGCATCTTCATTTATGTTTGCGTAATTTCATGAAATATCAATAAGAACGTTTTCTAAAATACCGCTCTGAAAAGTAGAGATTTCGCAAGCCTCAATAGTTTAAAGGCTTAGGACTTTCGTACGGAATACAAGAGATTTAGGTTCGATTCCCACCCGAGGTAATATTTTTCGCAATAAATTTATTTATAGTTTTTTAGCATATTAACATCTTTTTAATAGGATGCCTGATTGAACATCAAATTATTAAAATTGCTTGTCAATTTAATTCATGATATTATTACAGTAGTTTAATTACGTTTAATTACGTTTATAAGTTTGGAAAAACCTATTCAGCGCGCAATTTGAATGACAAAAAAATGTGATATATGCAACTACATATATATAATATATAAATATATAGTAATTCAGATTAAATTATTTAAGCATTAAAGATCTTATAGCCTTGATCGTTCCGGCTATTATTTCTATTTCTTATCGATATATTTGAACAGCTCTAGTGGAATTTTTTTGACACGATTTTATTCTTAAAAATGAAAGCACATAGTTATTACATCTACATAAGAAGTCGTTTTCTTTATATTGCTGAAGAAACTTGACAGGTTGCATAATCTGGAATCGATATAAAAAGTAAAAAATTAGGTGAGCGTATAATATGTAATTTATATATCAAACAACAAAAATTTAAGTGAAACATCTTACTGCTGTATGATGTATTAGTACGGAAATAGAAAAATCGAGTCTAAATTGCGAGATACGTATTGCTCCTAAAAATGATTGGAATTGTTCGCGCGGTATCTCGTTTGTCAGTTATGCGGCCATTCGCTATCGTTCTCACTATTTCCTCGGGCGATGTTCCGGAAGTTATTACGGAATTATTACACCTTTCCCACGAGCGCTCGAGAATAATTGGCGCGTTATAGGACAGAGGAGAGCAGGCGCGCGTGAGTCAAATGGATGCAAGTAGAAATCGATAGGGACGGTCTTGTCAAACGACTCGCTCGGTTGTTATACCTATCTGGCTGTCGTTGTCCGATGCTGCATCGTTTCGCGAACATATAAGGTTTCATCGCCGCAAACTGAAGTGAATGAGATAGCAAGATAACGCATCGAAGGAACGCCGAGAGTTACAAAGAGAATCCGAGACCGTAATAAGAGTGCGCTTTTTTTCTATTTCATCGAATTGATATTTCAGAGAAAATTAGATACACGTAGTAAACTCATCACGATTCTGGTCATGATGCGGCAGTGGTAGCATTTACTGCTATACAACACTGTGAGAATCTTGTGCATACATTTACAGTCATGATAGACATGAATTATGATGCGGCACATAGATAACAATGAAGATAATAAATGATCTACCGCATCTAGGAAAATATATTTCTCATATAAGTAAAACTTAATTGTTTTTTTCTTTCAAATAATGATATTGAGATTAGACAAAATCTTTCTTGTTTTGCGAGATATTTCGTTCAAATAATAAGATTTTTTTTTATATTTGTCTAATAATTTGAACTTCGAATAAATCAAGATTTATCATTAAATATAAACGATAGAATTTCTATTAAAGTTTACAAGATTTAAACATATTATACATAGTAAAAAATATTATGTATATATAATATTATATATATATGTTAAGGCTTAAAACTTGTCCTTGTTAACATTTTTGTCTTGTATTTTTAATAATTAATTTTATGTTAAATTAATGTTCAACTTTTCTTACTGTTAAAATTATCCAATTAATAAATAAATAATAAAAATATGTAGTGCACTTTAAATTATATAAATATAAATATAAATATAAATTTTAATGTAAATAATTAAAATATACGTATTTATATACATATTTATATTATAAATGTTACATTATAAATGTTAAATTTATTGATGAAATGCTTTCAAATATGTTTATACATTGTATCATTGTTACATTCTTTTCATTAATTTTTTACAAAATATTTTTTTGCTATTTTCTAATATATTCATCTTGAATTAAATTATTAACTCAGAAATGGATGTATTATTTGAGACATATGAAATGTTAGGTGAACTTAACATAAATTTTCTAATTATATAGATAAATTTCAAAGAAAAATTTAATATCATTAAACAATCTCAAAAAAAGCTTTTAGATTTATTTTAGACACCTCTCTCTCTCTCTCTCTCTCTCTCTCTCTCTCTCTCTCAACGGAGATTTAAATAACCCGAAACTGGAATATGTTAAATTCACTGTATATCATAAGCTCGTGGCTCGCTTGTACACACTCGCTTGCCGCTCCGCATCATCTTTTTCTGTTCGAGCGAATGGAAGTAACGATGTTACCATTCTGAGTGCTGGTAGGTTGTGGAAACACAATCACAGCTGAGTGAACTAGGTCGCATCGCCAACCTTTTTATCCGTAATTTACAGCAATATTTGGAATTCGTTCAAGAGAGATGAACGCTCCGGCATAAATCTAATTATAACAGGGTCGACTAGATTGCGGGACTCCGCAATCCGAAGGCGTCCCGATATGAAAATACGGATGCACGGTTCCTCGGTGTGTGTTAGCGATTTTAATGAAGCGCGATTGCGTGTATTTACCGGCCGGATACAAAAGATGTCAAAAGATCGCCTGGACAATAAATCAAGTGCATCCAGTAAGTTAAATTCTTGTGATTACAGAGACTGGATTTGAGGATAAACGGAAGGTGATAGTTGTGCGATCAAAAATTCTCTAATTACTTACTGGAGTTTTAATTGAATAATTAGGTGTTTACATTAGATAAAATATATATTTTTTATCTGATAATATATTCTATTGATGAAGTAATTAATTCTTTTATTAACAACAGTTAATCTTTTTTATGATAGTTCTACAAATTTGAATGCTATTTTATTATTTTAAATTTCGAAAGTTTTAACGTGTAAATAATTATGAATATAAAAAAATATATATATATAATAAAAAAACTTTTTATTTCAAATTACTATTTAAAGTTGAATTATATAATGTCATTTAATTTTTTACAAATGTTATTTTTAAAAATAATATAACTTTAATATTTTTTATTCCTTATATAAAATGTTACAATTAAATTTATTAATAATAAATTTATTAATAGTATTTATTAATAGTATTTATTAATAAAATTTATAAATACTATTATATACGTTAGTATATACGTTTTTTTATTAAAACACTAATAATATTCATGTTTCTTTTCAAAAGAAGAAAATATATAAAATTAGCCTATTTTTTTATTTATGTAGTAATTTATAGACATTGATTCTTATATAATTGCATATTTTTTTAGAAAGCGGATTGGGAAGCAAGTCCAACGTGGAAATGTTTTATTGAAAAAATATTCTAAGAATATATACAATATTTATTTGAGCGTATTTACATATTTGTGCATATTTGCATATTTTCTGTATATTTTTATATTTTATCTGCTTTTATCATAAAAAATCCGACGTCTAGTAATCTACTAACAAAGTACTATCTATAATATGCATTTGTGAAATAAGAATGTTATAAATAGAAATAAAACCATCCATTATTTCAGTGCTCACAAATAAATGACAAAATGTTACTTATGATAATGATGATAAGAATTAATAAAAAAAGCGACAATATAATATAAATAAGAAGCATATTAATATCGATACAATAAAAAAATTCTAAGTTTCTTTTTTAAAAATATGAATATTAGATGTATTTCACTGAATCTGCATTACGTATGTTAGATATTTGCATAGAGCTAAAAGTTTTATTAAAAGCATGAAGCACATATATTGATCTGACGAGCGAAAGAAAGTATACATGAAATAATTATTTGAATAGCGCACACGTACTCTGTTAGACGCACTTGTATGCGTATAAAGCACTATCATTATATTAAACGTAATCTTTCTTCTTATCGTTGTAAATGCGTCATATTGAAAGAGTAACCGATTTGTAAAAAAAAGAAATCACATAACAACTCATTCATTATTCTTTTTTATCTGGTCATTCCTCGTTCAATAATATCGTACTGAAGCATTAGAGTACACAAGAAACATATTAAAATATTCAAATCAAAGCGAGTGCCACAGCTTTTGTTGCGCGCATTTCTAGTTCTCTCTCTCTCTCTCTCTCTCTCTCTCTCTCTCTTTCGCGCGCGCGCGAAAAGCCGATCTTTATTTTGCTTCTTCGAGACCTCGTAATTTTCACAAGTAATCTCCGGAAGTGTCGTGACATCATTGTAGTGACAAGATGTGTAACTCGTATGCGAGATTTTTCGCGATGGCGAATGATTGATGGACGTAAGGAAAAAAAGAAAAATAAAATGGCGACAATAAAGGATGTGTGCGTTGTGCGGCCTTAAAACTCTTTGGGGTATTGCTAACGATCTGTATTTCGGTAATTGAGTTGCTGCACGAGGAACCGTCTATGTGTGAAAGCGATGCGAGGGCGTTGGCGCTGAATATGCCGCGGCCGTTTCGATGCTATCCAATCGTATCTAGATATCGCTCAATAAGCATGAACCGCTTATAGTTCGGAGAGGTACTCTCAGCTGAGGTAGATAAACATTTACCGGTCTCAAAGGCATTCAATATTTGATAGGTACGAACGTACACACCTGCTTTATCTGTGCCTATTTGTATGGCATCTTAAAAAATTGCGACATAACCGATGGAATACGGGAATAATACGCGTGATTTTCGAAAAATTTTAACTTCACGTAACGCACAGAGGGGAAGGGGAAGTGAATCGAATGTGCAGCAGGTGCAGCCTTCGTTAGGCAGCTAAAATTGCGGCGTTTTCACGCTTTATTTTTATCGTATTATTTTCTCTAAAAGTTAAATAATGGATATTATCAAATTTGTATAAATATTATGCGTGAATTTATCTGATATTATTATTTATTCGTTAATTTATTTATTTTTATTTATTTTTATTGTATAGATATTTTAAAATCAATCACACTTGCAGCCCCCCTTATTAAATAATATATCTTAAATATTATTAAACAAAACGATGTTTTTCTCATCATCTCTATTAATTTAATTTGATTTTTATGTTAACAAATATAATTGAAAATTAGACCAACAAGAATAAATTAATTAAGAGAAATAATTATATTCTTTGTCAAAATGGATCTTGATGCTTACAAATATTTCAGTGTGAATTTCAGTGTGTCCATATTCAATTTGACAAGTCTGCGCCGAAATCTTTTTCAGTTGAAATCTAATTGCACAAACTTTAAACATTTAACTTTAAACATTTTTGGAATTCAATTTTTTAAATGAAATACAATGGAAATACATTTAATTTAACTCTCAAAAAGAAATTTTTTACAAAGTTTTTTTTCATAAATACATTTTCAATGTATTTATGAAATCATTCCAGCGGTATACTTTGTATAATTTTTGGTATTAAACCTTTGTGTCGGTAAAAATTCATTTAAAGACATTTATTTTATGTTATTTGGAATATTTCTGCCAAAATTCATAACATAAAATTCAAGCGTGAGTCGGAAGTTCTGATGAGAATTTCTACTGCCGTACGATGAATATATGTGGCATAACTTGAGAGCTGACAAATACTATACATACATATATGGGAGCACAGTAGATTGTAGGATCTGCGAAATTTTCAGGCAGCGACCGACCTTCGGGCGGAGATCTGAAACAGCAATAAATCGTAGTGCTATGAATCAATTAATTTGCACGTTTTGCGTTGCAGACACAACCATTATCACGAGGTTCATTCTTCGAACGAAAATATATCATCTATATTTTTGCAATAGTAATTGCTCGAATGTTCTACTTAAAACGAAAAATTATATATAATTTTATATTTTATTTATTCTTATCATTTGTTTCTTGTTTAATTATTTTCCTAATTTCTACTGATTTTGTTTACACAATTTTTTATCATTCATTTACATTTTACAAGTAACAATTTAAATAATACGTAATGAAATAAAAATAATAAAAGTTGATATTCGAATAAAAAATATGTGCACTTTTTATAAATAGTCTATACAGACCACTTATCTATATATTTATTGTAAATTCATAGTTTGTATTAACTTGATACCATCGCAAGTAAATGTGATGCCGTTATTCATGTGCGAAATATACATTTTATACATAAATAATGCATTCAAATTTTACACTCCGAGGAAGCTCACACACGTACGAAATTACAGTCGCATCCATTATCGTCGCCATGTATCTCAAAATACATCGGTATAATGAAAATGTTCGAAAATAAAATTCCAACGGATGCGTCAAAAAGAAAAACAATATAGTAACATGCTAGAACAATGAAATATCAATGGAATGATTTCTCCGATACTGAAAACGATTTTGGAGAGAGAGAGAGGACCATGGTGATTTTGCAATTCACAAGCTGAATGGATATCCACATAAGTATTCGTTCGTTTTCCGTGTACATTTGCATTTTGTAACGTATACAAATAGACATAGTTGTCACGTTTGCTCGAGTGTATGTAGGAAAAACCAGAGACAAATGTAACACGGAAAAATACAACGAATGTAACAAATGTTTTAAAAAAAACTATCACTTAACCAATAATTCTTCTATCTTTGTATATCAATCACATTCCTCCTTCACTTCAGTTATTGATAATACATATAAACAAATAGTTCTTTGAATTCTACTGTTTTATTAAAATATAACATCAAAAATAAGTTTTTAATATCAGTTTCAATTGTATATCTTTTTATTTTAATTACGTAAAATTCTCCGGATGTTTATACATTGTATTAAATAGACATTAAACTTGAAAATAGGCATAAAATTTATTATTATTTATTGATTATAGGTTAGATTAGCATGTAATAATATATTAATGAGAGATAATAGGGAGCAAAGAAAGAAGAATATAGAAAAGTTGAATGGGAATAAAAATAACAAGATTTATTGTTATTTATTATTCTTGTTCCCATTCGACTTTTTTGCTCTTTCTTCTTTGCTTTACTAGTCTACATATGTTGCTTTAATATGGAATTAATGTTTTTAGAATGTCAATCATTCATAAAAACAAACATCGTGGGCGAGTTTTTGTGAAAATATATAAATTAGCTGCAAAAACAATATAAATAAATACAAAAATAATATAATAATAACAACAGAATAAATAAAAATCCTTCTAAAAATCTCTTCTATTAATTTATTTTTAAAGTTTTATTTTTAAAGTTAAACATGTTACAACTCTATCCCATTTCATCGCGTATTACTTTTGTCCTTAGAAATATAGGAACAAAATAACAAATGACTTACCTTTAAAAGACTTATTTGAAAAAATTGATGATGTTGTTTCTAATAATCTAGTTTTTCAACTAGATTATTGTCTAATAACATAGGTTCACTGTCGTGTAGGACACGTTTAGAAAGTCTATATAACTATAACTTAGAAGTTATAGTTATAGAGGTTATAGAGAGTTATAGTTAAAGAAGAAGATAAAATCAAAAAGCAAATTGTTACATTCGTTCCTGATCTCCCAGCTTTTATAGTGTGAACGTGAAAAGTGAACGCATCCTTTCAAGACCGAAAAATCATTTCAACGCGCAATTTAAAGGATTACATACATAATATACAAATTTACACAAAATTATATAAACACTGAAGATCCAGCCAGATCATTAAAGGCATTTAGTTCTTATTGGTTGTGTTTCACATGTACGATCCTATGAGATTTAATATTATTAATTATAATGTTATATATTTTAAAATATGTGAGCCTCAAAAAAACCTCTTTAAAAAAGAAAAAATATATTTGCCCGAAATCGCCCGGAGTCGCCTGGAGACGCGTCATCGTTATCCAGCATTATTGTCGTCGTTTACACGACTTGATTGAAGGGAGCGTTTATATTAATCGTAATCGTATGCCGTATGCCATAATCTGTAAAAATTGACCAATCATCTTCAAGTATTCCCTTCTTACCGCCAAATGAGAGGGGAATACTTGACTATGGCCAATATAAACGCTCCTTTACACCAAAATTATAACATCGAAATTGTTATGAAACTGACCAAACACAGTCATTCCATTCTTCAGAATAGCTACATGATTGGCTAATTTTTCATAATATCGATGTTATAACTTAGGCATAAATTGAGTCATATAAATGTAATCATAATTATAATATCTAGCGTGGGTACATCTTCATTTTCCTATATAAATTTCTCAGTAACTTTTTTTAGTGTATGATCATGGAGTAAAAGGTTGTACATCTTTTTTTTTAATGAGTTTCGGAATGCAGCTTACTAAGCGGTTAGTTCTTATTTATGAAGTGATAATTAAATAAGCAATCACTCGGTGTTGCATTCAGAAATCTATCGAAAAATGTTGCAATCTTTGAGTCAATGAATATACAAACAAATTTATCACAAATATTATGTTTTACTATTTGCAAAATATTTTACGTTTACAAACGTTGCCTGTACGTTAAATATACAGAAGTGTTCCAGTTTGATAGAAGCAAATTTACCACGGGACTTTTCAATGTTTATGGTTCATTAATTTTCATGCGATTTTTTTCTCTCAATCGCTTTGAATTATTTTCATCTATGAATTATGATCGAAAATGGATACTTAGAATAGAAAATTACTTGAAACTTTTAATGCCTGGCACGTTTAAATGCGCAATAAAATTAACTAGCTCGTGTGTGTCCTGTCTAATAGTATTTTACCCGGTTTTACAGACTGCGAACTTCCATTCACTAAAATGTGAAAATGGATACTCGCCAATTTCGTTTCAACGTAAAATATTTTTTTGCTGAGATACGTCTTCTGATCGACTCCATAGGACATTTCTCTACGGTATATCCTTTTTGCGAGCAAATATCACATTGGTTTATGGACAGAAAGATGAAAAACAAGCTGTTGAATTAGAGTAGTAACATATGGAAAAATAGTTTGGAAATGGATATATATTTTTAATTTTTTATATTATTCTCTGTTATATATTATTACATTTTTATGCATTTTCTACATTAAAATATGTAAAAATATATGTAAAGTCAGTTTACATAATGTCGCCGTATTTCTGATGCATATACTTTTCGATTTATAAATATCAAAATGTTTTATGCATCGCGGTACTCTTTATTCGACACATATTTTTTTCTCTATCGTATCCTGGAGCATAACAAAGGAATAAAAAATATATGGTTATCAAGGGGATTTAATCGTCTTTAGAGTCTACGATTAATTCCGGTCACGAGCCCTACAATCATCTCGCCGTACAGTTGTCGGATTATTCTGGCTGACGGGGCTTCTTGAGGTTTTCAGGAGGTCGGATGGAAATACGTACGATAGTACCGCACGTTATTGACGTGCCATAGTTACTGACCGTCGCGCGTATACGTGTATGTATTTGTCGCAATTACTGGTCGTTGCAAATTTCAGTTATTGTTCGTTATAATTAAGCATCTGGCACGTACTAATAGTTGTTGACATTGAGTGATTCAGTGACGTCACAAATTTTACAATGCTTAATTTGACATAAGTGAGGATGCATTTCCCAGATCTCGCACGAAATGTTCGTAATTAATGGCAAAGCCGGGATTATATATTCATATATTCATTGTTTAAATTTTTCTAAGTCGATATCACACGATAAAGTGATTCGCGCGTATTAGCGCGAAAATGTGGATTTTACGATGAAATAATTAATACGAAGATATTTAGGATGCAGAGAAATACGAATTCTGCAGAAATAAAAGTCTAACCAATAGAAATATGAGATATACATATTGTTATTTGTAGAAACACAAGAATAACAAGGGCACATTTACTATATTTAGATATAGTGATTTTTTTTACAACGAATCTATTTGTAAAAATATCAGACACGTAAAAAATATATATTGTAATAAAATTATTACTTTACAAAATATTTAGACATAATATCTATTATGTAAGTATAATATCTATTTCAATAGAGAGGATTATTTTGTATAATAAATCCAGCAGAAATTATTTTTATAAAAACAGCATCTGGAAATTTGACCGTATTTTTGTAAAAATATGAAGGTTTTATTTGCATATAAATCTGCAAGTCATGTGCGGAGAAAAAAGGAAGTTGTACTTTCAAAATTATATGCATTACGTGATAACTATTATAATATGACCGCGATAAAATTTGTAAGTATTGGAATATTATTTTACATCAGCAGGAAATAAAAGAAAAAAGATTAAGTAAATCGACTCACGCTTCATTTATTTATCACTTTTAAAAAATATATACATTTTTACAAAGGGCATAGATATTAAATCACGCAAAATATTTCAAGCACCTAGAACATACTTACATCCTTTGTTTGCAGGGTTAATGTTTTCAAATAGCTATGTATGCAGAATTACGATACGAGCAATTAATGTAATAACGAGCACTATGTGAACTGAGGAACGAGCAGTAGTTACCGCGGCGTTACTGTTTGTATTCTACGGTCTACGGATGCGTATCAGTAGTTACGGATCGCTATGTTGGACAGTAGTTTCTAACCGTTATGAACGAGCAGTCATTACTGTTCATTATATATGGACAGTAGTCACAGATTGTTATGACTAACAATTGTGACAGGTGCGTTGGCAATCTGTATTCCAATTACTGCATCATATAAAAACCGCAGTAGCAAAACACTCAATTTTATCAGCTAGAAAAGCGAATAGATGTGATGAATATAACTACCGGTGTTTTAAAAATAATACACAAGATATTTTAATAATCATAACACATATTTTTTGCACGTTCTATTTTTATACGACCTTTTTCGCTTTATTACATTGAATTTTGAGCATGCTTTTCGAATAAATAGGAGTTAATTTTTCATCAATATGCATATATGAATTCAATATAAATGAACTCTGTATACATAGTTTTAAAATTCTTAAATTATGCTATTTTTTATTCTTGAAATTATGAAAATATTTTGTTTTACAATATTAAAATCAATGCTTTCTTTCATGTTTGAAATAGTTAATGATGTTAAAATTCCATATTAAGCTTATAAAGATGAAAAAAATCATTTATGCAATCTGTGATAAAGATAAGATTTAACTAAGAATTTTACTTGATTATCCAAAAAAACATTGAATAAAAATTTATTGAATTTTATTAAATATTTGTTTGAATAGTACTAACGAAATATTTACTAAATCTATATATATATATATATATATGTAAACATATATTTATTTAATTTTAGTATTGTATAATTTTTTATTTTTAATAAATGTTTATTTACTGTAAGCAAATACTTCATGTTAGTACTATTCAAACAAATTTAATAAACATATTTAATAAAATTTAGTAAATTTTTTCTTCAGTGTACATAGAAAACGACATTATTAAAAATAGCCTCTTCTCTACTTTCGTACATAATATGATTCATAGATATTAAATCACATTTTTATAAATTAATTTTTTGTTTGTAGGTGTCGTGGATCAAGCGAAAGAACTTATTGTTACACGAACTATTGACCGTTGGACTAACGACATACGCCAACGATGAACGGTTTCAGGCAATTCATTTCCACCATAGCGAAGATTGGACGCTTCAAATAAAATACGTCCAACCAAGGGATGCCGGATTGTATGAATGCCAAGTGTCCACCCATCCGCCCACGAGTATATTTCTGCTCCTTGACGTCGTCGGTAAGAAAAAACTTTTATTACAAAATTATATACTCATATATTTATAACTTTTAATGATCATGACTGGTTCGCTACACCTTTTATGATATTTTATAAAATATAACATTTTTGTATAATTCAATATTTATGTTCAGTATGTGGATTATACAGTAACTCAAAATTAATTTTAATTTTATTCATATTACACTTTATACATGAACGTATACATAAAGTAACTAGGCTATCTTGATATTTTATTAATTATGAAAGAAACTGTGCTTTTCTCTATTTCAATTATTTCTAAATTTTATGTTTTTGTACAAAAGACTTGGAGGAACGAGTAATAAATTTTGAATTTGGTTAGGTTAATTAATGAATTATATTTAGATAAATTACTCTTTTTTTTTTAAAAAAAGCTTTTTAAAAAATAAAAATATTCAGCTTGTGTGTTTACTTTTTGGAATTCTCAATGTCATAATCGTAAAAACTATATGGATGTAACTGATGTAAAATTATTTCTTTTAACAATAAAATTCAATAAAGTAACATTTGGAATTTCGTTTTTCAATATTCTTTTACACGTTTTGGTTTCATTATCTTTATGTATTTTTATGTTTTAAGGAGATCCCATAATCATCTGTTTTATTTATTCAATAGGACTTACACATATACGATTTATGTTATCAACATTACTTATATATATATATATATATATATATATATATATATATATATCTATTATGTCGCACATATGTATATAAATTTTCATTGAATAATATTGTACATTGAATAATATTGTAAAATTAAATATCTAAGTCTAATTCTAAAAATTCTATGTTATATTTCATCATATAATCTGTTATAATTTTTAGCCTCTAGTTTTAAGTACAGACCTTTTAATATAAGCAAATATTGCGATTAACAGTTTAAACCGCCTAAAGTAACTTAAATATAAATTTACTTATAAAATAAATATTTCAAATTTGTAATGTTTCGAATATTAACACCTATTAGGTGATACAAAGCAATGTTGATTGAATTTAAATTTCCATTACCTAGTTAAATGTAGCATTAATACATAGTTATAAACATAAAACCGAAAATCAATTTAATTTATTATATCTTCAATATATTCTATTAAGTTTTGAGAATTAATATTTTTATTTATATTTAATTGCTTTCTTTTTTTTGTTAAATTGATTATTATTTTAATTAAGCATGTCGGATGAGCTATTAATATAAATTGTTTTGCAAATTAAAAGAATTTTGTAATAGCAGTACATTTTATCATTCTTATAATTGCTAAAAGTATTATGCTTCTGAAGTATGCATATAATAATTTTGAATCTTAATTTTTAAGAACGCACAATTTTATCAAGAAAATTGAAGTAAGTTTGCCGAAATATATTGGCGGGCAAGTGAATGAAAAAAATCCAATTGAGGTACTAAGAATGAGAACTCAGAAGAAAAGTTGAATTTGATGAAGGCGGCGAGTCGGAAAGAATATAGTATAACTTTAGAATCAATATAATCGTGATATTGTCTTTGAAATGAAGATAGTTTTAAATTCTTAATAAATTCTCATCAAAATACAATCGGCGTGAGAAACGAGATGCGTGCTTGCGTTGGTTTTTGCCCATTTATTATAATTCTGGATATACAGGGTGGGTCATCTAGCGTTTGGAATTTCAACTACCGGTTATTTTGAGTTTGAAAGGCATAATAACATTTATGACATATCAGAAATTTAGTTTTTTGTTTGATATTTACGAAATGGGTCGCTATACGCTTGAATAAAATATTGAAAACTTACTTCCAAAGTGGTGAGTCTTCAACCTAAACTGTAAGAAATTTACGTGGAAAATTTGGTAGAAAAGAAATGCCTTCAACGCAGTTTGTGGATCAATTTGTGAAGCGAATTCGGCAAACTGGATCCTTATTAGATAAACTCGTTCATGCTCATCCAGTAAGATCAACCGAAAACATTGCTGCTGTTGCTCAGAGTGTGCTTGAACAATCATCAACATCAACTCGCCATCGTTCTCAAAACTTGAACATTTCACGCACTTCTTTGAGAAGAATTTTGAATAAAGACCTCGGTATGAAGCCTTTTCAATAAAACCATAAAGCTTTGAAAAATATTCATTCGTTCTTTTTTTTAGAGCCAAATTAAATTCCAAATTTTAAATGTCCTGTATTTCGTTCTTAACAAGATTATCTCAACTCTTTTCTCTCGACGAAGCCCCCTCAGACTTTAATCATTTAGTAATAGCATCATCTTTAAACTCACAATACCTGCGTGACATTATGTTCCGTGGCACTTTATAAGCTGCTCAATTCCCAATACGTAACATCTCTAATTTACAATTTATACGGGATCTCAGTTTCCCATTTAATTACAGTGGACAGTTACGGACAGTGTGTAACGCGTCCAAGTTATGAATGATACCCTCGAAATACCATCACCGCACTGCGAAGCGACGTGTCCTTCTTATTGAACAACGTAACGCTTTTCACAGAAGATTTT
>Ga0157364_1002794_pt1 | contig 16592 bp, 12 predicted proteins | sample AttsexASBM2_FD_111476 | JGI IMG/M metagenome (GOLD analysis project Ga0157364, IMG submission 111476) | Fungus gardens microbial communities from leaf cutter ant in Ribeirão Preto, State of São Paulo, Brazil - Atta sexdens ASBM2 | ecosystem: Host-associated > Fungi > Mycelium > Unclassified ... | reverse complement strand
TTTGAGAGTTAGAACTCTACATTCTAGGCCTAAATGATATTACAAATACATATCAGGTTCTACCTTTAATCATCTCAATATCTCATGTTAAAAACCGAAACGAAGAAGTCATAGAACAAATGCACGCATTATAGATTACGAGCATCTCGTTAATAATCACAGTACCACTTAAAAACCGTTCATATCCGTTGAATTCCGCGAACATTTACAAGATAATGCAGTCGACCATAATTAATGTGTTTCACTGATGAAACGTATCGTCGGAGCTTACGAAGGGGCTTGCACGTGACGAATTTATCGCCTTTATTATCATCTACCTTACGCTGCACTGAGCAGGAAGTTTTCGTTGACACGAGTGAATTAATCGTCAGCCAAGCTCGTTAACGTGCGTGCTTTTCTCGCGAGTGTCACCGTTCACCAATGAGCTCGTAACAGACCTTAACGCAATCTTGATTGGTCGTAAACGAGCATTATTGCAGATGAAATTACGCGCCAGTCGCCTGGCAGCGTAACATTGAGTGTTTATTGTCGGCGCAGAATCAGTCAAGGTGTCTTTACGATCCTAAAATTTATTCAGTAATGTTTTAGCAGAAGTTTCGCACCATATGTTCTCTAATCGCATAAATCATCAACTGTATACTATTATTCAGTTTGTTTATCGATTGTCATTTTCTTGTTTTCTTTTCTTTAATAAATTGTTTTTCATTTATATCAAAATTCGAATAATTCTCATTTGTGACATCATAACTTAATTCAATAAATAATTAATTCAATAAATATTCCTTCTTATTTTAACAAGTGAGATTCAACTAAATTTTTATCTACAATCTGTACATATAAGCTCAAAATCATGTGCTTTACTGCACTTGTTAAATCACATTAAAAATGAGGTTGCAAACCTGTGCTATGCGATAACTTTGTTCACTAAAGTAAGCAAATGTAAAATATCTACTATCGCATAACTTAAACTCAGGTATCACTTGCATGAAAATGGAAAGCAATTTTTATTTTAAGAAACAAAACGTGGTCCCCAGATAAGCATCATGTCACCTGATACAAGATACAAGCTATTGTTATTTTTCAGTATGCGCTCAAAATGACGAACGGATGGATAAAAAATAATTTAAATAGTTAAAAAAGTCATTATAGCGATTAAATAAGAATACTCTGGGAATCGTTATCGAGTATTTTTACACCTCAGTGGCAGAAAAATGTGTATTCTCTCTCTTAGCGCGAAACAGTACTGTATCTTTTGATTTTGAATAATTATTGTTTAACATATTTTATTAATAACTAATTTACAAGTCTTTAGATAGGCAATTACATCAAAAATTCCGCAATAAAAAGATATGAATTAAAAACTTTATTTAAGTTATTTAACGTGGATATTTTGTTTAACATTTTTACAACAATTTCACATTTTGTTGTTTTTTTTTAAGAAAATTAAGATAAAATCCATATATCCTTAATATTCTCGAATAAATACAAAAACAATCATTAATACATAATAGTTATTAATAATAGTGGCTTTAATAAGAATATATAAAAAACATATCAAGTGATCGTTTACGTAAAAAAAATAAGGTGATTATTCCAAGGTTAAAAAGATAAAAATATTTTTTGCTGAAAGAAAATTGTTTACGGATCTATGAAAGAGCATCTACAGGCGAAAGGAAACGCATCAAGAGTCTGGAGGAACTTTGTATAAATTTGTCCCGTATATATTCGAGCCGCGACGCGAACGATACAGGTGGATATCGTACGGCGAGGGTGTAGTTCGTTTCCTTTCACACGATTAGACACACGTGCGTTAAGAAAACATTGCAATATAGCAGATGTTTTCCCGCACGTACTGATCGTTCTTCCTCCGCATGGTCTTTCGTTGTCGCGATACCATCCGCCTCTTTCCATCCGAGCGGGAAGATCGGACCTATCGATATATACGCAACTACCTATATGTACACATAATGTGAAAAGAGTCAATATGTTAATATACATACGTTAAATCTACGACCGGAACATTCGCATCCACATGTCGGTCTAGTTTTCTAATCGAAAACTTCAGATGAATCGAGAGTGAGATGAATTTTAAACACGACATTGCGAAGGCAATGTCCCGCAAGCGTAGTGAAGTAGAACGATAAAAGTGTACCAAGAGAGAGAGAGAGAGAGAGAGAGAGAGAGAAGTGAAAGACGTTAGATCTCTGTTAATAACCGTTATGGATGAGATATATAGCGAGCTACATAATTACAGGTTTGGATACATTGCTTACTAGTCGGTGCACCCGAGCACGCCCTCTGTTCTCCTTCATTAAGACCGCCGTATTCGGTAGCCGCCTGTTTCTCCTCCAGCAACATCCACCTTAGTCTTCCTTCTCGTTTCCTCAGATATTCCCGAGAGACTCACAAAGTCTTTCATCCTTCGGTATCGACGGGTCTCGCATAGTAAGCGAAGAGGTGCAAAAATTGCGGAAACCGATCATTTTCTTATACATTTTCGCAATTAGCGCACCATGAACGAAGGTTCTTTTCTCCGTAGTGCGATGAATGAGGCAATTTATACCCTCTTCGAATGGAGATGTGTCATGGGATTTCTATAATTGTTAAACGATAGCAATTTACGAAGGCGAAGATAACGTGGTGAGCGGTGAAGAAAGAAGAAGGGAGATTCCTAGGGCCGGAACTCGCCGCCGGTCGTAGACTAAAGGGCGACATTTAGTTCCAGGGATGTGATGATACGAGACCATCCAAGACCCGAAAAGGAAGCGGCTGCCTATTAATAAGAAACCCGCGTATCTCAACGTCATTTTCCATGTGGATCCGATCGATTACCGATCTGGCCTGAGGAGGTTACGAGTGGAACCAGTCATTCTCTCTCTCTCTCTCTCTCTCTCCCTCCGTCCGCACAATCCTCATTCCTACCCTTCTTATTCCCCCCATTCGCGGGACTATCATTTGTTAAGCTGGACAACTTAGTCCCGTCATTACGAGCAATCACACTTGATTATTTTTGTCTACAGAGCTGTGCGCCACCCTATACATATTCTCTAGAGATGATCGGGGTCGAGCTCGAGAAAGAGAACAATGCGTGAGGGAGGGCAGGGAGAACAAGAGAGAGAGAAATATCGCAACAAGAAGAGGAAGGAATCGCAGAGAGATCGGACGATTGAGCGTCCATTTCCGCTTGATTGCTAGGATGTGTGCCGGGAGAGCCAAAGGATGATTTCGTGCGCATGCTCGCGCAAATTCAAATTGGGGAATTAGGCGTTGAAAATGATTCGGCAAAAGAATCGTCGATCGAGATCGCTCGAGAGAGATGTGGAAGAACGATATAAAAATCGTCGATGGGATGCCCGCGTCTACCGGGTGCGACCTTCGATCGCGGCCTCACTAATCATAACTCGCACCATGCATTGAAAGAAAAATATTCTGAGTTTTGATAAATATTTATTTTAATAATGCCTACTAAACATTTACAGTAAATAAATATTTGCACAACAAAAAGAAATGATAGTTAAATCAAATAAATGATTCTTGTTTAAATAAAAATATCTTCGTAAATACAATAAATATTTAATTGGCACTAAATAAATGATTTATTAAAATTTAATATATTTTTTTCAATATAAGCTCTTGCCCGGTTAAGAAATTTTATTTATCTATTTTCGATAATATTAAAGTGTTCAGCGTAACGCACAATTTTTCAAACACTTATGACAGTTAAAAGAAAAAGTTAAACAAAAGTTGAATATTCATCTTCTATACTACACATGCGATAAGAGAATTAAAAAAAATTTTATTTTTCATAAAAAAATCAAAGTCATCTTAAATTTTTTAAGTATCATCATAAAATTTTTTTCCATAATATTATAGGAATCTTTAAGATAAATTTTAATCAAATTCTGTCGAAATGTCATTTTTATTGATGTTTTATTGATTTTATTGATACTTAATATCAATCAAATTTGTAACATTATTTATAATAGCAATACTTACAACCTCTGACTAGACACAGAACATAAACACATACATACACACATGTATTTATTTAATAAAATCAAACAACATCAATAAAAATGATATATATCGACAGTGATTTGAATTCGTTTTGAAGATCCTTATAATATTATTAAAAAAAATTGTATGCTATTTAAAAAATTTAAGATAATTTTTATTTCCTTATGAAAAAAAATTTTTTTCAATTTTTTTATTGCATGATATAACCTGTATAAAACAAATAAATACTCACCTTTCAATCTTTTTTTTAATCGTCGGAAATATCTGAAAAATCGTGCGGTTATGCGGAACACCCTGTATATTTTACGAATGCGGATACCTGTTATGTATTTGTTATTCTAACATAAAGCGAAGGAAATAAAGAGAGACCTTGTTTTTCAGCCTTTGTTATACAACCTTGGGTCGGAGGTATGTTTTAATAAACTACTTCTAATGAAATACCTTTGTAATATGCGATGAGTCAACCAGCCATATATTCATAACATGAAACTGAAATAAAATAGTTTTAAAATATCTTATTAGTTATATCATGTGTTTCAATATCTATTACGTTTTAACTTTGTATTTTCGACTTATTCTCATTAAAGACACTTCATATTTCTGACTAATATCGTAAAAATAAAAATAAATAGCGCACTTAAAGTTTGCTGTAAAAATAGAAACATGTAGACATATGACACATGTAGATGAGGCTTACAATTAAACGGGATCACACTTAAACCAATTGACAACAATTACATATGAAAAAAAAAAACGATAACGGCAAAAATCCATTATACCAGTTAAGTAATCGAATGTAACGAGATAATTACAATATTGCTTTAAATAAAGAATACAGCGAAGAAAGCACTCGCCACGAATACTTGGCCACGAACAAGGCATTAACTTTTACGCGCATGATAATCTCGTAATAGTGAGCCGACAAGCCTTATGCGTTACGATAAGTATGAAAAAAATGTCGGGGGACCCTAGCTCGCGATCAAACGTTCGCGAGCGAGCGCGCACCCGGTTTCGCGTAATTATCACGTCGTTAAACATAATTAACGTTATCGGGCTGCGAGATACGCATAATGCAGGCGTCGTTCGAACGAGTCTTAAAGCGAATACGCACGTGTGAATTTTCGAACAAATCGCACGATACGGAAGAAATGTAAAGAATCCACGCAAGAAGAATCATTTAGATTCAACAATTCAAATGTTGAAACTTTACTTGTGCATGACAGTTGCGTATTAAATTATTATATAAACTGACGAACCGTATAATTTGACTGAGCGGAAGACGTCAATTATTTGAAATCTTTCCTCGAAAATAGATCGTGTGAATTCGGCTTTAGCGTGAAATGCAACAAACGCAAATTAAATTCTTGATGTGAGAGCTTCGAAGAATTCTCGCGCTTTTTTCGAGATAAGGTTGCTAGTAAATGCAGTAGTAATACCGTAGAATTCGCGAGATTATCATGACCATTCAACGGTAATCGGCGAATTCGATTCTACTTTGCGAATACCTAGAATGAGAAACGCATTTATATATCAGAAATGTTATAGGAATCGAAGCGTTAAGATAATTCAATTAATTATCACAATATTATTCGAGTTGCACTTCGAGTAACAAGGTTATTCAATTACGATGTAGATTACGTTTCACGGATTTACATTAATATGCAAAATAATCAATGAAAAATGATCAAAGGGACGAAACGCTGTGCTGACTGATTTTCAACGCAGCAGCTGAATCAAAAAACTGTTCTTTTTCTATCCCAAATTCTGAAATGGTGTGCATTGATGCATAAATCAAAGTGAGACAGTTACAGTTTGTTTCTCTCTAACTTATTGCACCAATTCAGAACTAGTCCAGAATTCTTCGAAAAAGAACAGATCTAGAGAGTTGTCGAGTTGTTGAAGACATTTCCAAGAGCTGCAGCCGCGTGCGTTCCGAGGTCTAATGAGATCGTTCGTTAACAAACGAGAACACAAATGATTCTTCTTTTCGTTTCATGGGCTCGGATCGAAAGTTACGTTACTTGCAGGAAGAAAAGCCGCACGTATCGCCTACGGGCACGAAATGAACTTATTAAAAATACAAATAAGCGTGACCGCGCGCCAGGCCCGAGCCAGCGATGCGACACGCATCGTGCGTAATGCGTATTATACGAGGTGGATAAAACATTGTCCTACCGTGGTGGCGGTTAACCTGCCGTGAAATTGGTAGGAGAGGAAAGTCGGACTGACGGCGGCCGAATTCGCATCGTCATCATCGGTTCGTCTTCGTTGCGAGATAAACGCCCACTAACACAGGCGTGCACGTGCACTTGAAGAATGCACTGAGAATGCATCTATGCAATGTGCCTATAAAGGATCCGACGTATCGGTCGCCCGCGTGTTTGTTCAGGATCTTCGCTGATCTCCCTTTTTAGAGCACGTTACTTGAAAGTCATATCGCGATCGCGACTTTTTGCGCTATTATGTTTTATTAGCTTTCGCTAAGACGAGCTGGGAACTCAATTCTCTCGAGCTATTAAGAATAATCGCGAGATTTTGCGACTTATAAGTATTTAAGAATCACAGTGCAACAAAAAATAAACGAACACGAAGTTACATTAACTATTTCAATTTTTTTTTTGTTAATTAAGAATATTATTTTCGTATTTACTTCTCAGATATTAATTAGAAGGCATTATATAATAGTAAATCAGTGGATATCGCTGCAAATTATTAGTATTAAGTAAGCACTGGTGTGTGAGTAATCAGTGAAATTCAACTAAAAAAGAAACAAAGTTTCAAGCATTATATAATTAAAATATTTGTACGTCAATTCCAATACCATATACACTTTAATTTATTTAATTTATATACTAAAGCAAGATTAGCTAGATTAGAATTCATGTTTTATTCATTTTTTAGTTGAATTTTACTGATGAATTTACTGATTATTAATAGTATACTTGGAGCTAGTAATTAATGATTATCCACTGATTCAGATTTAGAGAATAAGTAACTTAAATATAAATTGCCGTCTGGAAAAACTTAATTAAATTTAAAACGTTTAAAATTTCATATCATCGATAGTTAACGTATTTTGTAATTTTGTTCATTAATTTCTTTTAACACGATACTATTAAAAGTGATATATATATATATATATATATATATATATATATATATATATAGATATAAGACTTAAAAGTGATATATATCGCTTTATCGATCTAAACTGGAACTTAATACTTAAATAATATTTCGGTGTGAATGTATATACATATTCAGTTCTATATAAATAATTGCGCACCAAAATCATTTTCAGTTTTTAAACGCAATTTTAATTCGAACTGGGATAGTAATGTTATAAATTAACTATAATAAGTCTCTTAAAAAGCTGTAATAAGCACTTTAAAAAGCACTTAAAAGCTGCAAATAATTTATTGTCAAAAATAATATTGTTCTACATTAAGATTCAAAATTTATGAATGATTTAAAATTTAAAATTAGTAACTCAGTGTATGAGAATAAATCGAAACCGGATCTTTTATATTATAAGTACAATATTTTCTTGAAGTACGCGATTGGTAGATTCAAACTTCCGCTCGATAGTTTCCTTGAAAACTAGAAAAGGAATGTTCTGAAGGGAAACGAACAGTTATTATTTCCGAGATCTTTATTACGACAATCAAGAGCCTACCTGTAGGTCATTTCGACCATAATTTTCTTCCGCGTCTTTCCCTATGGTCGCAAACCATGTTCTGAAAACCCATGTTTATTTCCCATTCCTTGCCATGTCACATAAATTCTCTAATTTGTAAATGTGTATACTGTGAAAACTCGATGAACTCGAGAAACTCATATTCAATATGAAATTATATAGTCGTAATCTTCCATAAAATCCTAATCAAAGATTAGCAATTTATCTTGACTTTCGCTGTATAGCAGAATTTAACTTTCTAAATATGAAATGTCTTGGAGCTTAGAAGCTTTCTTAGAATTCTATTATTTGTAAAATGTTTGATTATTTCAGTGTTCTTTGGTAATAAATTTATAAATAAATTACATACATTTATTTATAGTATGACATACTTCATTGAGAAGTGCTGAAAAAAATTATTACCAAAAAAATTTCGGTTTTGTAAACAATTTATTATATAAGGTTTTGTGTTTATTATAATACAAAATATTGTACATAGTACAAAGCAAGATTTTTCCAGTGAAATTTTATGATTATTTTTGAATGATTACAAGTATTTAATTACAAAATGACGTACAAAAAGAAAAAATCAATTATAAAATGAAATTTTGTATATTTTAAATTCATGTTCTCTGATAATTACGATAAAATTAATTTAATTTTAGCTAATATTCTTTAATTGATGCTTAAGAAACAAACGACATCAAGACGACATTTTCATCATAACTCACGTTAAGTTGAAATTCTATTTTATTATCTCTTGCATAGAGTTGTTACAAATTTGACAGACTATTTGTACTCGAATGGTGGATCGTTTACGTGGGCATTCGTTCAATTTGTCAGAAGCAGAAGAACCGCAAAGCGGATTCGGCGTCGCTTCCTGTCGTCTGCGCCGACCGCAACCACTTCCCAAGAGCAATAAAGACCACAAATCCCGGTTTCTACGGAATTCCCGCTCTGGTTTCCGCGCCTTTCTGTCAGTCCTATTATTAAGGGACATCAAGGAAGTTAGAGAACTTGCGTGGGTGGCGTGAAACATCGAAAATTGAACGGCGGAAAAATCGCTTGAAATATCCGCAATAGGTATATAATGACTTTCATAGAAAAAGATGCTTCCGGATCATAAAAAAAAATTACTCTATATCGTTTCCTGAATAATATGAACAATTAAACATAAAGAAATTAGTAAATCTTAAAATAAAATTTTTATCTGTATACAATACAATATTAAATTATGCTGTTATTATATATGTAGGTATATATTATTTCACCATCTATTCATTAGTCGTAATTAATGATAAATAGTTGCGAATATAAAAAGAATATAAGAAGAATATTTGAATAATTTTAATGTCTTGCTCAGTTAATTACTCACAGGAAAAGGATCCAACTGTTCTCTTCCGATTTTGATGAGTTTTTAGTATGTTATTCTCCAGACAAAAATAAGCGATACGTATTTTTTTATATGTGCCCATATGAACTTTTAAGGGGTAAAACACTTCTTGGAAAAAAATTGATTTTTTTCTTTCGAAGCAAATACCGTCGAACTGTAAGAGATAGAAAAAAAATTTCTGAAAATGAAAATTGAATGGCTTCAAGAGTACTTTAGAACTATAATAAAAAAAAATTTTTTTTAATTATTTATTTCTAATAAAAATGATTTATTTATAAAGAAAACAATTTTCCGGCGATATTCGTTTCGAGAGAGAAAAACCGATTTTTTTTTAAAGGGTGTTTCATCCCCTAAAAGTGCGAATAGGCACGTATAAAAAAATACCTGTTATTTTAGAGGGGATCCCGTTTGCCTACAAATCAATTGCCTACAAATCATTTGCCTACATCACTTTTGCACACAAATAAAAATTTTAGAAACGGAGTTACTTTTGCTTACATATATTATTGCTTACAGTTCTATTGCCTACATGAACTTTTGCGCACAAATAAAAATTTTAGAAACAGAGTTTCTTTTGCCTACATTATTATTGCTTACAGCTCACAACCTTCCATACGAAATGAGAGCCATTTCACAAAAAAAAATAGATTAAATTAAGGTTAGATTTTTTTGGAAAAAATATTCCAAAAACGGACACTCTCTACGCTGACATCCTAGTGTTCACATGACAGATTTCCTAAAAATATAAATTATTTTCTTACTTAACTTTAATTTTATATTTGTGCGCAAAAGTGTTTGTAGGCAATCGAGCTGTAGGCAATAATATATGTAGGCAATCGATTTGTAGGCAAAATCTCTTTATTTTTATCTGGAGAATAACATACTAAAAGCTCATTAAAATAGGAGAGGAACAGTTGGGTCCCTTTCCTCAGTTAGTTTCTAAGAAAAAAAAGTTTAATATATGAGAAGATATTAATTTTAGAAAATAAATATTACAGGAAAAGTTAAAAGAAACTGATTGTATTATTTTTTTATCTCGACATTCAGTTATGGAAATAGAACTGAAATTATAATATTTAAAAGTTTCAGAAAATTTTTCATAAAAATTTATATCAATAACATAAAATTTTACAACTATTTCTATAATATACGATTTGTTACTAGTCTAAAAAAAGTTTAAAAATTTATAACTAATTATATTACAAGACGTGTTTTTCTATAAATTTCATCAGTATTCGTAGAGATTGGACTAGTAATTTGTTAAGTGTGTCGCTTGTGTTACGTTAATTCGTTATGTAAATAATACTGCTAAAGAGCTACGTGAAACACATATACACACACGCGGAAATGTCCGCTAACCGCTCTCGTCCGGTAAAGTCATCGATCGACTACGTGTGCCAGTCAGTCACGTGTTACGAGTTACGTTGATTCGTGGAATTGAACGCCGGAATTAATTCGGTTTGCAAGTTGATAGCCGCGAGATAGGAATAGCGAGGGTGGAGGAAGAGAGAAAGAGGAAAAGAGAACTTAGTACGAACGATTGGGCAATCAGAATCGAAGAAGAGAATCGAGAGGAGATTGTAGGCCGTAATTCATTCGAGATACGGGGCGCAAACCGAAATGGAAATCGTGCTTCAGATATCGTGTTTTACATCTGTTTGATATTTAATTGAGAAGTCTGGCGATAATGATGTGTCATATTTTTACGTTAGTAACAAAACGATATTTGAGATCTCTGATCAAGCAGCGAAGTTTAGCGGAACTTATTAAACGTAATAAAAAGTGTTAGAAGAGAGAATCTGTTCTGAAATTTCTTTTAAAAACTAGATTAAGGCTTAAATTAAAAATTAAAATTCTCATAAAAGTGAATTCAAGTCAACTAAAAATTAATCAAAGAATAATTTATGTTTACAAAGGGAAAGATAATTTTTTTATATATGTTTGTAATCTAATATTGTAAATTATAACTGCTATCGATATTAACGCTGCCAGATTCAGAAGAATTATCATTCTTTTTTATTTATATTTTCTAAGGATATTTTATACGTATGTATTTCTGCATATAATTTTATAAAAATCATCTATTTTTTGAGAACTAATAAAAAGAACGGTCTTGATGATTTAAAAATTTAACTATATAAACGCAGTTCTAAAAATAATTTTGTTGGATCATCAAAATAATTATATAGCACATTCAAGTTAGGATATCAAAACTTTTTGCAACATTACTTACCGTGCTTAGATTTCCTGTATAATTATTCCACTAGTCTAACAAAATTATTTTTTCAGATCTATATCTACGTATAGAAATTTTTTAATATTTTAGCAAAACTTTTTGTATGCTTGGTGCTATAATTTAATAACATTATTCAACATTATTCGAATTGCAAATCCACCGATTAACATCGCTGAACAATAAAGATCTTCTCCTTCCTTCAAGTTATCTTTAAACCGTCTTCAAATTACGTTTATCGCTACGTCGCACTCGCATTTGTATGAATAATGATATCTCCATTTACGAAGCGCGTTCGGTGCATCATCGAAGGGAGATGCAAATCAATGTATTATGCCCAACAACTGTTCGTGCGTTTTCCATCCAGCGCATTATGTACGATGCGTGCCGATATCGTCTTCAGTTACGTTACGTCGAGAATATCCCGGTTGCGGGTCTATCATGTACGCTTCGATCCCTATTACCTCTGGCACACCAGAGCTACGCCCATCAATTTGCATTTCCATTCGCGGACTCAGTAACGTTATCGAATCGGGCGTCGGCGTCGTCGGCGGGCCCGATGATCATCGTCGATCAAGCGGAATCACATCTCGCGCCTTTAGAAACGTTTTGACCACAAGCGGATTGTTCTATCGGTTTGCTAAACGCCACATCGTGACTTTTGATCGTTCATACGTGTATCATGCATGCCTGCTGCATATTGCACGTGTGCGAATGTATCTGTATGTTGATACGCGACGGCAGGGTCGGGTTAGCTTCAGATATATTCAAATATATGTCTGCTATATTATTTTATGTTATTCTCTATTTCTCTATATCTCGATTTCTATTTGCTCACGCTTTCTCGATTTACGAGTAAAATATATAGCAACATTTTCAGTATATTGTTATTTTTTACGATGCACTTAGAGCTATTCTATGGTGAATCAATGCCACACGTAAATTATTTTATATACTGATATGATAAAATTTTTTCTACATAATTATTTCAATTTTATTTGCGCTGCTAAAATAACATTTCGTGCTAATTTTGCGTAGCACGAGCTTGAGTCGTCAGACTTGAATTCTTTAGCCGACCCTGCGGTGCATGTGCAGGTGTGCTGACCGAGGTCCGATGAATGTCCGGGTGGGTGTGCATGAGTGCGAGAACGCGAGGAGAGTGTCGATCGTTGTGTTTCGTTGCTGCGGGTCGCGCCATCGAGGCCAGGATAATAATCTGCGCTTGCGGTTTCGCTCGGCGATCCGAATCGCTCTTGCACGATGCCAGGCACTGGCGCATGATCTTGTTGGTTTAGGGATATTATCGATAATTTGACAATCGACCGCCAGATACAACGCCCCTCTCGCCACCATTAACCGCCATGTATTGCCATTATGGGCAACACTCGAGAGTTGTACTCGCACTTCCAGCAGAACCATAACATTGGAGTGCAAATCAGCATTGTATAAAAGAGGCAGTAGTTTCGACGGATACGAATCCACCCTCAATCTGTAAACGTTCGTATTATATAAAACCATGATATTTATCGCGTTGAAAAAATGCTGCTGGATGGAGAGAATAACATTATTATCTGCACTTTCTATCGTAAAATGCGGAACAATGAATACATAATGTAGTAAAATTTGAAAATAACAAAAGAAAAATAATTGTTGATTTTTAGATACCATCTATTTATATAATAAAGTGTATTGTATGTTACTATGTATGCTATATACAGAGTGTCTCAAAACTGACGATAAATTTTAAACACAAATTGTAACAATTTAGGACGAAAATTAATACAAAAATGTCAAGACTGTATGTAGTTTTCAAATGAAAAGAGTTTGAAAATTACGAATGACAGAGATAGAATTTCGCGCGTTTAGGGATGGCAAGATAATTAATGTGAAGGTGCTGAATTTTATTTTCAAAGGCTTATACAAAATTTTAACTTTGTTATTTGTAATTTTTAAACTCTTTCCATCCAAAAACTATCTTAGTCTCGGGATTTTTGTATTAAACTTTCCGTCTTAAAAAACGTTACAAAGATTCTGATTTTACAATTTATCGTCAGTTTTGAGATTCTCTTTATAATCTTTATAATATACCATTAATGTAATATAAATTTTCAGCGAAAATCTTTTGATGTCCTTTTACATTTTTTAAAATCTATAACATAGACGCAGAAATCATTATGCTAGTTGTGATACACGAAATGACTACGAATATAATTTGTAAAAGGAATTATAAGTATGTTTTTAAGAGCTTGTTTAATTTTGTATCTTTCCCGATCTGTCGCGTGCATCCTTTTTCCCATCTTTTCATCGCTTCGCGATCGCCAATTTTGCCGCGGCACAAATGGAAATCGATAAAAACGGGAAGATCGGCAGGAAGCAGCTGCACAGCCGGTCAGGTTGTCGGACTTCTTCCTGTTAAACAAACAGGGAGCGAGCGTGGCCAGTTTCTTTGGGAAAAACCGCAGACTACTTCCCTCGACTCGTTAACGAGATCCTCGGTGCTCGATCATGCAAGCTCTCGCGCCAATTCCTCGGCTTCGACTTCTTCCCCGAAACTCGACCGCAGGTTTCGCGCCGCGAGACCGCGAAGAAAAACGAATCTGGCGTGGCGAGCCGCAAAAACGAACGGAACAAACACTTAAGAACACACAATGAGATACGAAAAATAAATCAAAATGCACGGGATCACATTTGCTTTGCATTAAAGGGAGAATCATTTTCGGATCGTTTGTCGTGCAAAAAATTAATAACCCGTTTGCGTTGAAGTAACATGTGGCGACTGCAACACTTAACTCATTATGCGTTACAGATATTTTTACAGCCAATCTTTACACTTCTTGCCAATCTTATAAATTCACGGTTTATAAAAACTGTGTTATTGACTAAAGATTTTTGTAACTTTTTAAAATAAATTGTATGTAAAACGGAATGATAAAAATAATATATTACTACTTAACCTATTATGGATTGTAAATATCTTACAGTTAATATTTACAATCCCGTTTTATGGCTTGATATGAAAATCAATGGTCTTAACATTTTTATGATTTTTTAAAATAAAATATGCGTAAAATATATGCGTAAAACGGGAACAACGATAAGTAATAGTACATAATTAACAAAAATAGTAGAAAGCTATTCTTCCAATTTTCTATATTTTGAGTAATTATTTAACTATTTAGTCATTTAGAAAAATTTTAAATACTTCGAATTTTATATACTTCGAAACGTTATTTACTACATGTTATTTATTCATTGTTCTTTTTTGTTTTTAACGCTTTTTAAAATATAAGGAAAACTTTAAAAATGCCAATAAGTTTTCCAATATAATTTAATTTCTATTCCGTATAATATAAAATGTCTTTGCAAAGTCGAGTATAGCTGCGATTTTTAAGTTTTTATTTATAGTTATATCACGATCGATGATAAAATTTCGTCAAGATCTTTCATCTTCCTGTATAACTCACGTTTTCCAACGCAACTGGCGGATGGATACTAAGTATGATGTGGAAGCGTACGGTTATATCTTTCTTTTCCATGCGAGACCGCTACCTAGTCGACCGGAAGACGCAGGTTAAAACCTTCTTCCTTTCAATCTAGGCGGTGCAACCGGCAAGAAAGAAATCCAGGATATGCACTTAGCCGAGGCGGAAATGTGGCTTGTCTAATTTACGGAAACATTAAATCATCGAATAAAAGAATGCAATGAAGAAAAATTACTTTAAAGTGAGAAGCCCTTATGAAACAAATAAGGAATAGTTAACAGTAATATCATTTGAAGTTATTACTATAAAACGAATGTCAACTTAGAATTTAAAAATTATACATTTCGCATATATAGCTACGAGCAATATATGATAATATACTATCCCTCTATATATTCATGTTGATTTTTTTATAAGATCAGCTGATCAGCATGCCTCATCATTCGTATATTTACATATTTTTGCATATCTCAATATAATATGTAGCTAATGAAAAATTAAATTAAGTAAAATTGATTCTTATAATATTAAAATATAATTATTTATTAAAATTCTAAATGAAAATAATTTCTTTTATATATATATATATATATATATATATATAAAACATAATATTTATAATGTTAGCATTATAACATTTTTTAATAAATTGAAATCAAAGTGTTTGCCTCTTCTACCCACTTTCTTTCAATTCCACAAATTCCCAAGGTACAAACGAATTTCGAAATGTTATTGTCGTCAAGCTCTCATTTTGTTAGACTCCTTCTTTAGTTCAGTTTTTCTAAAGTTTCTTGTTTTATTTTTTTTTTTATTTCATTCCCGAGTAAACTGCAGAAGAAGATACAGCAAGAATCCGGAAATTATCGAGACATCGTCTCATTGGCTTCGCGTCGAGACGTCGGCCGCGAAGATTAACCAATCAAACGGATGTTGCCATCACACAATAGCAGACTTAATGAGTGTTAGCCGGGTCGCTTATCGATCGTTCGAGTCGATCGATGATCCTCTTTCTTCCGCCACTTTCCACGTCATTCCCGGAGCTCCTTTTGCTGCCCGATTTCTCTTCTCCCTTTTTCATCGCCTTCGCAGCACAATACCTCCGCCGCCTGGTAGCACGATATCTATATCTTCGTCGGTCTCAGTCGGGCTCTCGAGAATCACAGTGGCCAAGGGAAAAAAGGGATTGGGGATCGATGATTGAGAAAGAAGAATAATGTTCTCAATAGCGCGTAACGAGTCCGAGGAACAATCACGATGGATCTTCGCGACATCAAAGACGTTCTCAAGAACGAATACAGAGTGGACCGACATGTAATGAAGTATAAAGATAGAACCAATAATATATGATAAGTAACAGAACATTATCAATGAATAATAAAATAACGAACATAAGAAGCGATCACAAAGATCGAAGATGGTATCATAGTTACACCAATTCTTGTTCTTTGGTAAACGTTTTATCTGTGCAATTTTAATGTACATTGTACACGAGCTATTATCAATGATGATTTTAGAACCTCAGGGTTCTAAAGTTTTAACTTTCTAGATCTGGATCGGTGGCTAATCAATGATGTCAGTCTCAAGTGTATCAATGAATAAGTGAAATTCAACTGAAAAAGAAGTTTGGGCATTATATAATTAAAATATTTGGATGCCGGTTTCAATATCATATGTATTGCACTAAAGCAAGATTAGTTAGATTAAAAATTCCAAGGAATTCATTGATTTTTTTAATGAATTTCATTGTGAATAATTACCTAGTGACATACTTGGGACTGATATCAGTGATTA
>Ga0157364_1002793_pt1 | contig 16595 bp, 19 predicted proteins | sample AttsexASBM2_FD_111476 | JGI IMG/M metagenome (GOLD analysis project Ga0157364, IMG submission 111476) | Fungus gardens microbial communities from leaf cutter ant in Ribeirão Preto, State of São Paulo, Brazil - Atta sexdens ASBM2 | ecosystem: Host-associated > Fungi > Mycelium > Unclassified ... | reverse complement strand
TGAGGAGTGACCGTATAATTCCACCAGCAAATCAAGGCGCCCTTAGCTCAGTTGGATAGAGCACCGGCCTTCTAAGCCGTAGGTCATAGGTTCGAATCCTATAGGGCGTACCATTTTCCCTTCCACTACAGTCCTGTAACGTCCACTAATCCCAGTAAATACGCACTTCAAAGCCATTCCTACGTCTACTAACGTCCAGCTAAATCCATTGTAATCCACGATCAAGTGGGGGATATGAGTTTTCAGGCAATATCGTTAGGCATACAAAAAGCCAGAGTATGCTTTTTACTCATGCGAAGACAGCTCCTGCAACTTAAGAAACGGTAGCTTTTTCAGACTGACAAACACCCAGCAGAGTGTCACCGCTGCCGCCACATAAGCGACCAACCGTAAGCCTTGAGTCAGGTCATCACCACACGTGCTCAGGATAAGCCCAAAAACGGCGACTCCTGTTACGCCTCCCATTTGCCTTGCACAGTTAAAGTACGCCGAGGCAGACCCCGCAGTACCCTGTGTTGCCTGTGATAGCACGACATTGGTCATGACTGGCATAGCAAATGACGTCCCGCTTCCCAGGAGGATCATCGGTATGAACAACTGGTCAGCAGTCCAGGCTGGCGTAATAAAGAAAATTATCGCAAACCCTAGCATGCTGATCAGGCTTCCCAGGATGGAGAGTGTCCGAACAGAGAACCACGCTGAGAACCATTTTGAACAAAAATTTACGAGAGCGGTTAATGCCATCATCGGCATAAATGCGATACCTGTTTCAAGGGCCGATAAATGTAGCCGGTTCTGAAAGAAGATGCTGAAAATAAAGACAGCCCCGTAGAACACCAGGTTACACAGAAACCCAACGACCACAGCGCTGACTATCAATGGATTGTCTCTGACACCTCTCGCAATAACGGGATTTGTTGAACGGTTATCGACATGATGGAAAACCGCCATTAGCGCTACGCTCAGCACCAGTGTGGTTAGAATTACAGGGTTCGCCCAGCCATAATTCCCGGCTTCAGTCAGCGTAAAGGTCAGCATTGCCAGCCCAAGTATGATAAACACCTGACTGGAGAGATTCATGTTGATGCTGGATTGCGGGCTCGCTGGTGCCAGACGCTGAATCACTATTACGCTCAACATCCCTAGGGGAAAGTTGATAAGAAACAGGCTTTTCCAGCCAAAAAACTTAATCAGCAGCCCGCCAGCAACCGGACCTGCCACAAGCGCAAGAGAGCCGGCAGCTGCCCACATCGCAATCGCGGATGCGCGTTCACGCGGATCTGAGAAATACTGGCGAAGAAGAGTAAGTGAGCTGGGCAATAAAAGTGCAGCTCCTATCCCCTGTATACCGCGGGTAAAATCAAGCCAGTAGATAGTCGGTGCCAGTGCACAGCATACAGATGCAGCGATGAAAAGCAGTACCCCGCTTATAAAGGTTTTTTTAGAACCAAAGCGATCAACAATGCTACCGGAGCTCAGCATTAATGCAGCAAAAACGAGTGCGTATGCATTAATAACCCATTCCAGATCCGAAACCGCAGCATCGTAGGCTTCTTTAAGCGAATGTAAACCAACATTAACTATGCTTACGTCAAGCTGGACAAGAACGATCCCCAGGCAGGATGCCGCAGTAAACAACCGCTTGCTGGTTTGTGTAATAGTCATATTATTTTCCCGTTGATAGATGTCTTTTCGTCGCCGACGAAAAAGATCATTTATTTCAGCCTTGCAGCCATCCCTTGAGTCAGGGAAAGGAACCAGCTGATATGTGCGGGAAATGATACTCTTCCTGAATGAGACTGATAATAATCAAAAATCCATAATACTTTCGTGAAAGTATCACCACTACGAAGGCATGGGAATATCAGCGGTTTTTATGCTGGTAAGGGCGAAGAGGGTATACGGGCCCTTCCCGATATTGAGACCGATGTGCCGTGGGCGATATCCCATAAACACGCTTGAAAACGGTACTGAAGGTACTTTCATTAGCATAGCCAAGTCTGAAAGCCAGATGTTTAACCGGCTCGCTGCTGAGCCTCAGCGCCCTGCTGGCGATATGCATCCGCCAGTGCGTGAGGTAACTCAAAGGTGTAGTTCCTGTCGCCTCGCTGAAACGCCGTGCGAAGCCTGCCCGCGACATACCAGAAATAGCCGCCAATTCAATCAGCTGCCAGTTCTTTTCCGGGGTTGTATGCATAGCTTCGACGGCTTTAAGAATTCGAGGTTCTTTCAATGCCCCCATCCAGCCGCTCATGCCTGAGTCTTCAGACAATATCCAACCACGAATCCCCTCAATCATAATGAGCTGCATCAGATGATTGCCTGCCAGTGACGCCCCCGGAAGCCAGGATAAATTTTCTTCATGAAGCCGGGCCATCAGCCAGTATAACGTTGAGGAAGATTCTGTCCCTGTCTTAATCGGGATTAGCACAGGAAGCACGCTCAGTAATTGACTGGCTGGCATCGGGTCAATCTCCATTTTACCTGCCAACAGGATGCTGTCCTCACCGCCGTAATCCGCAATACCATTGCGTCTCTGATACGGGATGTTCTCCGAAGGGACGGCAGTCAGACCAGGATCTGTTGCCATTATAAAGGGGGCTGAGCGTGTCAGAATAAGTCCGTCACCTGGATGCAATCTGAGCCATTCCTTTTCCGCTTCCAGACGAAACCACAGGAACCCTTTGCGAATGGAGATAAATTTCATTCCGGTGAAGCCTGGATAACGCATAGACCAGCAAGAACCTGCGGACTGGCCGCTGGTGATGTAACTGCTTGCTGACAGCAGTTGCAGAACATCAGATAATGGGTCCATTGAGACTCTCGAATAAGTAATCGTTATTAGCCAATATTAAAATACCATTTTTCCTCTTTCCCATCTAACCCATTGAAGACCCGGGATACTTCTCTGTAAGGCGAAAAGAGTATGATTTAGTCATATTGTTTCTTTTCAAAAAAGAGCTATGTCAGCTTCTGGCACATAGCCTGCCCCATACAAATGTACAGCCTTATGCCTTCTAATCTATGCGGTAGGACTTTGTGGTGAGAGTCAAGTAAAATACAAAGGGGTAGTCAAATCTGATGCAATTATGCAGCATAACCTGAGTGGTTTCAGGCAGGCCGTAGCGGGAGTAGACGCGCGGGAAATCCCTTATTGTAGGTGACCAGTATCATACAATAAGAGTGCTGATGAGATGAGCATGACCGAGGAGTGAGGTGGGCGTTTAGCTTGCTTGCTATCGGTCAAATGTCCCCCACAAAAAGGGCTCGGAAAATTATTTGGGGGTATCTGTGATTTATCGATGATAAAAATACCAATTAATACATTGTGTTGAGTTTTTTTTATTGAATCCTATAGGGCGGCGGCAGCTTTATAGGCAGAAAGCCCTGCCGAACATTCCTGTTCAACTTCTATGCTTTATCGCCCCCTAACACCCTGAGCAGTTCCTCAACTGAATTGACGGCGCCTGCTGAGACGAGGAGCGAGCGTTGACAGTCCCAGGACATTGCATCGGCCGTACAATAATCGGCGGCACAGCTGAGGGCGACATCGTCATCCAGTAACCCGACGGGCACCCACACATAAGGTTGATTACGCAGGGTATTGGGGACGGTTGATCCACATGCGGCACAGAAATCGTTACGATATCCAGAAGGCTTCGACCAGCTGCCAATCGCTCCGTTTTCTGGGTGCCACTGAAACTGCGAGGCCGCCACCAAGGTCGCCAAATTGTGACCGGTGCCGGTTTGTTTACGACACAGTGAGCAGTGACAACGGTAAAATTTCAGCGGTGGGGTGAGCAGGCTAAAACGCACATTGCCACATAAGCAGCTACCTGAAATCATTGGTTTTTCTCCGCAGTAAAAACGTTTTCAAGAGTATGCCAGAAAGGGAGCAAGCTTCCACAGGGTATATTGCGGTATAGCGAAATCAGAGGGCGGAGTATCAGACAGGCCTGCGCGGGGTAAAGGAGTGGGGGCGGGCGAAGCATAGCGCGGGCAGCCGTGGATGCCCGCGTAGCGAGGGTTATTTACAGACCCAGTAGCCGGAAAGTGGTCGCGACAAACAGGCCAGCACGGCGATCAGACAAACTTCGATGGAGACTGACCAATAAATATGACCGAGGATCTCACTGCTCAGTTCGGCTGCATTCAGGTTCCATAACCAGCCGGTTTTCCCCATCGCATAGGCAGGATCACGAAAGCCCAACAGCGGGATCAGAAACCCGTGCATCACAACGGTGATCACTAAGCCGTAAAGTGCACCGTAACCTGCTCTGATTTTTGGCCAGTAGGCTGACAGCCAGACATACACAAAAGCGAAGGCAAAGCTGAACAACCAGTGATAGAGGGTAACCGCCCCTGATACGGTGATGCCCTGATAGAGATAATCTAAAGAATGGGCGTTGAAACCGCTCCAGCCTAGCCAGCTATCAATATGCGCAGCCGGTGGCGAGATTTCGCCGGCCATCCGTGGTGGCATATTCACTTCTGAACCCCATTTAACCAGTGAGCTCATAAATCCGCCCAGCAGCGTGGCGCGCAGTATAACCTGACGGTTGTTTTTAATATTCCACATATACAGTCCTTTTCCAGAGGTGACCGACAGGCTGCGTAGCGCATACCTGTTCCGGGAAAACACAGCCGTGTAGAGCCGTCTGCCAGTTCTTTTATACTGACTGGACAGGTGACGGCACACACGTTGCGGCACATTTAGCCGCTCGCTGACTAGGCTGTTATACGTGAAACATCCAGTGAACTTATTGATCAGGATTAGGATGTTATGATTTTGTAGCAGTTTTTCTTCACAGTTTCTGTTGGGAGAAGCCTTGTTTATAAAGTAATTCAGCGGCTTTGTAGGATAAAGCGATAACCGATATCACTTCCAGTGCCAGACGAAGAAAACGGCGGATCTCTTTTTCATTTCAATAACCAGCACATTCATTACGGGGTTTACTCCAAGTCTTTCAACATTGGCGGTGCCTGTTGGGGAATGTCAATGCAAAATTCTGCGCCACCGCTAGGCTGATTACTGGCGCTAATGGTGCCTTGGTGCAAATGGACTATCGCATCACAAATCGCCAATCCTAGCCCGATACTGGGTATTGAGGACTCTTTGCTACCACGAAAGAATTTTTCAAAAATGCTCTGTTGCTGGCCCTGTGGGATACTGGGTCCATCATCGGTGACATGCAGCGTCAATCGCCCAGCCCCCACCGTGGCACTGAGGGTGATTTGTGGCGCATCGCCCCCGTATTTAACCGCATTTTCCAGCAAATTGACCAGTACTCTCTCCAACAGTGCCCCATCGATAAACGCCAGAATCAAGGGATCCGGTAGCGCGAGGGTGATATTCGTACTGATACCGGTACTCTCCAGCGACTGTAAGGCGCTACCCGCCAGTTCCTGTACCGTCATCCACTCCTGGTCAAGCGTGAAGCCGCCAGACTGATAGCGGGCCATGTCCAGCGAATTATTGACCGGTCAAGTTGTGCTGATAATTCGTCGGCGGATCTCTATTGCCTGACCAGTATGGGCGAAGTGTTCACGCTCCAAATCCAGTGCCAGGATTTCGGCTTGGGCAACAGCACCGTGAGGGGGGGGGGGCAGGTCGTGAGGCAATGCCGCCAAAAACGTATTACGCAATTTTCACGCTCACTATTGAGGCGCGTCTGATGCTCGCTAATCAGACGCGCCTGACGCTCTAGGGCGGCGGCGATCAATATAACATCCAGTTCCGGGGCCAAGCTTGATAACTGATCAGCCAGCCGTGGTAGGCGGCACCAGCGGTAATAACAGCCACAGGGTGATGCGCGTAACATCCTGCCACGCATTGCCGAGGGTACTGACGCCCTGACGGGCAAAGGTGCGTATCAACGCAAAGGCGACGGCGATACCGGTGGCAGCGGACAGGCAGTTTTGCACCGTTAGACCCGCCATCTGGCTGAGATAACTCAAGGTCGACTCACCGGCATAGACCTGCCAGTCAGTATTGGTGACAAAACTGACGGCAGTATTCAGGGCCAGATCCCAAGGCAGTCTCGGAAAATGTTGTGGGTTGGGCGGCAGATGTCCCTGACCAAGCAACAGTGCGAATAAAAACAGCAGACCGAGGAAGTTCAGGCTGATTACTGCACCCAAATATTGACGCCAGTTCATCTCCTGCGTGCGGATACCGGCCAACCGCCATAGTGGTGTTTCGAGCTGTATTAGCCAGCGTGGTAGCCTCCCTTCGGTCATGGCGGCCAGCACTGTTGCTAGCGGTTGGGCGGCAGCCATCAGCACCAGCATAAACAGGGCAATAAGGTAAAGTGAGGAGGCAGCCATTAAAACTCCTCCGCATGCCATAAGGCGTACACTAGGTACGCCATAAGCAGTACTACCAGCACGATGCCGGTAATAACCCAACTGTTCATCGACAATCTCCTGCAATCAGTGATAGCAGCAGAGTGTAAAATTTTCATTGAAAAAACAGGGTAAAAAGGCGGGGCCAAGCCGTAAAAAAAAGATAAAAATGGTCACTTCAGCGCGCTAAAAAACGCGCTTTAGCTGATTTCTGTCACAGATATGCCAGGCTTAAAGGCAGAAAACTTTGAATGACCGACAGGAGAACAGCATGCATACGGAGTATCCACTTTTTCTGAATACGGTCCTACTAGGCGGTACCACGGAGCAAAAACTGTCGGCCATTGCTGCGGCCGGATTTCAGCAGGCAGAATTATGGCAGCAGGATGTCAGCGAAAGCGACGGCCACGCTGAAGGTGTCAGACAATTGCTGGCTTCTCTGGGGGGAGCACTCACCGATTATCAGGTATTACTCGATTTTGACGGCGCGGCGCAGGAATATCGTGCCTCCAAGCGGCAGCAAGCTATCGAGATCCTCGATACTGCTGTCAAGGTGGGTGCCAGCACCGTACTGGTGCCCGCCAATACTGATAGCGGCTGTCAGCAGGAGAAAATTGTGGAGGATATGCGCTGGTTGGTGGCCGAAGCCGAGCAGCGTGGACTGAGAATTGCCTACGAGGCGATGTGCTGGAGCACCTTTATTAATACCACTCCGGCGGCACTGACATTGGTTCAGCAGATCGATTCTCCGGCACTGGGATTGGTGATTGATGCGTTCCATATTTTCGCGCTGCGACGTAGCGTCGCAGATTTAGACAAACTGCCGGTGGAGAAAATTTTTCTGGTGCAGTTATCGGATGTTGCCGAGATCCCGCAGGCCGATCAACTGACCGATATCGCTCGTCATCAGCGCTTACTCCCAGGGGAAGGGGTGTTTCCGGTGGCGGAGTTATTACAGACGCTACGTGCTAAGCATTACCAAGGGCCGCTCGGTCTGGAAGTGTTTAATGATGAACTGAAAAATCAGCCTGCAGAACAGGTGGCCCGCCAGGCGATGGCGGCTTTGCGCCAAGTAATAGGCGGATAATTTCAGCCTGTGACTTATAAGGAAAGAATATGTGGCAACAATACGAAATACGCTTGAAACCCCGGCCGCGTGGCTTTCATCTGATCACCGCGGAGATTGAAAATGCGCTGCTTGAACTGTCGCACATCGACATCGGACTGTTGCATATCTTTATCCAGCATACCTCTGCCTCGTTGACCATCAATGAAAATGCGGACCCTACAGTGCGTGGTGATTTCGAGCGCTACTTTAATCATGCGGTGCCGGAGAATGCGCCGTTTTATCGGCATACCTATGAAGGCAGTGATGATATGCCCGCGCATCTGAAAAGCAGCCTACTGGGTCCGTCGCTGACGCTGCCTGTGCGTCACGGTCGGCTTAACCTGGGGACCTGGCAAGGGATTTATCTGTGTGAGCATCGTAACAGCGGTGGTAGCCGAAACCTGGTTCTGACCCTCCAAGGCGAACCGCAATCACGCCGCTGAATGTTTTTACCTGTCAGTGAGTTAGCTTTGTTAAAACTGTGCCTGTCACTCTATTGGCATTTTTTGACTAGGCTTAACTGCGACCGCCCACGTTGGATCAGGGCGCGGCGGTCATCCATGACGTTATAAGGAGAATGACATGCAGACCATGAAAAAATTAGTGATCCCAGTCCTGGTCGTTGCCGGTTTGGCAGCGCCGCTGATCTCCGCGCAGGCAGCCACTTACCAAATGGATCCACAGCACACTTCGGTGATCGTTACTTGGAACCACTTCGGTTTCTCTCATCCGACGGCGGATATCCCTAATACCCGAGGCACCATTGATTTTGACCCCGCCCATCCAGAGCAGGCAAAAGTCGATGTGACCATTCCGGTGAAAGAGATCGATACCCATGTCCCGGCACTGACCCGTGAATTCCAGAACGCAAAATATTTCGATACTGCGAAATACCCACAGGCTACCTTCCGTAGCACTAAAGTGGTGGCCACCGGGGATAATCATTTCGATGTGACAGGTGATCTGACCCTAAAAGGGATCACCAAGCCGGTGACCCTGCATGCGACCCTCAATAAGCAGGGCGAGCAGCCGATGTTGAAAAAACAGGCAGTTGGTTTCGATGCAACTGGCACTTTGAATCGCTCTGACTTTAAGATCGATCAGTACATCCCCGCAGTGGCTGATCAAGTGACGTTGACGCTCTCTACCGAAGCGCACGCACAGTAAAATTAGACAGGAGAGAGCTTCGCTCTTTCCTGGTTTCCTGCCATACCGGAGTCATTGTCTGTTTCCTAGCAACAATGACGACGCAATCTCTATTTGTTGACCACCTACGGTGATTATAGGCTGTCCTCCTACTGAACCCTATGTTAGCCACTCCTGCTGCACCAATACGGGTGTAAGGGGAAGTAAGAAGTGGTCGGACATGGATATGCGATAGACAAAAAAACAGCGGCATCGCTGCCGCTGTTTTAGATTAGTGGTTAGTCGGTTGCTGTGCCGGAGCCGGGCCTGGTTTTGGCGGCAGCGGTAATACTTCAATTTTTACCTGATATTTACCGGTATCGACTTGTGGCACCTGAGAAACCAGCGTTTTCAGGGTTTCTGCCGGGGTTGAGGTAGTTTCAGTTACCGCATATACCGGCATAGGCGGGTGCGGCATCATCTCATGCATACCGAACATGTGGTGCTCATGAGGATGCGCAGGCTGATCTGGCTGTCCTTGTGTAGCTGCTGAAGCCAGTGATGACGCTAGCAGAAAAGGTGCTGCCAAATAAAGTGTCATCTTTTTCATAATAAACTCCCTGGTGTTGGGTTCCGCTTTAGCATCGTCAATTCAGTGCACTGACTCAATCACTTTTGCACGATACTAACGCTATTTTCGTTATCCCTACATTTATAACAAAACGACTGTTTTCTGACATATCTCTGCATGATTCCCATTGGCCAATAGGCTTCAGTTGTTGTCTAGGTTATGGCACTATTCAATTATCATGCGACAAATTCTCCGCTGTATTTCAGCGAGCAGTGACAGACCAGAAAAGTGACCCTTGTGAACCCCAATCCCCTCCGCCCGCTGCGTAGCACGCTGTTAACCCTGATGCTGATGCTTGCCAGCCCTTGGCTATCAGCAAAAATGATCACCGATGATAACGGCGTACAGGTCAGTGTCCCTGATCAGCCAGAACGTATTGCCGATGGCTGGTTTGCCCATCACTCATTGCTGATGACCCTCGGGGCTGGGGATAAAATTGTGGCCACGGTCAATCATCCGACAGACCGACCCTGGATGTTTCGTATCCAGCCCTCGTTAAATCATGCCTTACAGACGCGTGGTCATGAGTTCTCCACCGAAGCGCTGGTGCTACGTCATGTGCAGGTGGTGTTTACCGTAAAAAATGACCCCGCTGCCGACAGTTATCGTCAGGCTGGTATTCCGGTGGTGATGACAGGCTTCACAGATTTTCCGTCGATGGAAAAATCCTTATTGATGACCGCTGAGGTGGTGGGGACGGTGCAGGCTCGACAGCAAGCATTGGCCTATAACGCTTATCTTAATAAATGGATTAAGACTATTTCTCAGCAGACTGCTGCGCTGAGTGCCTCACAGCGGCCAATGGTGCTGCATATTCAGTCACTGCATCCGTTGAAAGTAGATGGTCGTGACACCCTTATCGACCAGTGGATCACCTTAGCGGGGGGACGCAATGCGGCACAGGCGGTACGTGGCAATATGAAACAAATTTCACCGGAAGAAGTCCTAGCTTGGCAGCCGGACTATATTATTCTCGATCCGGGAGCAGGCACGCTTGAGAACTCAGCTTACCGTGATTTGTTTGCTCGTTTGAAAGCCGTCAAGGAACATCATGTGATCCGTAACCCTAGCGGCGTTTTCCCTTGGGACCGTTACGGAACTGAAGTGGCGTTACAGATCCAGTGGGCGGCAAAACTGTTACACCCGCAACTATTTCCGAGCATTGATATGCAAAAACAGACGCAGGATTTCTATCAGCGTTTTTTTCATTACCGGTTAACGGATGGGCAGGCGAAAAGAATACTAGCGGCATTGCCTCCGGCGGTAATGCAATAGGCTGGGGTAAAAAAGAAAACAGGCCGCCAGCATTAGAGCGGGCAGCCTAGAAGAGTCTCTGCCAGGCGGCAGATAAGGGAATTAGCCTTTTAATTTGGCAGACAGGCTGTATTTACCGGCACCTTGCAGCATGATGATCAGACCACCAAAGAAGTACAACGCTTCGGTTTCCAGTGCCCAAGCACCCACACCAGTACGTTGCATAAAGTGACCACCGACCACCAAAACTACGGCGAACAGCAGGTTAATCGCATAGACTAGGCCAGCAACGCGAGTCAGCACACCCAGAATAATCAATACCGGAGCAATGATTTCACCGATATACGCGCCGTAAGCCACAAAACCAGGCAGGCCATGGGCGGCCAGCATCGGCTTGATCCACTCAACACCGTACTGGACTTTAAAGCTGCCGTGAAACAGCATCAGAATACCGAATACCAGACGCATCAGTAATTTTGCAAAATCAGGGTGATCGACTGCACGATCAAAGCTTGTCAGTAATTTATTCATAATATCCCCTTAAAAAAAGCTACTCTAAAGCAAAATATAACTAAGTATCGCGCTGTTTTTTTGAATAAAAACATCAAAAAATCAGAATGATATTCAGGTGATTGTTCAGAGGAACTGTTGGAAGAGAAGGGCGATTAAAAATACAGCGTTAATAATGTGTTAGCGATATTATTTGGGGGCAGAACATCACCTATAGTGATGGTTACTGGACTTTTGATAAGATTTTCATTGTTTCGATGAGAAAAATAATATCATATGATTAGCATGCTATCTAATTAATTGATTTAATTTTATAACCGAGTGAGTGATCCTTCAGCAGCCGCCGAAAACGCGTCCGGCGGCCTTAGGATTATTTTTCCGGCTGGCTAACTTGCTCCAGCTGGGCGATTTGCTCTCCAGTGAGGGTCAGAGTTAGGGCTTTGGCAAAGCTTTCTACTTGCGAACTACTGGTAGCACTGGCGATAGGGGCGGTAACACCTTCACGGGCAATCAGCCACGCCAGGGCAACTTCAACCGGTTTGGCCTGCTGTTGTGACGCCACGTCATTCAGCGCATTAATAATTTTTACGCCACGTGGATTGAGGTATTTGCTGATCCCCGAGCCGCGTTTACTTTTCCCTAAATCTTCTTGGCTGTGGTATTTACCGGTAAGAAAACCTGAGGCGAGGCTGTAATAGGTCACCACACCGATATTTTTCTCGAGGCAGAGATCGCGCAGGGCACCGTCAAAACTGCCGCGATCATAGAGATTATATTCCGGTTGTAAGACTTGGTAAGCCGGCAGCTGATGTTGTTCAGCCACGTCAAGCGATTCCGCCAACTGTTCCGCCGTTAGGTTAGACGCACCGATGGCGCGGATTTTACCGTCCTGCAGCAGCTGTTGGTAAGCCTCCAAGGTTTCCTGAAAAGGTGTCTGTGGATCAAACCAGTGAGAGAAATAGAGATCGATATAGTCGGTGTTGAGGCGTCGTAATGAATCTTCGACTGCCTGTATGATCCATTTTTTTGACAGTCCTTTATGACCAGCGATACCCATATCGGAGCCCACTTTGGTGAACAGGTTAATTTTTTCACGCCGTCCTGGATTAGCCTGTAACCAGCGACCAATAATGGTCTCGGATTCTCCGCCTTGGTTACCATCGACCCAGCGGGAATAGACATCTGCGGTATCAATAGTGTCGAAGCCGTGATCAATGAAAGTCTCGAGAATACGGAAACTGGTTTGCGCATCGATGGTCCAGCCAAACACATTACCACCGAATACCAGAGGGGTAATGGCAATGCCAGTTTGTCCGAGGTCACGTTGGGTCATGGTTCTGCTCCTGAAAGTGATAAATTGAGACCAGAAAAAGTATAGTCGCAGTAAGTCGATGGCCTGTGGCACTGTCACCGTAGACAGTCAGGTCAGGGGAACTGTTTTCAGGATAGAAGTCATCATCAGGGTACAGAGAGCGAAAACTGCACTTTTGTACTTTGTTACCAATCTACCGGCTTACCTCGCTAACCACTATACTTGCACTTACAAGTTGGGAAACGGTCTTGCTGGGGATATCGAACTTAGTCGTCACTACACAAAGAAGGAAAGCAGGGCGTGAAGAAATGCTAAAAGTGTTGTTACTGTTTGTGGTCACGGCATTGGCCGAAATCATCGGCTGCTATCTGCCGTATTTAGTGTTACGTGAACAAAAAAGTGCCTGGCTACTGTTGCCGGGTGCCCTGAGTCTGATGCTGTTCGCTTGGTTACTGACCTTGCATCCGGCTGCTGCAGGGCGCACCTATGCGGCCTACGGTGGGGTCTATATTTGTGTAGCGCTGTGCTGGCTCACTGCTGTGGAAGGAATTGCGTTAACCCGTTGGGATGTGACCGGTGCGGTGGTCGCGCTGGCCGGCATTCTGATTATTCTCTGTCAGCCCGGCTGATAGTTAACCTCACTTGTATCAGGGAGAGAGTATGCGTTCAATTGAATCGGTAAGCGGCCTGTTACGTCTGACGGCAATACTCGGTGACCCCATTGCCAGAGTCCGTGCACCTCAACGGATGAATACCTTGTTTGATCAACAACAGCGAGACAACGTATTGATGGTGCCGATGCATGTCACCGCCCAGGGGTTAGCTGGTGCGGTTAACGGCTTGCGGCATTATGAGAATTTTGCCGGGGCAGTGATCACTGATCCCCATAAGCAGGCGATCATTTCCCACTTGGATAAAGCCACCGCCGCAGTAGCGCACGCCGGAGCCTGTAACGTGATCCGCCGGACACCAGATGGTCAACTGGAAGGCGGTCTGCTGGAGGGCGACGGGTTTATAGAGGGGCTACGTCGTCGCGGTTACAGCATTTCAGGAAAACGGGTCTATCTGGCTGGAGCGGGCTTCACCGGCAGTGCCATCGCCCATGCGTTGGCGGCACAGGGGGTCAGCGAGATAGTCCTGTTTAACCGCAGTGACGAGAAAGGGGTATTATTGGCAGAAAGTCTCTCTACCCGTCATCCAAGTGTGGTGGTGATCCACGGCACTGATACGCCATCGCAGTGTGATATTGCTATTAATGCCACCCCGGCCGGGGTGGGCGATGATAGCTCGCAGGCCTTTTCGGTCAGTGCCCTCGGACCTCAGACGTTAGTCTGTGATACGGTCATCTATCCGCTGATGACCCCGCTATTAATTGCCGCACAACAGGTTGGTCTGGCGACACATCACGGTGAACAGATGCTGGAGGCGCAGATTTCGCTAATGGCCGATTTTATGCTAAACCACTGAGTTAGGGCTGTTGTCGGTACTCTCTGCTACCAAGTGGTAGGGTGATAGAGCATTGAACAGTGTAAACAGGTATGCGGAGTAGGGCCTCACGGTGCAGAGCCTGAGAGTCACAGGGCCAGACCACGATGTTGATGGTAACAGTTATTGACGGGTAGCCGCGGGCTACCCCCTATAGGGGAATTGACGATGAAAAAAATATTAGCGGGTGTATTATTGGCATCACTGAGTACTGCGGGCGCTTTTGCGGCACAGCAGCCGACTTTTTCCCTACGCTCACCGGACTTTACCTCCGGGCATACCATGCCGAAAGCTTCCGGCGGTAACCTGCCGGATGTCGCGGCCTGTAAAGGGCAGAATATCTCGCCGGCACTGGCCTGGAAAAATGCCCCGACTGGGACCAAAAGTTTTGCATTGATCATTGCCGATACTCAAGGGCGTAATGGGCTGGGTATCACCCATCTGCTGGCCTATGGCATTCCTAGCACTGCTAGCGGGATGGATCGGACCGCTCTGGCCGAAGGCCGCGGCTTTACCGGCGGGAAAAATTCCTTTGGTCGTGATGCCTACAATGGCCCTTGTCCGCCAGCCAATGCCGATACCCACTTCTATACCTTTACACTGATTGCCACCGATCTGCCCGCCAATAGCCTGCCAGCAGGATTAGACACAGAGGCGCTATTTAACCACTTGAATGGTCACACTCTGGGAGCTGCCGGTATTATCGGCACTTTTAGCGGTAAACAGTGATCACCTACGAGGGTAAGCAGCTCGCCTCCGGCATCGTACTAAGGAAGAGGAAAGCCAGTGGTTATTGATACGTTATTAACCTTTTTATTGGTGCTGGTAACCTTGGCACCGCTGTCGCGTAATCCTGCTTGGTGGATCCGAGTCTGGGATTTCCCTCGGCTACAACTGTTGACCATTTCGGCCTGTCTGACGCTATTGCCGTTGTTTTTTATCGGGACACATCCGCTGCAAAGTACGCTGCTGCTGGTGATCGCACTGGCTTGCTGCGCGTATCAGTGCTGGTGGATTTTTCCCTATAGCTGCTGGGGGAAGAAGCAAGTGAGGGATGCCTGTGGGTATAACAAAAAACCGAGCTTGCGGATCCTAGTATCTAACGTGTTAACACCGAACCGCCATGCCGAAAAACTATTGAGGCTGATCAGTACCGAACGCCCAGATATTCTGGTCGCAGTAGAGACTGATCTGTGGTGGGAGCAACAACTGGATGTGCTGAATGAGGATTATCCCTACAGTGTGCGCTGTCCGAAAGATAATCTCTACGGTATGCATGTCTGGTCAAAGTTGCCGCTCAGTGATGCTGAAATTCAGTATCTGGTGGATAAAGACATTCCCTCCATGCACATGTTAGTGATGATGGAAAACGGCAGTGAAGTCCGTCTGCACTGTATACATCCGATGCCGCCGAGCCCAACGGAAAATGATGAGTCGAAAGACCGTGATACTGAATTGGTGCTAGTGGGGAAAAGTGTGGCACAGGCCGGATTACCGGCAATTGTCACTGGGGATCTTAATGACGTCGCTTGGTCGCGCACGACTCGGCTATTTCTAAAAATCAGTGGATTGCTCGACCCTCGTCGTGGCCGTGGCATGTTCTGCACTTTCCATGCCGGTTATCCCATGCTGCGCTGGCCGCTGGATCATATTTTCCATAGCCAAGATTTCGTGCTTGGCTCGATACGTCGCCTTGAAAGCATTGGCTCTGATCATTTTCCTTTCTTGGCGCACCTGATCTATGATCCACAGACAGGTCAGTCTCAGAAGAGTCTCAAAAAGGAGGCTTCTGACCAGCAGCAGGCAGAGGAAATTCTGAAACAAGCGGATTCTTTGACTTCACCGGTACCTACCCCCGGGGAAAACGGGTAGAATCGCCCCCCTCTGCATATCCGGGTCGCGAGTGCGGCCCGATCTTTTTACAGAGCTTCTGAGACCGCTTAGGCAGTGATTACTGTAGGGGAAGCCCCATTGCCACGGGAGGTTTCAGCAGTTTGCTAAACGATGTAACAGGTAATGTTGTGAAAACGAAAAGCTACAGCCAGTGCGCCCTGTTGATGGCCGGACTGTGTATTTCGCCCCTAACCCTCGCTGACACAACGGCACAGGATGTGTCCGGCCTCTGGCAGACATTCAAGCAGAATGTCACCACCACATGGACATCCTCGCCGAACAGCGACTTTTATCTGCCGGTCATTACTTGGCATAACCGGCTTACCTATGACCACGAGCATATCGAACGCTACAACGAACGTCCTTGGGGCGCTGGCGGCGGTATTTCCCGTTACGATGAGAAAGGTAACTGGAACGGTCTGTATGTGATGGCGTTTAAGGATTCCTTTAACAAATGGGAGCCGATAGGCGGTTATGGATGGGAAGCGACTTGGCGACCCCTCAGTGATCAGCGCTTTCATGTTGGGGCAGGGTATACGGCCGGTGTGACTATGCGCAATAACTGGAACTATGTGCCGATCCCGCTGATTTTACCGTTGGCATCGGTGGGGTATGGGCCTGCTAATTTCCAAATGACCTATATTCCTGGTACGCGTAACAACGGAAACGTTTTCTTTGCTTGGTTGCGCGTACAGTTCTAAGGGATATTCTTGTACAAAAAGTGCGCCATTGAGCCAAAAACAGGACATTTATCAGTTTTTCATCAAATGGTGCTGGACAAATTGCACCGCAATTGATGTACTACATGTCGACACAGTTTAGTGTCCATTTTTCATGTAAAGGTAATAAGATGTCCAAGATTAAAGGTAACGTTAAGTGGTTTAATGAATCTAAAGGATTCGGTTTCATTACTCCAGAAGATGGCAGCAAAG
>Ga0157364_1002792_pt1 | contig 16595 bp, 16 predicted proteins | sample AttsexASBM2_FD_111476 | JGI IMG/M metagenome (GOLD analysis project Ga0157364, IMG submission 111476) | Fungus gardens microbial communities from leaf cutter ant in Ribeirão Preto, State of São Paulo, Brazil - Atta sexdens ASBM2 | ecosystem: Host-associated > Fungi > Mycelium > Unclassified ... | reverse complement strand
TTTTGCGCCATGGGTGGCCACACATTGTGTGAGTCGCTCGATGGCTGTGCGCGCGCTGAGGGGGGGGGGGGGGAGAGAGAGAGAGAGAGAGAGAGAGAGAGAGAGAGAGAGAGAGAAAGTGAGAGTGAGAGTGAAAATGTAAAGCTGCCAAGTCTCTGACAAAATGGTGGAGGTTAGGAAAGTCGAGGGAAATAGGCCCCGAGACAGTTTTTGCCAGGAAGAGAGGGGAAAAGGTACAAGCATCGGAAATGAACAATTTATGAATCTTCGCTTTTTTCTCGGCATCATGTCCATGCCAGGTTAGACTCATTGAAAAGAGTCTTACTTTATTTATTTTTTATTATTTATATCTTTGTGATTGATTTTTTTGTCTGGAAGTAGAAGAGGAAAACAGGAATGGACAGTTTCGTTTCTCTTACAAGAGTTCTCGTATAAGAGTTGAGTTACCCAATTTAGTGAATAAATCCTTTTTTTTGTACTTTATGTTAGCGTTGATCTTATATCTCAATAAAAAGATAAAAATTTATATTAACCTACTCCTGACAAAAAATATGAAAAAGAAAATGTCGGTTGGAAGGGAACGAATGATTAAGAAAAAGTTTATGTTACGAAAATGTATATTTATTGATACAAATTCTTCTTCATAGGAAAATACATATGAGAATAATCTAAAAAAGATTTAGAATCATTAAGCAAAATATTCGCGATTCGAGAAGATTATATAAAAAATTTCAATAACCGTAATAAAATTAATTCCAAAAATATTATATTAAAATATACATCAAAGAAAGTTAAATCATTAATTTTTCTATGTACATAGCGCTTAATTTCGTCGTAATTTCCTCGTAGCGTTAATTATATAATTTCCTGAATAATATAACTTACTGAAAATTTCAGCTCGAATTCTCGAATTAAATATTGCGGACACTTATAAACATTATCGGTTAAGTTCTAATTATTTTAAATGCGCGTCGCGCACATTTCATAACGTTTTGCAGACCGAGAAAGATAGTCTTCTGCATAATAGCCACCACGTAGGTTTTTCGTTTCTTCGACGGTGGTGTTAAATCGGACGCGACCTCTTCTTTTCGAAAATTTCCACTGTTTTCCGTAGAGCGAAATTTTTCTTCTTCTTTATTTGTCAACAATAATAATTTTGTACCGTAAGATCTGATAAAATTGATAGAAATATTTTTTATGACAACAGAATTCGTTTTCTGTTATTAAATAATATTCGTTCATGAGCCCCATGTTGAAACTATTTCCAACTATCGACGTCGAAATAAATATCAGCATTGTTTTCATTCAAAATTTTACCAGAGACTTGAAAATTCCCTCGTTCATTCTTTGCAGACATAAATCGTCTTTGTATGGGGATGTTGAGACTATACGTTATCATAAACAACATATGAAATCGAGTGTTTCTTTTCACATCATCATTACGCATCTTGAAACAATTCGGGTTGGAATACATTTGCTCGTCTGAACTTTTGAGTTGACCATTGTTCTTTACTGTAGACCAAACGACGCAATTAATTCAAGATATTAGAATAAGATTAGAATAAAAACTAAGAAGTACTTGCTTGCTCACGAAGTTCGACTCGTGACGGTATCGACGACATCATCTCCTCTTTTCCGATGTTACTTAAAAATTATTCTGCGCGTGTAGAAGAAAAAAATTTAAAAATCTAGATTTTTTTATATCTTTCCGTTAAAATTTTAAAAAATGTCTAGAAAGGAGAAATAAAACAAAAACGGACATGTTTGTTTTATGATACTTCGATTGTCGAGTTATAAAAATAATTGAAAGAAGAATTCTATCCAAATTAATCAAAAATTTTTTTAAATTACTCTGAAAAAAAAGGGATAGACTTTTCAAAAAGACTTTCAAAAAGAAAAGAAAAGAAGAAAAAGAGAGTGAGAAATAAACAAGAACGAATAGGAGCATATAAATTCGTTTTATGATATGTTTGTTGCGCGTTATAAAAATTATTGGAAAATGGAATATGTCTTGATAAAAGAGTAAATTTTTTGTAGATTACATGGTAAGGAAAAAGGATAATTTAACTTAGAAACAGATTCAGCAAATAAAAAATAGTTGACACTCTAAGTAAGAATATTTACAAAAAAAATATGAAGAATTTTAATTACTAACTAAAAACTTAAGAGGAGGAGGTATGGAAACATCTTTTTGCGTGTATTTTCGAGTGAATAAATAGTGCGTAGGCTCGAAATTTAACTCTAGTTTTGTTCTACTTCTCATTGCATCAAGTTATTTTGATTTTCCGAGAACATATTTTCTGTAAGGTTTGTTGCAAGTGTAGAAAATAGCACTTCGTAATTTACTCTCAAAGTTTTTTATAGTCATTTGCAATCTCAATCAAAAATTGATTACAAATGACTATTTATTAGAATTGTCAGATAATAGCGAAAATAAAATTATAAAGTTTTTGAAAAATTTACGTGAGCGTGCTCCAATACGCTACTATGTGTTATGCATAAACTGGGGCACTGTGATGAAGTGATGACGCGTGTAATCTCATGACATATAGAAGTACGTGAAAATTTTAATCATAAAAAGGATGACACTGATGGGCATACTAGCGATTTGCATTGGAAGATCAGTAACATAAGAAGGATCAGTAACATAAGATCAGTAACATAAATAGGAGCAGGTAAGCTCTGCCAAAATAAAATTATTCATTTGAAAAGATTTATTATTATTAATTAAATTATAATATTAATTTTATAGCGTCAAATCATCAAGTAGCGCGCGTTAATTCTGTACAATATATGCAATATGGGCCTCTGAATCTGTAGCGACGACAACGCGGAGAATGAAGACGAAATTGTTGCTACACATAAGAAAAATAAAAATATTAATCAAATGCTGGAAATTTCTTTTATTAAAATAATTTTTATTTTTTCTAGAAAGAGCAAATCGAATCGCCGAATAATACGGCGCTTCCGCTGCCGTCCAATGTACAATCCCCTCATCGAAATAGGTAAGACGATTTTAAAAAATAATCCATTGTAAGATATAGTTCATATAATATTACTGTAATAAGAAGAAAAATAAAAAATACAAATTCTGTTTTAGATGATGATAATGATGTTGATGACAAGGATAACATTGGAGATTCGCAGCGCTCGAGGAACTCATCAATTGACATTATTTCTATGTCACGTACGTTTATAAAGAATCAGTTAGCAAAATATATGGCTAGTTCTGAAATAAAAATAACAATAACAATTATTTTCTACATACAAAAATGAAGAAGAAGAAGAAATCGAAGAAGAAAAAAAAGAAGAAAAAGAAGAAAAAGTCGAAAATAGTTTGAAAATTATCGACTATGAGGATAACGAAGACGATGCTGATGTTATTAGCGAGGTTGAGGCAAATGAAGATGTTGCCGATAATGCTGTTGACGAGGAAATTCATAATGTCGATGATATAGGCAATGAAATTGCGGACTCAGGAATAGATGAGTCACTCAATCTGACTCAAATGAGTCATTTGTTAGACAATTCTCGCGGAATACCGAATCTATTCCCGAGGAGACTTTTACGATTGGGCCCTATTTTGATCTATAAGAAATCCGGTGTGGAATTACCGGCCAACCTCCTCGTTGTTCCGATGTTTATTCTGAATTTCGTCTGTCCATATTTAGTTCCTATGGAATTATATAGTTGTTATGTCCGAACCCTTGAAAATTTTAAATTTATGATCCTATTGGAGAGAAGAGGAGCGAAAATGGTAATACCTGGAAGGACGGTCAGATGCTTGTCTCGCAGGTATCCGCATAGAGGCAAGTACCACGAGTCGAACGCAGCTCTTTGTGCTCGCCTCGGAATATGTAAACGTCTTTGCGGGACGTTTACATATTCCAATAAACAAACTCTCACTCTCTTGAATGCGGAAATGAGATCTCAGTGGTGGAAGAAGTATCACGCGTGGAGTTCGTTGGAGGAGTTTCTCTGGGGAAAACAGGATTGAGACGACGGATGAATCGGGTGTTAGCGGAGGGATGTCAGGAAAAATTTGTTCAGAGCGTTCGAAAACGCGGACGGAGATTGAAGAGAAGGTAAAAGAATTCAGAGTGAAGGAGTTCGAGGGGGGAGGGTTGGGTGTAAAGGAGAAATCGTCTCTTTCTACCTATTAAGACAAGAGACGTCAGCGAAGCCAGTGATGGCGAAGGTGGTGGAGGCAATGCGTCCTTGGCTGGGTGATTCCAATCCCGAATCTCAAGCTGCTCCTGGTACGCTTGATAGGATCCCAGGAGTCCGCGCTTCACGGCCCAGCTTTTAAGCCAATCCTTGTGAGCGGTTTAAGTGTAGCACTATGATTTTGTTGAATTAGGCTTTGCGGTGAATATACAGATATATAAATTAAGGGGGACTTACTCTTGTTCTGCAGGTTTTGGCTTTCGAAGATGACTATCGGAGGTCCGATCTCTGTGATATTATAGGACTCCACAGAAAAAGTGATTAATTAAGTGATTTGGCTTCGGTCGAGTCACTTGACAGTAATAAGATCGCGAATAAGATTGAATTGATCGTGGTTCATTAAAATCGGTTAAGCAATCTGGTTGCGGACCGGCAGAGTGTCGGCTGACTAGACTTTTATTGTATAGTCGCGAACAGAGTTTCGTGTCGGAGATGAAGTTTGACTGACTGACTATTCGCGAAAGGTCTCCTTTTTATATTCGCAAGTTAGTTACGGCACGTGCAGACCTCGTGTATATTACTGATTTAATCTAGGATTTGGATTAAGATATCGATTGTGAAATGGGATACTGGGATACTGGGATGTTTAAAACAATTTCCGTCATCAATCATTCGCTGGATGCCCAATAGTTTAAAGCAACATGTGTCATTTATTACAGACAACTGTTGTTTCAGTTTGTAATCTATTTATTTCTTCTGTTTCATGGGATAAAGTTCGTCTATTAGACACTTGGTTTAAATATTTAATTCGACAATTTCGTCCCGAGGATTATTAATCTAAAAAGGCGAATGTTATTCGGCTCGTCATTAAAGAAACTTCTTATGTTAGGAACAGATAGATATCCACTTGTTACAATATTATTTGTTAATAACTTTTATGGTGATGATGAAAATTCTAATCGAAGAAAAGAACTGTGGAGATTGAATGTAATATAGTTTTACGGGCGCAAAACTCGCGGCAATTTAGAAATTTCGCAATTCTGAGGAGGGAGGCGACTTTCGCGATACGTGTATCGCCTGAAGGTAGTGATATCGCTCATAATGAGAAAACACGTTTTGTGAAACCCGAACGTATGCACGATATTCGTGCGAACTAGAACCGACTACGTCGGATTATCGTTCTAGTGCGTGGTCCAGCGGGATTATCATTTTGTCCAGTACGCGACTTAACTCACGATAACATATGGCGATTCGTGAGTTTGCTGGCGCAAAGTGCTGGAGGAAAGGGCGCGAAAATCAATCCAATCGATTAGCGCTCGAAGATGTAGCTAAATGCTCGATTTTATAATCAATTCCAACAATTTATGTTTCCTCCTTTCACTTGTAGAGTGCACACGTGCATTACGAACACGGGCAGTGAGGGAACTACATGAAAAGTAGAAATTTGTGAGGCGTTCTTGTTTACAACGTGAATTGGACAAAGAATTAACGATTTTTGAGAGTATCACAATTCCCGAGAAGAGATGCGGAATTCGTAAAATCAAGCAATTTCAACGATTTCTCGATAGTTGTTTACAATTTCAATACTTTGGTCGCGGCGAGAATCCGTTATATGATGACTGCGCGTTACTTCTCTCTAGGTCATGAACCTTCATTCTGATTAAATATAATGTTTTACGAGCGTTTGCGGCATTATCAACCAATTCTAAATTTGAAAGCCGCCGCCGGTCTCGAGAGGGATATTGCGTGGTGTGCAACATCGGGTATCAGAACGGTAGAGAGCATCGTTGCGTAGAAAAATGTCGCTGTTACGTATTTTCGTCGTGCGAGGATTCTGGTGCCGAGTTGGTGCGATTCGTGTAATCTCGTACATTCTTTGGAAATTTCTATTTTGAGCATCGTGCGGAAAGATCTTCCGACAGAAAATCGATCGCAAGCCTTTACAAATCCGTTAGAATTTGCAACAACTGTGAACATAAAATCGAAATCCGCGTCATGGCTGCAACGTTATTTTTCATAAAATTTACCGCTGCAAACTTCGAATCATTCTTGTTACATACAGCTTCTTCGTCGTAAAGTCATAGTCGAAGACTCCAGAGAGAAGACGAGTGCTGGGACAAAAGAGAATCAAGTAAACGACGAGAATGACGTTGAAAATGTGAATGATGCGTAAACTAAAAAAGATCGCATCGTATTCGTGTTCTACGACTTTGAAATCTGATAAGACAAGACGTTCGAAGGAACGAAGAAAATAAAGATGCACATACCGACGCTTTGCGTCGTGCAACAAATTTGTGGAACGTGCGCGGAAATACAAAAAATGTCGACGCGATGTCATTAGTGCGGTGTGCGTGAATTTGTTTTTTGCCATGATCCGGTAAATAAATTTGTAGATTTCACAATGCGAATATTTTAACAAAATAATTTGTATTGCACATAACACGAAAGCGTTTGATGCTCAATTCATCTTGAAATATATTCGGATCGACAATCCGATATAATTCAAGAGCCACAGGTGATTTTTAATGGGACGAAAATTATCATGATGACGGTTAGTAATACGAAATTTGATAATTCAAATTATATGCCGATTATCCGATTTATCTAAGGCTTTCGGGCTGCAGGATACATCGGGTAAAGATATCTTTTCTCATTTGTTTAATACAAAAGAGCATCAATCACATATCGAACGAATACCTAACGCACTATATTATTCGCCCGAATAAATGTAACCCGAGGAACGCGAGCATTTCATAAAATGGTACGACAAAATGATACAATCTGGTTTTATTTTCAACGCGAAATAGTTAAATATTGTCATAATGATGTAGATATCCTTCGACAGGCATACTTGGTTTTCCGGAAAATCTTTCTTGAACGCGGAAGCGTATGACCGTTCGTGGAATACACGATTATTACTTCTATGTATAAGAAAATTTTTCGCAAAAACTTTCTTTTTACGCGGGAAAGAAATAGGAGTTATTCCGGCGGGTGGATAAAGATATAAAGAAAATCACTCGCGCAAAGCTATACAGTGATTAGTGTGAATGGAGCATGAGCTTAATCAACAGATAAATCACCATCGGATGAGAATGCGAGTTTCGGATTGCCGGCACTCCCGTTGAAGGATGTTCAGAATTAGAGAACAAGATTACGTGATGCAGTTTCACGGCTTTTGGCATGATTGTCCAACATGCTTCTGAATAAATCGCGACAGAAAACTTAATTCTTTCACCGATCATAGCAATATGCTCGACACGCACTACGAGCAAACTCTCGCAGCGACGTGGCGATTTTCTTGAAAATATTCTGATAATAAAGAACTCACCTCTCGATCAGCGCGATGCATTTTTTGGCGGCTGAACGGGGAATATAGTATAACCCGATGCGATATTGCGGGAACGGAGAAAATACACTACGTAAACGTATGCTCTTTGTATCCTTATGTACAAAAACGAGTGCTTTTCGGATTCCCAAAAATCTACATCGGAGAGGAATGTTCCGAGTTAATCGGCGCAGCTTCTTTTTGATTTCAACTCGATCGAAGGACTCATTGTAAAGTATTTCCTTTGCGTGATCTTTTTCATCCGGTACTCCCGTATCGCATACGTGGCAAATTGTTATTCATGCATTGCTGCAAAACATTCTCGCAAGCTGAGTATACTCACCGAATGTGAATTCGGGGATACCTGGGTATCCTGCGAATTACGCAAAGCCGTCAAGAAAGATTATCGCATATCGGAAGTGAGTGAAATTTAGCAATACAAGGTCACGCGATATGATCCCGATACGCGACAGGGTGAATTGTTTGGGTATATCAATAACTTTTTGCAATTGAAGTAAAAAGCTAAACGGATGGCCGAACCAATGTGTGAATGATCAAACTAAGGAACGATCTTCAGGAATACGAGGAAACCATGGATATCGTTCTTGATAAAAATAAAATCGCTCAAAATCCATGTCTATGTTTAGTTGTAAAATTTTGTTTAAATTCCTTTTGAGGAAAATTCAACAATCCAATTTGCAGTCAGCAATTTGCTTAACATTGAGATCGAAAAATTGACTAATGATTGACAGTTTTGTTCCCGAGTTCGGAACACGAAATAACCGATATATTATCCATCAACGACGAGGTATACGTCTTATGGAGGACAACGTCTTATGGAGATTGCGAGGAAAAGCGATCGAAGCTTCTCCGCAGACCAGAACGTCGTGATCGTGGCATTCACGATGGCGTTGGCGCGACTGAAATTGTACAAACATCTATAATTATTGGATAGACGAGTATTATATTATAATACAGATTCTGCATATATATATATATAAGTATATAAGTATCAGGCGATCTGAGTGAGTACAAACTACGTACGGATCATTTTTGGAGGGATATGATCGAACTGGAGAGCTACAGCCGCGGTAGTTATATCGAATCGTTCGTGTCAATTAATTCGAAATTCTACAATGCATTGTTCGTATACCGGAAGAGCGCCTGCATGAAATTTGTAAAATAAAAGAGTTAACGCTTAAGTATAAGTACTTACTAAGTATAAATTTTGATAGTATTAGGAGATTAATAATAGAACATGAGAAATAAAAGCGTGAAAAAGAAGAAGAGGAAAAAATCATGATCTAATATAAATCTGCGTTTTAATGCAATCTGGCGCATCGCATTTCACGAGATTGTAACGCATATGAAACAGAAACGTGTGCACCGGTAATGGTAGATTTATCAATAATTGTTATTCTCTTCCTTATGGTTTCGTGAGTGAATTTTCTTCTTTTTCTTTTTCTTCTTCTTATCTTTTTTCTTCGAACCGATTTTCTCTCTTATTTTTAAGTTAGGAACATTAACGAGTTTTCCGCCCTAACGCTTATTATAGTTTAAGTGTCGTATATAAGAAAAATATAAATTTATTGTCTAAATTTTGTAAATAAAATGAAATAAAATATAAATATTTTTACAAAATCTTTTTATTAATTTTATTATTGTATTAAGTGTGTTGCGTGTTTGTGACGCTGGTGTCACCTTGTCTGGAAGGCTCGTACGCCAAAGTGTGTAATAACGATTCTCTTTGTTGTAATGATTCGAACCTTTATTGTTGAATCAAATTTAAGATGTATTCAAAGCGGGCGGTAAGTGAAGCTTGTAGACTGATAACTTGTGCATTCATTAAGATGCGTGCACCGGTAATTCGCATTTGTAGTCAACGTCAAGTGGTTTCTCATAGTTCGGAAGAAAGCGTGGTAACAAGGCCGGCAAATCTCGTCGGAAACTCAGGCAATTCGCGTATACTACTGCCTGTCCTCGCGGTATGCGTATATCGAGAACGTTAGGTAACAAAATGCAGCGGTAATACGCGACAGAATGTCGGAATGGTTCGTATTTTGGTTTCGGGAGAGAAGCGTTAACGAACCGATGATCTGTATTGATCGGGATTGAGAAGCGAATTGATTTCTCGCACGCAGAATGCGCGATCGTCATTTTTTCGAGTGTCGTGCACGGGAAGGTCGCGTGTCATCTGAGATAAATAGCGTGATTAGAACGAGATACATGCATGTTTTGAACGATGACGGCTTTATGAGCTGTCTTCTGTTTACTCACCGTCGCCGAGAATACATTCAAATCAACGATTATTCCGGAACAAAGTGGTTTAATGTAAAATGTACATATTATGTTCATAATTTATAATTATATTTATAAATATAAAATATATTTAAATATTAAATAATATTTAAAATCTAATATTTTATTTTCCTTTTTTCTTTTTAAATTAAGTAACGAATAATAAATAAAAATGATGTTACTTGAAAACAGAAAAAAGTTTTTTGTCTCTTAATTCCCTCCCTACTATCGCTTTTCTTTTTTCGATGTACCTAAGTTTTCCCTGAGTGATATCATGTTGAATATGATGCAATTCCGGGAACGTTCGCGCTTGATGACGAAATTGTACGCTAGTGAACATTAATATGAAAGTTATGCTTGTGTGCGACGAGGTCAGCTCTTTGCCCATCACAGTGCTCTTCGCTAACATGACCGCGCGGATGTATGCTAGCTCATCCTCGCCTGACAGCCGCACCCTCTGCCGCATGGATCAATTTATTTTCCTCCCTTCTCCTTAAATTTTGTTTCTTTTTTGCGTGTTTTTTATTCTGAAATTATTAAATGTCATTTTTCTTTTTGCTTTTTGAAGTTTCAACGCACGGAAATCCAGTAGTTCATTTTGCAAAATGACGTGCATTGGAAGTATCCTTGGATATCGATCGTATGCGGGCTGACCTTGCGGAAAAATGATTTTTATAAAGAGTTTCCTCCAACATTTGCCTCTCATGTCCGATATAGGTTTTAAGAGAGTTTTATTTTATTACGGAGTGACAAGAAGCCGACAGTTACAATACGATTCTCGTGTAAAAGCGGACAAAAAACAGAGCTGAGGAAGAGACAGCTGTAAAGCAACGATAAAGAAGAATATAATTAAATTTCACAAGAGTTTATCCGGAAGATTACTAAACGATTCATTTTCTCCAAAATTGATAATAATCAGCGATCTTATGAGAGAATCGTCGTCAAGCGATGCAATCGTTGATCTTTTTACTAAAGGCAGTCATCACAATAATCTCATTGTTATTGTTATCTCGCAGAATCTCTTCCATCAGAGCCGTGAGCAGCGTGATATATCACTCAACGTGAATTACATTGTAGTTTTCAAAAATCCACGTGATCGCGTTCAAATTCGACATTTAGCGCGTCAAGTCTTCCAATGATCCAAAATTCCTAGAAGAGGCATATTACGACGTCTCATGATTTAGATCTCGGTTATTTATTGTATTGATCTGAAACAATCAATTCCGGAATATCGAATTCGTAAGTGTATTTTTTTCGAAGATACGATTCATTACGTTTACGTACTCCGTAGATAATTTTCGAACGGATTCGTATAAAAGACGAGCACGTGTAATAATACGAGTCAATCATATGCTTTTCTCGCGATAAAGACGAGTGACAAGAAATTGCACAGTGCGACGAAAAACACATTTAATCGGAAAAAGAAATGTCTATCTTTTCGTGGCCCTTTATCATCTGAACAAAAATTAACGCACGACATTCCTAGGCGCTGCGGACGAAAAACTTATTCATGTATCTGTGAATCTATTTTTAATACCCTCGAAGAAAACGTCTCGCTTGAACGATCCGAAAAAAATCGGCTAAGCAAATACAATACAAAATGCCGCTACGGCGCATCGCGGCAAAATGCGGAAATTGGAAGGATAGGATATATAAGCTTAAATCCGCTGTTTGCTCATAGGTGGCATTAGTGAGCGTACAAAGCTACCGTGGACACACAACACACTTTTTTTTATGTGTCTGATATCTGTCAACATTAACCAGTGTACATCATCAGCAATTTCATACAACAACATACATTTTTTCTTTCGTAATCATGTCTAGTTTTTTGCTAAAACAAAGCATATGCGGGAAGCTTTTCTTTTCTGTTTCAATTTGAAGAAATCGGCTGCCGAATCGCATCGAATGCTTGTGGAGACCTATGGCGACAACGCTTTATCGGAAACAACGTGCAGAGATTGCGCCGGTTCAATGACGACAATTTTGACCTGAGTGACAAGAAGCATGAAAATCGGCCCTGAAAGGTTGAGGACTGTCAATTGCAGGCTCTTTTGGTCGAGGACGATACCAAATCGCAAAAAATGCTTGCCGAGCAATTGGGTGTTTCTCAAGCAGCTATTTCCATGCGGCTACATGCCATGGGGAAGGATCAAAAGATCGGAAAATGAGTGCCGCAACTGAACGATAGGCAGATGAAGCGACACCAAAACACATGCAAATTCTGCTTGCCAGACAAAAAAGAAAGTTGTTCCTGCATCGGATTGTGACAGGTGATGAAAAGTGGATCTATTTTCAAAATCCTAAACGCAAGAAATCTTGGGTTGATCCCGCTCAACCATCAACATCTTCCTCAAGACCAAATCGCTTCGGACGGAAGACGATGCTGTGCGTTTGGTGGGATCAAGAGGGTGTCATCTACTACGAGCTGTTAAAACCTAGTGAAACTATTAATGCTCACCGCTATCACCAACAACTGATCAAATTGCATCGTGCTCTGCGTAAAAAAAAGCCGCATTATCGAAAAAGACATGACAAGCTGATTTTCCTCCACGACAACGCACCATCGCATACGTCAACAATGGTCCAAAACTACTTGGAGACACTCAACTGGGAAGTACTATCCCATCCCGCTTACTCATTAGATCTGGCACCTTCTGATTATCACCTGTTTTCGTTGATGGGCCACGCGCTCGCTGAGCGGCACTTCGATTCTTACGAAGACGTCCGAAAATGGCTTGATGAGTGGTTTGCCTCGAAAGATGAGGAATTTTTTTGGAGTACACAAATTGCCCGAAAGATGGGAAAAATGTATAGTTAACGAGGGCAAGTACTTTGAATAAATTTGTTTTTGCTTCCTAGGAAAAAAAAATATGTTTTTCTGGTTAAAAAACAGCGGATTTAAGCTTATACACCTGTAGAAAGCTGTTGGTGCAGCGAAGCGGTTTTTTACCTTATATATATTCGGATCTATATTATTGACCTATATTATCGCTAATTATCGAAGGAACGAAATAATAGGGACAAAATGCTATAAAAAGAGCAAAAAAAATGATTTTAATTTCAACGGAATATCACTGACTTGATGATTGATGCGATGCGCGAGAGAAAAACTGTGAAAACAGTGAGTAGAAATCAGTTTGCGCGATTACTCGTTGAAACCTTCTGCTCTGATGAAAAATAAAACATAATTGTCGCAGGGTGTTACGCTGTAAACAGCGTAAAACTTCGACACGTACCTCGTACAAATTCTTTTATATTGAAAATGCCAATTCCACGTCGATTGTACCGGGAACGCAAAAGGAAAACGTAAAAATTATGAATAAGAAATAGACGAGAAAAGATTCTGATTCTTTCTCATTCACTTAAAACTAATATCCCCGTATCTTTACAAAAAAAATCGGTTACTCGGTTAGAAAAAACTAAAATAACCATAACGTTTGAAAAGCTATACGATTCATCGCATTATGCGGACTATTCGGCGATGGATAATCTAACTCGTGCTGTTAAATCAAATTTCTCACGGAGAGAAGTCGTACGCTGGCTCGAATTGCAAGATGCATATACTGAACTGGCCATTGTGCAGATTTCCACGATTGCATTACAACAAACATTGACGATGTGGGAGGCAGATTTGATCAAACTCCGAAATCTAAAAAGTTACAATTGATGGTTATTCCTATCTATTAGTGATTATTGATGTACTAACAAGGAAAGAGATCAAATTTCTCCTCTGATCTTAATGAGCTTTTAATATGTTATTCTCCAGACAAAAATAAGCAACATATATTTTTTTATACGTGCCTATACGCACTTTTAAGAAGTGAAACACACTTTAAAAGAAAATCGATCATTTTTCGAAGATTTTTTTCAAATCGAAAATTTTTCTCTTTCAAAGCGGATATCGTCGAAACTGTAAGAAATAGGAAAAAATGTTTGAAATAAAAGTTGCATGGTTTCAAGAGTACTTAATAAACTTCAAAAAAAATTTTTTTTAATTCTTTTTATCCCCACCATTTGACTCTTTCAAAAAATTTTTTAATTTTTTTTTTTTTATAATAAAAAGAAAGATTATTTTAAGATAAATTCAACCATGTGTGATAAAATTATTTTCCAAAGTACCATTTTTGAGAAATAATTAAAAACGTCTTCACCTACGCGTATCTTCATGCAACCTTCGTGATGTTGCATATTTTCGCATAAACAGAACCAACGATGTAAACATATCTATTTTTAGAACTCCGCGGATGTCTAGTCATAGAAATTTTTATCACGTAGACAACACTTATGTAATATCTAGATAATGTAGTGTCAAGATCGAAAATCGTATATTATGTAATTGTAAAGCAAAAGTGCAGAGTACGTCGTACTTATATGAATTACTGTTTGACGAATTAAATTAATATTTTATAAAATTGTATTTTTTATTTAAAGTAAAAAATCGAAGAAAATTGGAATTGACGTAAATAATCGATGCTGTGAATGAGTGCATTCCATTCACACATCATATATATTATTTATCTCTTATATCTGTTATATGAAATGATAAATAAAGGAAAAAATAAATTATGTATTAGACACATAGTAAATAGTAAATATATTCATAGAATTAATATACATACACGTATACATATGCAGGCATACAGTCAGTGCAAAAAATATTCGTACAGTCGAAAAATTTAGCGTCTAAAATCTACATGCGAAGCTTATTTTTTTATGTTAGAATAGAATTATGTATTCAATGTATAATAAAAATTGCAAATTAATGTTCATTTTCTACAAATAAGATTCTAGAAATAAGATTCATTTTATATAAAATGTCCTTGTACGAATACTTTTGCACTCACAATGACTGTACTTATTATATTATATATAATGATATAGGCATCATTTGTCAAGCAATGATATGTTATCGCTTTGGAGGCGTTGAGTTATTAGTAGAATGTTAGTGGATACTGCATTTGCAATATCTATTAATAATAATTAGGCGTTCCTTGTATTACTTATGACAAACCTCATCAACTCAAAATATATCATTATTTATTATTAATAATATCTATAATTACATCAAATAACATGAGATAAGGCTTCACAAATCTTAAAACAAAATGTAGAAAATCATTATGAGCTAACACATTAGTTGTGTAATTGAACTATACTATAAGTTAATACATAAAAAAGTTTTATCCTAACGTTTCGAACGATTTAAATACATGCGCGTTTAATATTTATTATTTATTGTGCAATTACAAAATAATTGAAACATTATTAATTACGTTGACTCTCGATTAGCCTTCTTTTTATCTTTTAATTTATATCAGAATTTTTTATTACTTTATTTTATCTTTTGTGCGCATAGTTCCCTCTTCTGTGAAGAATAAGAAGGAACGTCCAGTTGCTGTAGTAATCATACATGGGAGAAAATACAAATTTTGAAACAGTGGATAGAAAGAATAGAAGTAGTGGCAGAGATAAATTACGAGAATTACTTGATTTGATATTGCAAAGAAGGAGAGCAGACAATCAACTTTGACAAATTATTGGGCGAGGACGTGATTCATTTTTAGAAAGAAACGAATAGGACATAAAGATATAAATATTTATTGTCAAGATAATAAATAAAAGATGTAATAAAATAGCATATATAAAAATAAAATTTATTTATAACGCTATTTTAGTAATATATAACTACATTTATATATTCTTTTTTATTTAATCATTTTTTAAAAGAAATTTTGAGACAGGACAATAGGAGTCGGACACGCGGTAATCGTTGCGCAAATAATATACAGATATAACAAAACTCTTTATTACAATAACGCATTATATGTTTCGACTTATTTTTGAGCCCTATCCAGAGACGTAATAAATTATCTTTATAGATACAATATACTGTATATTAAAGGTGCCAATTCAAAGTGACATACATAAAGTGTATATATTATCTAAATTTAATGTAATATATAATCATGAAAAGTAATTCATATGTTATTGAAGATGCGAGTTTAAAACGAACATACATATATACAAATAAAACAAATTACAATTTGATTCTAGAAAATAAATGCTATATGTTATTCTTAGTGCACAAAATAAAAGTCATTTATTGAGATTCGATTTGAAATTTATACTAGCCCGTACAATGAAAAATAATTGCTTGTAATTCCAGCGTATCAATTTGTTAATGACTCAAAGAGAAAAGAACATGGTGGCCTTTGATAAGTCTCGATGTCCACTTAAAAATAATGTCGAAGTCCTTTACAGAGTTTGAGAGGATGAGTGGATTCAAGGCACAACTCTACTTAGGCCCTTTTTCAAGAAATTAATTTTTTTTATGTAATTTTGATAATAGAGAAATATTGTAACATGTAACTTCGTAAGGATATTACATAAATTTGATATTACTCGTTTGTGTATAATAAAAAAGTAGCCAGTTATTTTAATTTTTATTAAAATCAAGATTTTGTAATTATCTTTATTCCATCCATCCCCCCAATTATTACAACACTTGAAGTACGAAAAGTATTACATTTGAACGGTATTTTCAAAAACTCTATAATGAAGTGAGTATATTAGGTGTATAACTTTGCTTCCGCCGTTTTTTTCCGAAATTCGAGGCTTTATTGTAAAAAACTGGTTATACATTTATAATTCAAAGTATTGTCCATCGCTGGCCACTACTTTCTCCTATCTTTCGGGTAGCGAATCCCGCGTCGAAAAAACTGGTCATCTTTTGAGGCTATCCACGAATCGATCCAATTTTTTACTTCTTCATAAGACCGGAAGTGCTGGTCAGCCAGGCCGTGTG
>Ga0157364_1002791_pt1 | contig 16600 bp, 5 predicted proteins | sample AttsexASBM2_FD_111476 | JGI IMG/M metagenome (GOLD analysis project Ga0157364, IMG submission 111476) | Fungus gardens microbial communities from leaf cutter ant in Ribeirão Preto, State of São Paulo, Brazil - Atta sexdens ASBM2 | ecosystem: Host-associated > Fungi > Mycelium > Unclassified ... | reverse complement strand
TCATTACTGCGATGATTTATAGATATCGGTCTGATAATCAACTTACGTTAGTTCCCTAATACTTCAACAATTGCGCTCGCGTATTGTTTTGAGAGTAAGGCGCGAAATCTAAATCTCTACAGTATTGTACATTAAAATATCTAATTATAATTCGTGCACAATGTAATTCTTTTGATGACTCGCGTCTCTCTTGATGACTTGCTCACGAATTTTTCCATCAATGGGTCATCTAATGAGTCATCCTCTGTTTCCCGTTGTTATGATTGAAGCAATACACATCACGCACCTTCCTTTGACCAAGAAAGAAGCTCATACAGATATGATTGGAAATATAAACTAAACGACTTTTTTGATTAGCTACTAAGGGCGGTATTCATAATTCATTCTTTTTCTATTTCAAAACTATTTTAAATAATGTCTTAAGACACTAATATGATTTTTTAATTGGTTCATGACTTTTTAAAACTGTAGTTGAATCTATGCACTTTGTGTGTTCTGCGCATATATTTTCTCTACAAACAGGTGAGATGTATAAAACATTAAGCTGAATAAAAAATATGAGTTAAACACTTGCATTTTGCTATACTCCATTCTTTATTATCTTTCTACAGTTGTATCGCGAAATAATTATACATTAAGCCTTTATATTTCTTATAGTAATCGTTTATGATCAATTTATTGATTTAATTTACAATAATTTTGTTAACATTAATAATAAAGGATTGTAATCATAATACAATATTTGTGTAACATAAAGGTGTATAACAATGGTTGCGTGCAAATTACTTCACGTTTTTTTATTTTTTTCTAACTTCTGCGGCGTAAATTCCTTAATTAACAGAGAAGTTTTAACAAACTCATGGAAAAGACGCGGGAAACAGCGAAGACGAGTAATCACAGATAAAAAAGATAGATAGTATAAAAGGCATAACAGTTTTTAAATTAAGCAAGAAAATAAATGGTGAGAGTTGAAAGAGACATAAATATAAAGACTGAAAGATAATTAAATCTATAAATAGGAAGCAAAAGAAAGAGTAGTAACGGGATTAAAATAAAAGGTTGCAGAATTCATATACAGAAAGAAATAATAAAAAATCAAAGATAGACGAATAATGTCGGAAGTCAACGAGAGGTACAAATGAAAACAGGAAGACAGGAAAGAATAGGGAGGACAAAAAGAGACAGGAAGAAATGTCCTTGCTGGACCGTATTGCCCATAATTGTATCCTCGCGCACACGGACACCCGTGGAGAACCAGTAATGACGTGAAAGTGCATCTACGAGAAGCGAGGAGACAGGTAGGCCGCCGTTCTCCTGGCAATCTTGCTTACGTCCAGGACAATCCCCTGGATCGTGGTCGGGCCAGCTTGGAGAAATTGTCTGCTTCTCGACGATCGAAGTGTTCGCCTGACCGAGGTGGCGAACGTTTCGTTCGTAGCGCGGTTGCTCAGTCTTTTCTCGAGTGTGTTTTCGCTACAGCTGTCAAGCATTTCTTTTTCTTTTCTCTGATATTCGTGTTCGAAGGTGAACAATTTTCAGTGAGGTGATTTCGACAAAATCTTTTTCTTTTTTCTTGTGAGAAACGTGATCAATTGGAAACGGAGTCAATTTCACTTGCACGTTCAACAATTTAGGTACGACATAAATGGAACAGAATCGATTTATTGTATTCTGAATATTTACTATTTATCAATTAATATTATTTATATTAATGCGATTGTTGATATATATTTATATGATTTGACTTGATTGTTGATATATTTACATGAGAAACTATAAAAATTGCAATGTATATGTGAATTACGTGTAAAAGTGGTTTCTTTTAATTATGGAAAGATTATTAAAACTGAGACGAATGTTAGCAAGAACAAATAAGACTAATGGAATTATGTTTCTTTCAAGTTTCGTTCACAGATCTTATAAGATAAATCTCGTATATATTAAGTTTTAAACCGTTACACATACATTACATTAGCTAGTTCTGATGAGGATGTTTTATGCATGAAGTTATATCACCATATGTGACTTGAGCAATTCCTTATTTATTAATTATATTTTCTGACACGAATTTTGGATCACGAATGGGATAAAGTAATTCTTACAGATTTCTTTATCACTGATTATGAATTCGTAAATGAAATCGTTCTATCACATTACATTTTTGAGAGTTTAAAAATATTTAAAAAATGCTATTTTTGGTATTTGTAGATTCAATTTTTTCAAAAATGCAACGTGATAGAGCAATTGCATTTACAAATTTATTTTCAACAATAAGGAATCTGTAATAATCACTTTATCTTATTTATAATCTAGAAAGGAAATTCAAATTTATTGGATATTGTTATTGGATTGTGTAATTATTTGACAATATGTTAAGTTAGATTTTTATTTTAATAGTCTCTATTTTTAGAAATTAAAATTAGTCATATTTTGTTTTTTTTTCTTTTATAATAAAAGTTACTTAAAAATGATTATTAATTTTTATATTTTAAAATGATTATTTTTTATGTGCAGCTCAGAATTTATCATTCATCGCTTATTTGCGAAAAATTACATTAAATTAGTTTTCTTCATTGAAGAGTTTAAAAATATTATTTGTAATTATATGAAAACAATTTATTTCAAAGACAATATCAATAAAAAAGAAGGTTCTGTTTCAAGCCATAAAGTTATATTACAATAATAAAATTAATATTTTTTATATTAATATTAAAGTTTTCAGTTGTTATCTCAATAAAATCCTCCTTTTATATTTTTACTTATTATACTTTTTCAAATAGAACTTTCGAACTATTATATTAAACTTTATTATGGTTTCTAAATTAATGGACATAACTTCAATAAATATGATAATAAAACGATAAGTATAGACCTACTGAGAAATGCCAAGGAACGGCACTTTATGCCAAGCGGAAGTTTCAACAGCGGTAAACGACCGATCGTGTTATTTACACGCTCTCGCCACAATCAGCGGCGATCAGCGTGTATTTTTTGAGAAAAAATAATTATTTTATAAATCCCAACTCTTCCTATGAGAATAATTGCATGAGTTTCTTTAAGTGTTCTTTTCTTGCAGTATACGGGACTCTAACATCTTCGAAGCGGAGGCGTGCAGGAGATACATCTTGCCGATATTCAGGCTTGCGGTTTTTAAAAAACGGAAACGGACAATTGATCGTCTTCGCGTGGTCATCCATTGTTATTGATACCCATACGCTCACGAGGGAAAGAAATCCACGATGATCTCTGTGACTTCTCGAGTCGGCCAAGTTCTGGAGAAGTGCTGACAAAGCGAACAGAAAAAAAATGACCGTCGCAATGGAGCACAAGCGGAAGAGCTCGTGGGACTCGAAGGTGAGACTCGAATATGTGGCGCACTTTCCCTTCGTAGTTCTCCATGCTTTCTTCATTATTTCGTCGCGTTATTAATTAGGGATTTGGGCCTTCGTGCGAAAACGTCGCAGCTCGAGGCGAGGAATCGCGCGGCATTATGAATCACGCACGAGGAGGAATGCATTGTTTAACGCAGCGAAGATACGAATAACGGCAAGCGTTGCGCGTTCGAAATACAATACATACTTTCCAATTTCTTCGGATTGATCTTCCGACGTCTTGACGGAGCCTCTGGGCAGATAATTCATGATAAATCCTGAACCTACGAACATTTCAAACGCGCGCATTTTCGAGCGCGTTAACTTCACAAATGCGTATTGTATATTATCTTTGTTCGAACTTGCACTTAAACTTGCTTTATTAGAGGAGGTCTTGTGCGAGCGGAGAACGCGAAATGGCGAAATATTCCTTTGTTGCCCGATGCAACGTCATATTTCTGTCTCGTGGCTGACTTTGTAAATAATCATTTCGCGGATAAAGTGCCCGCCCTCTTCTATTATTCAGAAATGATTCTGCAGAATGTAACGTGGAACAATTGCAGGATAAATATAATCGCTTCCATAACTCGTCACTGACATTTCAGCGTATTGCCTGTAGCGAGAAAGCGCAATTCTGATTAATTTAATCAACTCTCACGGCATTTCTTACATTATAATATATATTTTTTCATAAAGAGAAATAAAACGGAATTAATTCTGTTCTTTGCATCGGAATGAGATCTTCCAGCTATAAGAAATGATGCCGAATGAATCAACCTCACACAATAACTTCGATGAAAGTCGCGCAATGCATCAAGCATCGTCGATGCTCACCTTCGTCCTTCAATTAATTATTCCGATTAATTTTCTCGCATTACAGAGCGATGTAAAGGTCATCGAAAGACTAACGAGACTGTCGCAAGAAGAAAAATCAACCTTGAACTCGCACACTTGTGTTTACTATCACTCATTGATACTCAAATGTCTGTATTATTCCGATTTTTGGATATTTGCCAACGTTGACGTTATTTGCTATTTTATAATGATACTTTGTATAGAAATTTTTATTATTAAAATGTAGATTTTTACGTACATATCCTGATAAAAATAAAACTCAGAGCCTAAGTCGAATAGAAGTGTAATAGAAACATAACAAAAGTATAAACGAAACTTATATTCTAGGAGATGAAAATAGAAAATCATCAAAATGTAAAAGAAGCGTAAATATTTCTTTTACATTTCATTATTCCAATCTCCGCCTTCTAGAAGTTTCGTTACGTTTCTGTTACTTTCCCATTACATCCGATTTACGTTTCGATTTTTATTTTCATCAGAGTAAAGTCTATATTTTAATATAAAAATCTCTTTACATAAAATAGATCTTTCTTAATAAAAATCTCTACACAAATTATAAATTATCGTACATTTTGAATAGAAATGAATCGTTGACTTGAAAGCGTTGCACGCAAACGACTGAAAGGCAAAACACATCGATTCGTGATCTGCAAGCCGATACCGTTTGCAGATTATTTTTGCGGTCGCGTTCGTTACCACTGACCGTTGGATTATTGTGGACGCGATTTTTTACTGAGAATAAATTATGTAAGCCGCGCCGAGTCATGCATTCGAAACTTGTCGGATAGCCAGGTGCATAAAATTAACGAGTCATGAATTGGTTAAACATCAAGATTTTTTTAGATTTCAACCTTGTTCAATCTTGTTCTCTATCTAGCGTAATTCGAAATTTCTAATACTCAGTTCCTTTGTTGCTTTGTGACAGGAAAAAATGGTTAGTGACAATAACTCTTTTTCAAATAGACAATGATTTTGTGTTTTACTATCATTCGCTTCAAAGATTAGCTTTTTGAAAAGAAAACCGAAAGCTCGTGCTCGTTGTGATAGAGAGTTTAATTGAAGTGATAACACTTAATTAACAAGATTTCTTCATCGGTAATATTAATTAATTAATTATCAAGATACCAAGTGTTAACGCTATTTACATGTGGGAGTTGTGCCCATTTATTCACCTCTTTCTTCAGGCGTCGGGAGCCTGATTCATCTGGTTTTCATCTCCAGACCGATTGACCTTGTTCTCCAATAACCCTCCTTGGCCACGCGGATATTTACGCACGGCGAGTTGACGGGGAACTAGGTTGACCGGAATGGAGAGCGATGCGTTAGTTGGGTTGGGTTGCCTGGGTTGGGCCGTCCTCATCTACTCTATTCCCGATATACCGTTATTTCACGGACACCCGTTCGCGCGCTTGGTATTCTTAAAAATCGTGCTTGTCACTGGTGCATTGATGTCAAATTCAAATGATTGGTGGCAGTGTCTTATTGAGTGTCGAGAAGAGTTCTATATCAATGATTTGCCACCGTATATTCTTTATTTATTCAATATATAATAATAAAAGTCAAGTGACGTGATCGGTAACATCTTTGCTTCTTTTTATTTTGTGATTTTTTTATCTTCTTCCTTGAAATTTTTGGTTTTAGATATATAAATGAAAATGATAATAATAATTTTATTATTATTTATTATTGTTATATTTTATTATTTATCAAATGTACACATATTATAAAATTACAAGTATATAAGTTAAATTCTAAATAAGAAAACTATGTTGTTGTTTGAATGTTGAAAACCATCTCAGAATTGTGTTCAAACCGCAATTGAATTCTATAGTACTTGGAATAGCGCGAAACGATTTGAAATAATTTTCTGAATAAAATACGTTGCGAGATACGATGCCGATTATCTTGATGACGAAGACAGATTACAGATCAGAGATCATGTCCGCTGTAATTTTTTTCACGAGCTTTGTTTTTTTGCTGAGCGTCATGTTTCTAAGAGCTTACTTATTTCTACGTGGATAGTATGACTGAGCGGGTTGTAATTCAAGATGGACAGAAACTCGTTCTTAGATTCTTGCTCTTTTGGAAAGGTGGCTTGACGTTTGGTATAACGGTTATAACGGTCAAGAAAGTTACGAGAGAACAGTAGCTCCAATGACATTTTACAGATTCTCTTCACCGGTCATAGACATTGATTCCTTTCACGGTTGACAATAGACTGACAGGGTTTTTCAATTCTGACAGCAGTAAGAAGAGATAACGCCTTTTTTACATTATTATTATTGCGCTTATTATCAATTCTATTTATATAAATTAGTTTATTTTATTTATATGTACAATGAATGTAAAAAGTATTCGCGCAAGAAAAATATATTTCAAAAAATCTTATTTTTAAAAAATAAATATTATCCAGCGAAAAATGATTCATCAAACTGATCGATTATCAAATCGATATCTATACGATACCAATTTGACTATTGTCTACTTGATAATCATCTTGCTGAGTAATTAGCAATTTATTCATAAATAATTTATTCATAAACTAAGCTACATATTTCTCAAAATTGTATATATCACAAAGATGTGTAATATATAATTAAAATCACCTTATAATGTACGAGAAAAAAAAAATCGCATTTTCTTCGGAATGTACGATTTATAAATTGGTATCATTAAGATACCGTTGCGAGATATTTTCCTTATATCTCAATATCTGATCTGAATCATCTTTTCAATGATTATGTAGAAACGCTTCTTTCTCTAGCATTAATTTTTACATAAACCTGAGGTTTCTCTTTACGCGCGGTTTCACGGGGACGTAAATTCGACGTAGCTTCTCATTTTGGAGTGGAAGCAATCTTTACCCATCGCGCGGTTTAGAGAGCGGTTCAATGGCTCCGCAGTGTTTACAACGGCCATTACGCATCGGTCTATTATTATAGTCACGTTCGATTGTGATACCGGAGGCAGTTGCCAGTATCGTATGAGACCATGTAAACTTTCACGAAAGTTTCTGGCCGTGGAAAGAGCGCTTTTTCTATCGGAGGAAGCCTAATTTTTCCCGGCCTTGAAGTCACTGACCGCGCCTATTAACGGAAGAACTCGAAACGTGTCGGTCAGTCCGAGCGTGTCTTAATCTCTTCCTGCAATCGCTATGCGATGCACTGCGTTTATTCGCACTGAATTCTACTTTCCAATCTGGTGCGTCTACTAGATCGGATCGGCTCGTCTCAAGCGCGAAACGGCCCATTATCGAGATCGGCATGGAACTCGCAACCGCGGTCAACCGCGTCGCTCCTATCTGGCATTTGCATTCTCCTTTTTACATAGCCTCTTAGAGATAATGGCTTTGTTTATTTGAGCTGTTACAAAGCCGCGAGTAAAGCACTAACAACTCTCACGTATGTTCTTGCAGCAATGATCGTTTTGTAGAATATAATTCGATTCGAAATAGGGAGGGAGGCTTGTATTTGCCCTGCATCGCATTTATTATAAAACATCATCCGCGATCACGAATTTTACTCCTCCAACAAATTGTTATTCATTAATGTGTTTCGAACTTTTAATCATTAAGAACAAAAGATTGAAATCAATACGGAAAGATTTCAAAAAATTAACTTTGATCAATTTCGATTAAATTTAATCGACAATTAATTCGATCAGCAGTGTTGCTGATCGAAAGATTTTTAATTGTCGCTCATAATAATCTCAAGTGATGTACTTAATTATTATACTGTGATAAATAGATAACATTTATGTTATAATCGATCAAATGTTACCTATTTATCAGTACAAGATGTCCCGAATTTTTTTTTAGTTTATCTCCTCCTCTCGAAGTTTGGCCATTTAAATTCAAGACATCCTATATAATATTATCTCTAATATTATTTACTTATTAGTAAATATATATTAGTAAATATATATAAATATATTGATGCATAGATTAGATTAAGAACTTAAAAGTTTTGCGGTTAATATCTATTGATCGAGTTAATTATTGATTAACTCAATTATTAATTAATTTAATCAATAGATGCCAATAGCAAGACTTTTAACTAATCGTTTTAATTGTATTGTTCTTAACAATCAATAACTTCAACAGAAAGGTAATCGAAATGGCTTTTAATTGTTGAAAATATTTCTAAAAGAAATTTTGCTGAATAATTTTGCTATATTTCTAAGTTTTTCCTAAATAAAATTAAAAATAATATTTATATTTGAGAATATCTTTGTATATTATTTTTTTAATATTATAATTTTTTCATTATGCATTTTTTCTTCACGTGAATATCTTCGACATTTGTTTCTTCGTGAAAGATCGTCTTGACCTTTTACATAGCAATCGAGGAATCACCTGACACTTTTACTTTGCATTCAAAGTAACTTTAATCTTTGATATTTGTCAAAAAAGGAAAATTATTCATGCTTGCAGATTTCCGGTTTATTCTTTCGGTTTGGAAGCAATAAAGGGTACATCGCGTGCATGAGAAAGATTTTTTAGCGGAAATGTTACTGAACTAGGTTAGAACAAAGCAAAGATATACGAACTTTCATTTGACTTTCGTAATGTCTTTCGTACTATTGTTTGCCAAAGTTAGTCTTTTGTCGCTATCGTAAATCTTATGTAACGATCAAACGAAATACTCTTATAGTTTCGAGCTAAACATTTACGCTAAAAGTTTAGATAATCTACATTGAAATAACATTACTAAAATATTGTAAAATATATATTTTATCTCTTTTTATCTCTTTTTTTAATTGCTTTTTCAAAAATAATTTTTAGAGATAATTATTTGTAAATAATTGTAAATATTTGTCTTATTATGATACATATTTGAATACGAAATATCTTCTTTCAAGATTCATGATTTCATAAAAATTATTATTTTGATTTGTTTTCTGCATAAGAAGTCATAGCTTAATTTTAACAATTTATTTTAATCCATACGATTTTTACTGCTTTTCTCACGAATGCACTGGATTTCTTACGAATGCAAGCAGAGTTTGAATTGCGAAATAAAACGTTTACAGTGCACGCTATTTCCAATAGCATTTTGATATTACATCAGAGCCAATCATGCGCAGCAAATAAAAATCGTTGCACAGTCCAGTACATTGTTCGCGAAACTGATATCCACAAACGAAAGGCAATCTCTCGCATCCAGTTCATCGTTCTATTGCTAGTTTCATAACGGACACGATAGAGGCATAACATTTTTATAAATCATTCTTATATAACGATACAGTGCAAGGAACTTTTCTGTAATCGCGGTTTTGCGGTGGAGAAATGTTTTAGCTAGCGTTAAACTATTACAAACGTACTTGCATACTTTATATGCGAAATATATTGTAAATCATAATTTTGATAAAACATGCAGACGAACATATAAATTTATATTTTCATACTTTGTCAATAATTCTTTTCTAAAATTTTGCTATGCGATATATCCTCAATTTAACTGTTCCGCTCAATATTCTTATGTTACCAGCTCATACACTTTGATAAATAATAGGTGTAATGAATCGATTGAATCGCGAACTCTTGACACAGTTTAATAAACCTATATCCAGTAATTATACGCGGGCATGTATCTGTGCTGGTTAAACTCGCCTTAATTAGATAATGACCACTCGGGCGTGAATCGCACCGCGGAAGTGATTGAAAATAGAATTCAAGATAATATCTCATTCGTCAGCTGCTACATAATGCGTGTTTGTGTCTAAACATGGTTCCCATGTATGTACTCCGGGTCGCGTGAGAAAATCAGTCGACTCTCACGAACGTCGTTCGAGTATCCACTGTTACCTAACGTTTGGATCATTGCCCGCGCTCTGGTGCGTCTTTAACGCAAAATAGGATGTCTGCATTTTTCAAGGAAAGTCAGCGTGTACAACAGAGTGTCAACTGAATGTATATCAGTGCGGCACATGAAAATGCGGTTTGTCATATTTTGACGAGTAAAAAAGAGTCTCGTGCTGTTTAGACGGGTTTTGGTCTTTAATTCTGTACGACCTTTGCGGCGAAAAGCAACCCGTAATTCAGACGCTCTTTCAGTTGCCCATCCTAGTTGCATAGGCGCGATCCTTCACGCCGGAGCGTGTGCCGGGTGTAGCATTTGAGAGAACGGAACGGAGGCGTAGACATATCGATGATATCTTGTTGTGGGCCGCGCGCTGCAACCGAGCGTGGAGATGCATCGGACTCGACGGGGAACGCGATTAAATAGACGGATGTTATTTAAATTTAAATAATTTATTCATGAGGGTTGCTTGCTTGCTTGAATTTCTTGAACGAGTGAGGAATCACGCTCGTATGCGATAATTAGACATGTCAATTGTACGCATGGTTTAGTCAATGTTGCGTGACACGCAGTTAGGATTATCGAGAGAATGTGAAGAGTTAAGGTCGTAGATTTTTATATTTTCAACCGTGGATGCACGAACTCAGAATTTCCCTGTCTACACTGACAGAAAAAAACGTAGTATAATCACCATAATTTATAGCCTATAATTTATTGACTATAATTTATAATCATTTTCAGTAGTCTTAGCTAAAAATATTAGGCACCTACATTTTTTCATTTATCTGGAATTCTTTTACCTGCGTTATTACCTATTGGTTACTGACATTATACATAAGTTTAAAGGAGACAAAAGTTTTGAAATAAGTTTTGAATAAAGGCTAATTTGCAACAAATTAATTGAGTTTAAATAATAATTAATAAGGTAGTAGTATTTTTTACCAAAATTATATTTTTTGGTAGAATCATAAATATAATTATTATGTATGTTTGTTATGTTTGTTTGTTTGTGTGTGTGTGTGTGTGTGTGTGTGTGTGTGTGTTGTTGTGTTGTGTGTTTGTTGTGTTGTTTGCGTTTTGTTGTGTGTTGTTAACATTATAGCAATAACTATAAAAATAGAGCTTTTCAACATAATTATTTTACCATGTAATTATATAGTTACAAATATTATACATTTTTTTTCAGTGTGAACTTTCTCGAACACTTTTAGATGTCAAAATTTATCCAAAAACGACAGAAGTGTTTTTTAATTGTTGTCTTAAGATAACTATTCATTTTATGTAGCGCAAACTTAAGGCGAAATCGGCTCAGATTGCATTGCTTTGTCTTGACTCTGAGACGGAAGTGATGCGATCGTTAATGCAGTTTGTTTCGCAATGAGGAATCACGGTAATCCCTGTTCTTTCGGATTGGTAAAAATTCATTGATGGCACGAGGGAGCGGAATGTTTCATCAGCATGGAGAAAGACGCCGCCCACTATTATTTACTGAATAGTTTCAGCAATCTTGCTTTCGTAATGCTATTACTAAGGCTTTATTTCATTATAGAAAATAATCTCTTTAAATATACAGGAAGCGCATGAAATATGGATAATAATATGACACTTGTTCGCGCTCACATTATGCATTTCCTATTAAAGATCACAGTCACATGATGATTGATGCGAGAGATTGATGACTATCATGATTAATGTTTATTCTTATATTATTTTTAATTTTTTTACATTTTATGATTGATCGTTTCCTGTGATTAATAGTTACATATCGATATAATATTTTATCGATATTTAATATTTATCTTCTTTTTTAATTTTTATTTGAGTGCTGTATGTTGAGTCCACTTTAGACGAACTATAATTTGTGACAAAATTCCATTTATAGTCTCTGTGTAATCTACAATACGAAGAAACATTTACGAAGAAACAGATATTATTACTCAAAACTTTTTGAATAATATTAATTGATATTATTTTTGATCAATTATTTGATTAATTTATATATCGTTTAGTTTATATTATGTATACACGAAACATTAAAATCACCAGTGTAAAATACAACTATGTTTTTGCAGATTTCGGTAAGCACGGTAAGCACTCGAAGATTCAGCCGTGCTGGAACACCAAGCTCAATTTTATCATCCGACAGTGACATCCGCTTTACAAGGAAACTAGGCGGACAATATCGCTGTGGATGCTGTGTCCTTGCCGCCTTTTTGTTCTTCCTCCTCTTCTCAGGAGTCTCTATATACCTCGGCTGTAAGTACCTTGAAATTGCACAAACAACGTGAAATTCAGAGTTTTTATTTCAGAGTTGAAATTTAGATGTTTAGAAATCCAAAGACATGTTTAGAAATTCAAAGACATATTTAGAACATTAATTTCTTTATAAAACAATAATTTTGGAAAAACATCACTCGAATGGACATCTCGGTTTTTTAATATATTTCCACTATGGATAATATAGCACTATCAACGTATGCATCATTTTGTTCTTGTGTTACATCTAATGATAAAAATAAAATAACACAATAGCGTTGATAGCGTGTTCTTCAAATGTAATCTAAATATTATTGCCAACACTTTGAAACGCATTTTTTTTCTATTTTAATAATAAATTGATGATTACGTTTTATATAACATATTCACAAAAAATTTTATAGCATGAATAAATTTATATTTTGTGACTATTGTTTTTCTGAAATTATAATAAATGTTTTTGCATAAAATTAATTTAACATTATAGCTTTTGTAATCTAGACAGCTTCTGTGCAATTTTTAATTTTTTATGTATACGAATTAATTTATATGTATACGATTATTAGAGCATTATACCGCAATATGAAGACAATGATGTTTAATTAATATAAAACATTTATAATTAAATTTTTTTTATTTTTGCATTTTCCAAAATGTTTTTTGATTAAGATATCCATCTTAATAATCTTTCTTCAAGTAAAAGCCAGGAACTTAAAATACATTGGTCTTCCATTTAGACAATTTACAAAGTTATTGTACCGTAGAAGGATCATTGCTCGACGAACTCGAGAGCGACTGCTTTTCTTAGAAAGTAAGCGTTTTGTCGAAGGATTTAATTGGCTACACATTAGCGATGAAAGATCGCGCATTATTCGAAACGTGATGCGTGTACCATCGCAGTTACTTCCACGGTGTAACTGCATCTCGACTACATGTTATTTTAAGTACACGTGTTATCGGCGAAGGTATTTTACTGAACCGAGACATTTTCGTCACGCAAGCGCTACGGCGCTTTCACTCGCTGTTCTTGCGTACACGCGTCGAGGGTACCAAGACGAGTAAATGCAATTACTCCACGGTTAACCGGCAATCGGCGACCTGGCGGGCGTGAAATTATCCAGCGCGGTAACGCATCGCAATCGCGGAATGGACGCTTTCATGGTGCATGAACGTTTCGTGGGCTGTGAAGTGCGCGATCGACGGTAACTCGCCACTTTGTCCGAATGAATGGCGTTTCCTTGTAGGCACGTGCACTTCACCTTGGTGTATCACGCTAGACGCACACAGTGAGCGAGATGCGAAGAAGAGAAATAACTGTATATTGTGTCACATTACGTTAAAAGGAGATAGAGAAAAAGAGAATCTATTACGCACAAAATTATTATTCTAAAAAAAAATTATTGTTATTATTAGTTCTTTTTTAATTCCTAAATCCGTAGAGCGTACGGTCTCTCAAGAAGGAAAACAGTCCACGTCTTGATTTCTCTTAGTTTCTTAAGAATTTTATAATATATTATAATTTGACAGAAATGAGATATTAGCTCACTTTTCAATCCTCTTAGGGATTAGAAGGAATAGGTATAATACAATTGAAATTTTCAAAATTTCATATTTTACATAAATACTTAAGTAGCACATTTTGATTTCATGTGTTTATATGAATAGAATTTATGACAAAGATATTGTATTATTTTGTTTTGGCTAATATTATCTGCGTAGTAAAACGGCTTTTAAATACAAAATTATATTTATAAAGAATACGATTTCACGGAATAGAGAATGTACACTGTGAATGTACGATTTCTAACGGTGAACGCATTATTTGCATAAAAACACTAGTTTAATAAAATTACGTATTCATGAATGACATGTTATATTGAAGTTTTTATAGTTATTTAAAAAAGATTTTATATATATATATATATATATATATATATATATGTATGTATAAGGCCTAGTTAACGTTTTGCTTTTATCGATCCTTTTTCTAACGCGTTACTTGATATCAGGATAAAATAAAAAAAAAATTAAAAACGATGGATTTAATATATGACGGATAAAAAAGTTTGATTATTATAAAAAACTTGATTTTAGAGAGTTTTTAATTGCAAAATAACATGAAGTTGCTAATTTTGCTTTATTGAAGTCAGTACTGAACAGTTAGTATTTCTAAATTGATTTTCTTCTTCTTCTTCTTCTTCTTCTTCTTCTTTTTCTTATTCTTATAGTTGGCTTTCCGACCTCATTCCAAATTAATTTTCAAATACTGATTGTGAGCTTTTTATTTCTAAATCCTTCATAGATATTACTATAATTTTGATATTCGATATTTCTAAACAATATTTAAATTTAGAAAAAAATCTCCAAGAATTCCTTAAAACTGAGTTTCACGATTAGATTAGATTTTTCGAAATTTGAATTTTAGAATTCTCTGAGACTAAAATTAAATTGAAATTCAGTGACCCTAAAAACCCTTAGAAAGTAAAATCGATCATAAGTTACTCAGAAAGTTCCGAGAAAGTCTTCATACAAAAGTTAAGGATTTGTCTAAGCGAATGACTAATGTAAGGTCAAGGCCGCATATCCTCGATGTAACAATGATCGTTCGTTACGGAACAGTGATTTGAATGCTTTTGGACGGTGTCTTCAAATGACTACGGCAACTCGCCGCGCGAATCACGACTTTCAATATGAGAAAATTGTGTCGAATGCTTTCCGATTACTATCTTAGTAGACAAAGTTGAAGTTGAGTTAGAGAAATCGATAGATTTCTCAAGCGATGCAAATTTCGCTTCGTTCAAAGACCGCTTGAGCAATAATTATTATACTATATTTCGATGTGCTATTCGCAATATGATATTTTAAGAGATACGTAGCATGATGAATATTTTATTCTATTGCTAAATAACAAAATAACTATTCAGACTAAAAAAATGAATGACAATAATGGCACTAACTGCAATATTTCCTTTTTCGAAGGTAATACATTTTTTTTCGAGAATCTAACGTAACTGCTAGGAAAAAGTCCGATCAAGAGTATATGTTGGCGCTTCTTCGAACACTCGGTAACTCGGTCAGACCGTTATGCGTGCGTGTTGAAAGACCTCAATGGGCTTTGGCCGCATCACCTTCTTCCTGCCTTTCATTCTCTACACTTCGCTTGTAAATACGCTCCGTCCGTTCGGTTTTGATTAGCGGCATTTAATGCATGCACTACACGTCATCTTTTGCACTATGTGTTTTACTTTAATGTAACTCTCCTGCGAATGCATCAGAAATAATGATGGCTATCGCGAATTCACTCGAGAGTGATTTATACTGCACTTAACTTAGATTGTTAATCGCTGATGCAGACGCATCTCGCACATCCAAGCAGCATGAAAATCAGCGATTCTCATCGCCGCTTAATTCGTGTTTACGACCAAAAGAAATAAGAGGTCACGAAAGATACAGCACGAACGTGCCGGTCCATTGAGGCTTTCAGCTGGCAAACATATAACGGTCTGACCGAGTTGCTTGAGCCGATGGGTATATGCCCAGTTCAAGGTTCGACCTTAAAGGTGGGGGGTTCGTGTCCTTGAAACATTTTGAATACTAATTTATTCTGAATTAGCATTAAAATGACAAAACAGTTGATTGCTACAAAAAATAGTTTCTTTATATATTAAAAAAAATAGTTTGATTAATAAGAAAAAAATAAAATCTACATTTTTTTCATTTAATGGAAAACTTGTTTTCTTCTCTCGCAAAGATTCTTTCTACATCATTAATTCAAAATATAAATATTTACTTTTGTATTCTTTATAGATATGTTTTATATTATTCATATATATAATTTTCTTCATTTTAAAAATTATTTTAGCAGTTTGTCAAAATTGAAACGATCTTTACTTGTCAGATATAGATAGATAAGATTTAAATTAGGATGGGGATAGTTTATTAAAATATTAAATTAAATAAGAAACATAATTAAATTTATTTATTTGAATTACTGCATGTCATTTGATGTTTATCAGAGTAATTGTCTCGTGCTAAAAGTGCATGAGAAAGTACGTCTGGGCTAATGTGCATTTTGTACGCGCAATAATGCTAGATATTCCATGTTCATTAGTCACATAAGAAAAATATATACCGTATACCCCACGAGTATCCTGTCTCGGAAGCAAACCATACAGCGTATTCACGAGAAAAGGTATAACCATAGGCGTCGCTATTACCCAGCCAAAATTAATTACATTACCTTCCAAAATTTTTACAATTTGAATTTTTATTATTACTTTTTTTTCTTAAAAATATTTATAGGGCGAAAAACAAGAC